>TARA_R110001583_G_scaffold195064_1_pt1 | contig 18994 bp, 14 predicted proteins | sample TARA_R110001583 | Tara Oceans TARA_R110001583 (sample SAMEA4398432) | marine metagenome | biome: Polar Biome; feature: [MES] marine water layer (ENVO:01000295) within the mesopelagic zone...; material: water (ENVO:00002006), including particulate matter (ENVO:01000060) such... | reverse complement strand
AGCTTAACTCTGAAACTGCATCTTGAGGTGGAACGGGTATAAGCCGTCGCCCATGGTGCGTACTACACGCCCTAAATCACGACGGTTCCAACCTTGCTCTAAAATATTACGATCATTGGGTGTTAAACGAAGCTCAGGCTCTGAATTTTCAGTACCGGGATTGGCTTGAACACGTGCTTCTGGAATAGCCGCTTTAACCCAGTCAATACCTTGCCTTGCTGCATTTTGTAATGCGTTAGTATTTTTTGATTGTAAGTTCATTCGAACTTGACGGCCGCCGCCAAAACCACCAAATAAATCACCTTGAAAAGCAAAGGCTTGGGTATCGGGTAAGTCGACTAAAATTTCATTTCTTACAATTTCAAGTAATTCGTCTACTTTTGATTGATCTTTGGCTCGTACACCAATATTGCCGCCAAATGGATCACTAAATAGGTAATAGTTTTTCAAAGCGGGTTCTTTAGTGCCATCCATGTAGGGTTTTAGTCTTTCGACAATAGGTTGAACAACTTCGCGCTCAATAGTTTGTGCATTGGCTCCGGGGGGAAATTGTAAATTTCCATCAACGGCATCACGCTTAACTGGTGGTAAATAATCAAGCGTTGGTAAAGCAATATACGTAATAAATACGGGCAATAGTAATAAGGTGGCAGCTACCGAAACACGTTTTGTTCCTGTATTGGTTAATGTCATTACTTTGGCTGTTAATGTTTGCCAGAGCTTGGCGTTAGGATCTTCAATTTTTTCCTGTTTTAAAAAAAACTTGGCTAATACCGGTAATAAAACCACGGCAACAATCAGCGAGACAGATACGGCAATGGCAATGGTTAATGCTAAATCACCGAATAACTGCCCCTCAATATCTTTAAGAAAAAACACCGGTAAAAATATGGCTACTGTGGTTGCGGTTGAGGCTAACAATGCTCCCCATACTTGCTGGGCTCCTTGTTCAGCACTGTCGTGATTATTTAAGCCTTTGTCGCGCATTCTGAGTATATTCTCTAATACCACAATGGCTGCATCTAGTACCATGCCAACCGCAAAGGCTAAGCCTGCAAGCGAAATAACATTGAGTGAACGGCCGGTGACTTCTAGAACAATAAAGGTGGTTAATAAACTAATGGGAATAGCGGTAGCAATAATTAAGGTGGCGCGCATGCGGCGAATAAAAAACCACAAAATAGCTAAAGATAACACCACGCCGGCAAATAGGTTACTGGTTACTAGGTTAATCGCCCGATAAATAAATACCGACGCGTCAAAGGACTGCACCATCACTAATTGTTTTTCAGCCAGTAATCCGCTATTCATTAGGGCTACTTCGGTTTTAACTCGGTTGAGTGTTTCTAACACATTTGCGCCATTGGCTTTATCAATACGTATCGAGAAAGCAGGGTTACCATTTTGAACCGCTATATTTTGTTTATCAGGACGGGCTACCTCTACTTTGGCGATATCAGCAAGACGAATGTTACTGCCATTGCGTGACTCTAATATAAGATTTTTTAATTCATCTATTTTATATTTACCGTTAAATCGTAAGGTATATTGACGGCGACCCACATCGACATATCCCCCTGATATGTCGTTGCTGGCAGAAACTAGTGAAATTAACTCTGGTATTTTAATGCCATATTCAGCAGCTTTAATCGGATCAAAACGAATTTGTAACTCTTCTCTGTTTTGCTGAGTAAAGGTTTGCACACTGGCCACGCCTTCTAACGATTCTATACGAGGTTTAATGGTGTCATTGGTAAAGTCGATATAGTCGTCAATTGACTTTTCATTGCCTGGGAGCGCTTGTAAGAAAAAAAACGTTAGTGCTGGGTTTGCGCCACCAAAGCCGCCGAGCATAATACGCGGTGGCCTAGCGTCTTGCGGTAAGCTTTGTACGCGGGTCATTCTACTGATCACTTCAATCAGTGTTTTATCCATATTCGTGCCAACATTAAATTCTAAATTAATATATGAGCTGCCTCGATTAGCAAAAGCATTCATTGATGTTAAACCTGGAATACCTCTTAGTACTTGCTCTTGAGGCTCTATAAGTTCTGATTCAACTTCTTGTGGAGAGGCGGCACGCCACATGGTTTGTACCGCAATACGGGGGCGTTCAATATCAGGAAATAACTGTACTGGTAGTTTGAACAAGCTGAGCATACCAACCAGTAATATTAAAGTGACACCAACTGCTACCGCTGCAGGGCTTGATAAAGCATTTGACGTTAATTTCATAAAACTCTCCGTGTTTACTCGGTAATATTGATATAACTCACCAATATATTTATCCATCAAAAGTAGCAGGTTTTAACACAAAATAAAGTGTGGAAGAGTTAAACGGGGAGTAAAATACGACAAAGTGCGCAAGAGAGCTTTTTTTTGGTGCTTAGACATACATTGACATATATCTAAGCGGCTAAAATTTGAATAGTCTAAATTTAGGTGGTCAGGTAACTCGGCCAGTATCCAGAAAAAGAAGAAAAAATAATCTACAAAGATCAACAGAGCTTAAGTTAATAGACCAAGTAAATCATCAAAGTTGTCTATCACAGCTTCGGGCTGATAGTTCGCGATATTCTCACCGTAGTTATAGCCATAGGTTAGCGCAATACTTTCCATGTTGGCTGCTTTTGCCGCCAGAATGTCATTTTTAGAATCACCTATCATCACACACTGCTTGATATTTACAGATAACTGCTGACAGGCATGATGTAAAGGTAGGGGATCTGGTTTGCGTTTTTCTAAGGTATCACCACCAATAATTAATTCAAATAGGCCATTCAGCCCCAAGCCATCAATAATAGGTGCAATAAATCGTTCGGGTTTGTTAGTGATGATTGCTAGGCGGTAACCACTAGTTTTAAGCGCTATTAATGTGTCTAGAACATTGGCATATAGTTGGGTTTCGACACAAGTATGGGACTGATAAACTTGAAAGAATATTTCTGATGCTCGCTCTGTTAGTGCGTTGTCTAACTCGGATGAAATGTTAGCATTACCGGATAAGGCGCGCTGTATTAATACACGGGCTCCGTTACCAACCCAACCTCGAATAACATCTTGACTAAAAGGTGTTGAACCTAATTCAATTAACATTTGATTTACCGCGAAGGCTAAGTCAGGTGCGCTGTCAACTAAAGTACCATCGAGATCAAATAGCAAAGTGTTTTTATTTAAAAATTTCAAATTTATTTCTATATAGACTAATCAAAAGTAATACATAGTATCGTATAAAGCCCTAAACCTCGTCTAATAATAAATAAGACGTAGTAATGTAGTATTTTTAGTTTATAAATATCTGAAACTATGTGATATTAATATCAATGTAGTGAAATCTATGGAGCTGATTTTATGGAGGTATTTCCATAATAAGCGCTTATAGCATTATCTATATCGGTTACCAATCAAGATGCATTTTTGTGAGTGCTTGAGCTATTTTGATGGGTTTAAAATGATTTTAGTCGGCATTAAATACTCAAAGCATAGAATGACTATGCTTAAATTATTTTCCTTGCCTAAAGTTATTTTAAGAATAGTAATAATTTAGGGAGTTAATTTGTCTTTTACAATTGAGCAATTACATTTAGGTCAAAAAGATACCGTTGAAAAAACATTTTCGGAAGCCGATGTCCTACTATTTGCGGAAATTTCTGGTGATATGAATCCTGTTCATATCAGTGAAAGTAAGGCAAAAAAGAGTGCTTTTGGTCGAAGGGTTGTTCACGGCGCATTTGTATCAAGCATTATTTCGGCATTGTTAGGCGAGAAACTGCCGGGAGAAGGTACTATATATCTTGGTCAAGAAACTAAATTTGTAGCGCCTGTTTTTATAGATGATACGATATTAGTTACTTGTGAAGTTATTAGTATTATTAAAGACAAAAATATAGTTGAATTCAGTTGTACTATAGTTAATCAACATGGAAACTTGGTAGTTGAGGGGGTAGCTACAGTGATGCCTCCTAAAGAAGCTCATTGATAAATAAGGATTAATTAATGAGAGCAACAATGGTTATTAATTAATTATAAAAAACGGTTTAGATTTTAATAATTAACCAATGAATTATTAAAATCTAAAACAGTCATTATTACGTTAATTTACAGTTACAACTTACATGAATCATAAACCATTATTTATCACCGAAGCGGTCAATATACTGCTCACCAAAAGTGCGGTTCCAGCAACGCTTACTATAGAGCAATGTGCAGTAGCATTAGCTATGAGCATGACCTCTTTTAGGCGTAAGCTTGGCCAAGAAGAAACTAGCTTTAAGCTTATTCAGCAAAAATATTTGAATGAGTTATGCGTTCACGCCTTACTGACTAAGCATGTGAGTATTGATAGTTTAGTTGTAAAGTTAGGTTATTCTGAACGTGCGACTTTTGAGCGAGCTTTTCGTCATAAATTTGATATCACACCTGCTCAATTTCGTGAGCTATCTCTTTTTGGTGATGATAAAAAAAATAAGCAGAATTTAAGTATTATCGCGCAAAATATGCCGCCTTTACCTGATAGCTGTCAACAGCTAATAAAGGAAAAAGATCTAGACAGTTTTGATTTGCAACGTGTTATAGATATTATTGCTATAGACCTTATTTTCACTGGACGCTTGATGGGACTTGCCAGTAGAGCAATTTACGGTAAAACACCTAACACTATTCAAGAGGCGATCAGTCGAAATTTAGGCATTAATACTGTAGTGAATTTAGCGGTCGTTTATTCGGTAAAAGATGCGTTAGCAAAACATGTTGATCAAGAGGTTATTACTCAATCTACTCATGCTTTTTTAATGGCGCCTAAGTTTTTTCAACTGATGCGCAAGTCAGCCGGTATTGAGGTTAAGTTTGATATCGCCCATGTAGAGCAAGTGCTAGTATTTGCATTGTTAGGCGTTTTATTACTGTGCCATAAAAGTACGCCTAAACATCAGCTGATGCTACATTCATTGCGAGGCATTGATGATTTAAATTTACTCAACCATTACATTCATGAATCAATGGATATGAGTATATTTTCGGCTTCAACTTTGATGTTATCTTTATGGCATATTGATGCGAGTGTGATCAAACAACTCAATCACTTAGATAAAGTGAGTAAGCAACAAGTAAAAGGAACCAAACAAGATGAATTGGTACTATTTATGTTGTCTTGTTTATACGTTTTAGCGACAGGCAAAAAAGATTACAGTGAGTTAGTACAAAAAGCTGAATTGCTAAATCTTGATGGTTTCAATGACATTATAACAATGTTCTTTAATGGTAGTTAATACCAATGGCAATAAGTTAGTGATCAAATATCAATGAGGATAAATTTTCAAGAACAAGGCGCTTGATTGAGCAATAGCTGGCTATTGGGATTGAAAGCAACGATGTTATTGGAATATTTATTGCCATTGGTATAACTTACAGGTTAATTGATTTTACAGGGTATAAGTTGCCTAATTGATACATGTTTTAGAAAACTTTCTCAGCCACTCTTATAAAGAGGGGGGGTTGACTGAGAAAGAGTAAAGGGTCTTTATTATCTCTGAATCCACAATAAGCTAGTTAAACTTTATTTTTGTGTTTACGGTGACCTAATCTTAAAAAACCAGCATCCGAGCTGCATTAAGTTGAAGCGAGTATAATGAGGTAATGATTGGGGGAATATGGCTAAACTGTCCAATATTTATTTATTATTGTCAGGTTAGTTTTATTTGAATAAATGAGTTGATTAGATAAGTCGTTATATTGGTGTGGTGAATACAAAAAGATTAAGACCGGTTTAAGTGACTAAAGCATCGGTACTAAGCTAATAAGTATAATGTTAGTAAATATCACCAAACTGCTCTATTTGGGTTAGGTAAATTCGTAGGTCTAACTCGACTTGATGGTAGTCACTCATCATATGTTGGCATAATTTGTAAAAAACTTTATCATGATTTTTTTCTTTTAAATGTGCTAATTCGTGCACTGTAATCATGGATAAAAAGGGCTCAGGTGCCTTTTTAAATAAACTGCCAATACGAATTTCATTTTTACTTTTTAATTTATTGCCTTGCACACGAGAGACATAAGTATGTAAACCCAACGCATTATTGATGACATGAATTTTATCATCAAACTTTATTTGGCTTAGTGGTGAAGATTTTTTTAAATATTGATTTTTAATGTCCATAACATAAATACGTAAGCTTTTATCGTTAGTCACGTTATGTATGGATGGATATTTATTCAGTAAATATTTTTCCAACGTGTTTTTATCAAGCATCTGTTGTACTTGGCTTTTCACTGTTGGCGAGTAGGATGATAGATATTTTAATGAGTTCGACATAAAAAGTGACGTTTAAGCGTGTTTATTAATATGAGTAACATTATACGTAACTTTGACCATTATTCACTGGGTATAATCTTTATATTGCTATTGGGTAAATGTCGGTGTTACCCGATAGTGAATAACTAATAAACCTATTTATCTAAAACAAACACTGACATTTCCCATTTGCATCATAGTTATTTGTAGCATAGTTAGAAATATAGTTAGTTGGTAGTATACTTAACCAGCATTGCGAAACACATAAAAACAACGAGATACCTTAAGTAGTTAACGGGAATTTTAAACAAGCAATGTGCGCCTAACCAAGCTCCTATGAATTGTCCTATCATCATGGTAAAGCCAATTAACCAAATGACTTGTCCTGCCAGTAGAAAAATAATTAGCGAGGCTATATTGGTAGAGAAATTTAATGTTTTGGCAATGGCTGTTGCTTCAAGGAATGGTTTAGCACGCAATGCCCGTCCTGCTAAGGCAAAAAAAGATCCGGTTCCCGGTCCAAAAAGACCGTCGTAACAACCAATAAGTGGCACAACCATCTTTTTATAACGAGATGCTGACATTATGGGCTTTTTGTTCGCTGCATCTACGGTCGGTGTGAACAAAAAATATAGACCAATAAAAGCAATTACCACTGGGATAACTATCGTCAACGCATCGGTATTAATCAATTGAATAATAATAGTGCCTATTGTCGATCCAATAAATGCAGCAAGCATTAACCATTTAACGTTATTCCAACGCACGTGTTTATTGCGTAACATCATTAGTGTTGCTGTGGCAGTACCCATGCTTGATTGCAGCTTATTGGTAGCTAACGCCGATAGAGGCGGTAAGCCTGCCATCATTAAAGCCGGTAATGTTAATAAACCTCCTCCGCCTGCTAAGGTATCAAGAAAACCAGCCACTACGGCTACAAAAAATAAAAAGGCTAACAATTCATAGGAAAAACTCGCTAATTCCAAGTTGATCTCCTGCTCTTAAAAGTAAATGGCGTGCATTATACTGTGAATAAAGAACAAAACACTTAAAATGAAGGAAGTTATATTTTTTCGTCTTTATTGTTTACTTATATTTTCTGAAAAAAAGCATGACAAATACAGTAGATAATATTTTTACAATCGAGATAAAAATTATTACTGCACCGATAATGTTTGTAACTTAATTTAAATATGACAGCAATAAATAATTTCTTAACGTTTATTAAGCTTGAATATTCTATTTGTATTTGCCACACTGTTTTAGTTTTTGATTCTAATGATAAAGGTTTAGTTTATGGATTGGTTGTCGGTACTCCCACCTCTTGTGGCAATCGTTGTGGTTTTATGGCGAAAGGAAGTCATTCTTGCTTTGTTAATGGCGGTATTTAGTTCAGAATTATTGTTAGCTTACCGAGAACATTCTAATGTGCTTTTTTATGCTTTTATCGGCTCCATTGAACGTGTTATTACGGTATTTAGTTCTCCTGGTAATACTCGTTTATTGATTTTTAGTTTACTTATTGGGGCATTACTCGCTTACATTAGAAATTCAGGTGGGGTAACCGCTTTGGTCAATAAGTTAGTAAGTAAAGGCATAGCAAAAAGTAAACGCCAAGTTGGCGCTGTGACTATGTTTACCGGCGTTGTTATTTTTATTGAATCAAATTTAAGTGTGCTTACCGCGGGTATTTTATCGCGTGATTTATTTGATAAATTTAAAATGAGTCGCGCTCGCCTTGCTTTTATGATTGATAGTACTTCTGCGCCTGTGTGTATTTTGATATTGCTTAACGGTTGGGGCGCTTATGTGTTGGGTTTGCTTAACAATTACGAGTTAGGGCAATCATCCATGTCAATATTATGGGGGACTATCCCTTATAATTTTTACGCTATTATTGCGCTATTAATGGTGGCCTATACGGTAATTACTGACAGGGTTCATGGTCCAATGAAACAATCAGAGTTAGCGTTACATAAGCAAGAAGAGGCCGATGTAGAGCTAGTAAAAGAAGAATTAATTAAACCCACTAAAGCGCGTTTCATGTTAGTACCACTATTAAGTATGGTGTTAGGAATGTTCTTCTTTATGTTCTGGACTGGTGACGGTGATATTACTCAGGGTAGTGGTGGTAAGTCAGTACTTTATGCCACTTGTTTTGCTTTAGCAGTTGCTTATTTTTTATTACTTTCAGCAAAACGTTATTCCCATAAAGAACTGGTTGAAGTTGGCTTTAAAGGGTTGTCTGAGTTATTGCCTTTAGTGACTATCGTCATGTTTTCTCTTACCTTGGGTTCAAGTTTAAAAGAGTTAGGTACTGGCCTTTATATCGCCGGTTTTGTCGGTGAAAATTTGCCACTTATTCTTGTTGTGCCTATGTTATTTGTTGTTGGAGGCCTTATCTCTTTTAGTACGGGCACCTCATGGGGCACTTTTGCTATATTAATTCCTATTGGCGTTCCGATAATTCAATCGTTAGGATTACCGCCATCATTAGTTATTGCTGCTATTTTAGGAGGAGGGGTTTTTGGTGATCATTGTTCACCTATATCTGACACTACCTGTGTTTCTGCTATTGCTTCGGGCTGTGATCTGCTTGAGCATGTAAAAACACAATTGCCTTACTCTATCTTTGGCGGTACTTTGGCGGTTATTGCTTACCTTATTGCCAGTTATATCATGGTGGGATAACTAGTAGGACAATAGTGGGGTAACTGATTATTTACGGTACTATCTCACTAATAAATGACTTTAAGGATCAATAATGAAAGCGGTACTTTCAACACTCATGGTCACGATAATGTCTGGCGTTATTGTCATTCAGTTTTTTTTCAGTAGTTTATTATCATTTTTTGGCTATGCCGTTTTACCTCTTGAAAGCTTAAAGAGCTTAACGCATTCTAAAAAAATTGTGCAAAAAATGCAGCACAGAAATAAAGCTAAAAGTGCGAATGTGTCGAAGCGTTTTATTCAGCGCTCAGGTAAAAAAGTGGCTGTAACGGCAGTTTCAGCGGCAACAATAGGCACCGTAGCGGTAATCGGCACATTAACGTATTTAGAAATAAGCCAGTATTGTGAAGACAAACAAGTGCTCAATGAAGATGCTAATATTTTATTTGATACCGATAAAGAGTTTAATATGAATGCTTGCCTTGAGCAGGGAAAAAAAGACTCAGCACAATTTGCCAATGAAGCATGGTTAAGCATAAAGGAAACGAGTTCAGATGTATTAGATAGCATTGAGAAAACCAGTGATGAAATGTTAGATCCTAGCCGTAAAGCAACGACTGAGTTATTTGAATCTATTGATGAATGGTTTAATCAAACGTTTCATTAAGCGACTGAATAATAAGAGCCGTAATTATTTTTTTATTAAAACTTAACAATTAATTGTTAAGTTTTAAGTATCTCAGTCGATAACTTTCTTACTAGCATAATTTTGCAAGAAAGAGAGACCTTCATTGGCTGTTAATACTGTTAACAACATTCCTGACAATAATATAGCGCTGACTTCAGAAGTATTAAAGTCAGAAATATTGTTGCATGAACTGCAATTAGGTGAACAGCTAAATGAAAGCGTTCATCAAGCTAGACGTGCAGATTTTTCTTTGATGTTAGCGATGCTTTGTGATGATGTTAGAGAACACAGTCAATTTATTTTACCCAAAGCAGATGTTAGCTCAGCTGATCAATCAAAGCAGACTAACCAAGCATTAAGAAAGCATTTTGAGTTACCGGAACAAGCGCCGTTAGCATTAAAAAACATTGAACAAATTAGTCAATATAACGAGAGTCAATTGATTGCTGATAATGATCTTGTGTCAATTCAATTAAGTAATGCTTTGTCGCCTAAACCATTAACTTTTCGTGATGACAACAAATATATTGCCAGTAATATTTTAGCTAACACTAGCTTAACTTGCCAAGAAAAACACACTAATCCCAAGTCATCACCGGTGCTTAATACACGTATAAATATGAATGTTGAAAGTTGGCTTAAAGCGGTACAAACGTCATTAGTAAAGTCGAGCCTAGTTGATGGGGTGACGGTTTAATACCAATGGTAATAAGTTAGTGATCAAATATCAATGAGGATAAATTTTCAAGAACAAGGCGCTTGAGTGAGCAATAGCTGGCTTATGGGATTGAAAGCAACGATGTTATTGGAATATTTAGTCAATTTAGCTCAATTCAACAGATCATTTTCCGCAGCACTGTTTATATTTTTTGCCTTTCTTTTTTTTCCACGTTGTTGGGTATTCATTACAAGGGCAAAGCGCATTTCGCTTTATGTTTGCTAATTCATTATGTGCAATAATATCACCGTCAATATAACGCCATTGCTTTAATGGGACCTTGATAGTCGATTCTATTATTACTGTGTTTGCTGTTGTGTTTACTATGTGACTTTCTTCTAAGATAAAACGTGATTTTTCTCTCAGTTCACATAAGACATTGTCTGTTATATAAAAAGCAGAAAACTCAACACATTGCTCAGTTGCATTATTTGTACTACTTACGCTATTTGTATTAGGGTGTATATTAAGTGCAATCCATACGCAACACTGACTCCAGTCATCAATCTCTTTAACTGATTGTGCAGCTTGACTACTTTTTGCGTAGGTATCATAAATATATTGTGCATTGCCAAGTGCATAGGCACTAAAGCGAGATCGCATTAATTGCTCTGCTGTTTGAACGGGGACTTCTTTATTTATATAGGGCTGACAACAGGATGAAAAATCACAATTTGAGCCACAAAAACAGGGTTGAATAGACTTCATAGATTTGAGTAAATAATTTTTTTTTCAGTTTATCATCATTATACTAAAGGAATTAAATATATGATCTTTTTAATAGGTCTAAATAATCAATAACGTCGTTGCTTTCAATCCCAATAGCTTGCTATTGGTCAAGCAAGCGCCTTGATCTGATTTCCTAGCTTCGCTCTGAAACTGCATCTTCAAGTGGAACGGGTATAGTAGTACACGAGCAAGTTTGAATGGACGCCAGTTAAGATTTATTTATAAGGCGTAATTTTATATGACAGCTATAAAGGTAAATAATAGAAAAGAGTAAACCGCCCAGTGCTCCCCATAAATGCGCATTAACCGCCACACTTGCTTCTATTAAACTGCTCACGTCAGTACTCGCGCCATAGAATTGCTCATGCGTAATTTTAAGCCATACCCCTAAAAACAATAAGTAGCCGGTTTTGTCTTTAGCGTTAATATCCATTAGTGCGCCAAAAACAAAAACACCATGCAATACGCCAGATAAGCCAACATATTGTATTAATGCTGGATCAAAGTAGTAAATACCTACACTGGTGGTTACTGAGCAACATAAAAATAAAGTGGTATAATTTCTTATGCTATAAAAGCGGCCATGTAATGCCCATAGCATAAATAAGGCGGCTAAGTTTAGTAGTAAATGATAACCATTGGTATGCAGTAGGTGTCCAGATAAAAGACGCCAAAGTTCACCTTTAGTGATTAAATCTCTTTGATATACTAAGCTTTGAGTAAATGAATTGCCTAAAAAGTATTCGCTCATAAAAACGATAATAGACAGTAATGCTACTATGAGTACAACTTGAAAATTTTGTCTAGAAAGCGCTAAGGTGTTTAATTTCATTTGATTTAGGATTTTAAGGGCTGAATTTATTAGTGCTTGAGTATACAATGGTACTTTGTAAAGTTTAAACTCATTGGCGCTTTTCTTTTTATGTCTAGAATTTTATGTAAGCAATGCCAACGCCCAACAATTGCTTGTATTTGCAAATTTATCTGTAAAATTGAAAATACCACCGCTGTTTTAGTGTTACAACATCCTAGTGAAGTTACGCAAACTAAGGGTACTGTTGCTTTATTAAGTCGTTCATTAAGTTATTGCCAAGTATTAGTAGGTGAAGACTTTTCACAACATGATGAACTTAATACGATACTCTCGAACCACCAAGTACTTTTACTTTACCCAAGCGCCCAAGCGCAAGTCTTATCTTTGGCTAAAAATGAGTTTGATAATACCGACACCAAACTTGATTACATTAATGTTAACTATGACAGAAAGAGTGAACAGCCTAAATTATTGATAATAATTGATGGCACATGGAAAAAATCCTATCGTATGTTTATGGTATCTTCTAATTTACAGGCACTAAAACAAGTTTGTTTACCCGATGCTCTAGCTAATAGTGGTCAGTACTTAATTCGAAAAGTAGCTAAAAAAAATGCACTATCAAGTCTTGAAGCATGTTGTTTTGCCCTTGCTCTACTTGATAATGAATTAGTTGAAAATGAGTCAGCTGAAAAAAGATCAATTGAAAATGAATCAGGCGAAAAAGTATTAAAAAAGATGAAGCAAAGTGTTGATTGTGGGCTTTATCAAGACTTATTAAATAAGTTTGCACAATTTAACCAATTTCAGTTATCGTTTAGAACGTGAACATAATATTTTAAATTTCTTTAATGGAAGTCCTTTTAAATGCCAAAAAAATATCTTTTTCACAATCTTATCCGTTTGACAGCCGCGAGTTTTGTATTACTTGTTAGTACTTTGTCAGCAAGTGGATTGCCGCCAAGTTCAGCAATAACATCGAATGATATAAAACGAGAAACTCGTGAACCTGAAGCGGCAACCGGTTACCAAGCTAAAAAAGCGGTATTTGGTAAAGAGTTTATGATAGCGGCGGCTAACCCTTATGCCAGTTACGCTGGCTTTACTATTTTAGAGCAAGGCGGTAGTGCGGTAGATGCAGCTATTGCAGTGCAATTAGTTCTAACCTTAGTTGAACCACAATCATCTGGCATTGGTGGTGGTACGTTTATGTTGCATTGGGATAATGAACACAAAGAAATGACGACTTTTGATGGCCGAGAAACTGCGCCATCAGCAGCAACAAGTGAGCTCTTTTTAGACAAAAAAAGTAAGCCCCTAAAGTGGATTGATGCGGTAGTCGGTGGTCGTTCAGTTGGCGTGCCAGGTGTAATGGCTACCTTCAAAAAGGCACATAGTAAATATGGTAAATTGCCCTGGGCTACTTTATTTGAGCAAGCTATTACCCTGGCGGAAAATGGTTTCGTGGTTTCTCCACGGCTAGAGAGATTGCTTTCGATTAACTTTAATCCAGGCATTTATAAGCTGACTGAAATTAATGAATATTTTTTTCCTAATGGGAAATCATTAAAAGCCGGTGATATTTTAGTCAATAAAAAACTTGCTAAGGTTTATCGTAGCCTTGCAAAAGACGGTGTTGATGTTTTTTATCAAGGTTGGATAGCCAAAAAAATAGTTGATACAGTACAGAATTCAAAGATTGCACCTGGATTACTATCAATGGAAGATATGGCTGCGTATCAAGCTAAAGAAAGATCGCCTGTGTGTGGACCTTATCGAGAATTTACCCTTTGTGGTATGGCACCTCCTAGTTCAGGCGGCGTTGCTGTTATTCAAATTCTTGCCCAGTTACAACGCTTTCATTTAGCTAATTATCCTGTTAATTCTGCGCAAGCGATACATTTGTATACGCAAAGTTCACGGTTAGCCTTTGCCGATAGAAATCGTTATATGGCTGACACGGATTATGTGTCTGTACCCGTTGAGGGTTTATTATCCCCTGATTATTTAGCTAAGCGTTCTGCATTGATTAACCCTCTAAAAGATATGAGTACAGCGAATGCTGGTTTACCCGAGGGTACGGTAGCATTGGTTGACGGTAAGAGTATTGAACGACCCTCTACGAGTCACTTATCGATTATTGATGCCCAAGGCAATGCCATTTCTATGACGAGTAGTATCGAAAATGCATTTGGCTCCGCATTGATGGTTGAAGGTTTTATTTTAAATAATCAACTGACTGACTTTTCTTTTATCCCTAAGAAAAATGAGGAATTACTTGCCAATCGGGTGGAAGCGAATAAACGTCCAAGAAGCTCAATGGCCCCAATGATGATTTTTAACAAAGACAAATCGTTAAAGTTGTTGATAGGCTCTCCTGGTGGTAGTCGTATTATTAATTATGTATCGCAAACGATTATTGGGGTGCTTGATTGGCAGTTAAACCCTCAAGAAGCTATTAATTTACCAAAAATAACGAATAGAAATTATGTAACTACATTAGAGCGGGGAACATCAGCCCAAGCACTACAGCCAATTTTAGAAGCAAAAGGTCATATCGTACATATTCGTGATTTGAATAGTGGCTTACATGCTATTGAATTAACCAAATCTGGTTTGGTTGGTGGTGCAGATCCTCGAAGAGAAGGAGTGGTATTGGCGAAGTAAACCATATTAAAATGCGCTTGTTAGCATTCTAATAAGTTCCTAATAAGTTCTTAGTAAGTCATAGCTATCATCAAAAACGATTATCTTTTTTAAAGATAATCGTTTTTTTGTATTGTGGTTTAATTTTTGCTTAGTTATTAAAAATAACAATATTTGTAATAGCATTTAAAAAGCCGACAAAAAACTGGCAGGAGCATGATGTGATTTTAAAAAAAATGTCTTTAATAACCAAAATATCAGCAAAATTTATAGCGATGGTTCTTTTTTTGGTGCCTATAAATAGTTATGCCATAGAAACGTCAATGCAATTGCATAAGGCCGATCAATCTGGCGCTTATGGCCTTAGCCTGGGTATTGGTGATAACTTTTTTAATCAACGTGAATTTAATTGGGCAGTAACCTATAACCATTTTGAGAATATTGTGGTTAATGATCTTAAAGATCAAAGTTTGGTCTGGGATAAATCAGACAATAGCTTTCCATTAGACACTATTGATTTAATGTTAAGTTATCGTTATTACCCAAGTTCTTATAACTCTTTTATTAAAAGTTTAATTGTTGAATTTCAGGCAGGTGCTGGCATTAATTTGACTGAAAATAAATTTATTTTTAATAATAACCCAACAGAAGTCGTTTTTTCAGAGCAGGGTGATATTAATGGTGTATTCGCTTTTATGGTTCATAAAAAATTTACTAAGCAAGTCGCTATGCATATTGGTTTAAAACGTTACCCTGATTATTCTGAATTTGGTGATGTTTCATCAGTGTTTTTAGGTTTTACTTATACTTTCGGTCGCCAAACGGCCTACTAAAATAAGGCTGAATTTATTAATTTAAATAGGCTTTGAAATTAGCAATGTGTAACGTTTATTTTGGGTTGAAAATGACACTAGTTTTTATTTTGAAGGGAAGCGTGTGGAGAAGTTTATAATGCGTGGATTTAAGTACATATTAATACTATTACTATTTAGCAGTACAGTTGTTTTTGCCGTAGATACCGACGGTGATGGTTATGATGACTCTGTTGCTCCTATTGATCTGTTTCCAGCAGATCCACTTGAGTGGATTGATACTGATGGCGATGGAATAGGTAATAACTCAGATGATGATATTGATGGGGATGGGGATCCGAACCTAACTGATCCAGATGATGATACTAATTACATAACGGGGATAGGTGATGATGTATACGATCTATTTGATGATTTCCCCAAAGACCCCAGTGAATGGTTAGACACAGATAATGATGGCCTTGGAGATAATGCTGATACAGATGATGATGCTGATGGAGTACCTGATTCCTTTGATGCTTTTCCTCTAAACCCACAAGAAAGTTTAGATACAGATAATGATGGTCTTGGCAATAATGCTGATCATGATGATGATACTCATCGTTATACGGGTGAAGGTGATGGGGTACTTGATGTGTACGACGCCTTTCCTCTTGATCCGTTAGAATGGCTTGATACAGATTTTGATCGTATTGGCAACAATGCTGATCTTGATGACGATAGTGATGGTGTTTTTGATGTGGATGATGCGTTTCCGCTAAATTTTAATGTTAACTCGGATCAAGATGGTGATGGTACAGGCGATGCGCAAGATCCTGATATTGATGGTGATGGTATTGTTAATACACTAGATATTTTCCCCTATGATGACAGTGAATGGTATGACACCGATGGGGATATGATAGGTAATAATACCGATACCGATGATGATACACATGATTTGACTGGCGTTGGTGATGGTATTCCTGATGTCGATGATGACTTTCCACTTGATCCAACAGAGACCATTGATACAGATAACGATGGTATAGGTAATAAGACAGATGATGATGATGATGGTGATGGTGTACAAGATAATATAGATAAATGTCCGTTTGATACATTAGAGCGCCTTGATACCGATAATGATGGTATTTGTGATGGTCCAGATTTAGATGCGGATGGTGATGGTGAACCAGATAGTACGGATGCTTTTCCCCTAGATGACACAGAACAACATGATTTAGATTCAGATGGATTAGGTGATCGTAATGACTCTGATATAGATGGTGATAAGGTCACAAACGGTTCATTTATTTCAGGTGATTATACTGATCCTCTTGATCCTGTGTTTAGTGGAAATGATGCATTTCCGTTTGATCCTCTTCAATATGTTGATTCAGATGGAGATGGTTTAGGTGATTTTAATAATAATGGCTTGGGCGATCTTGATGATGATGGTGATGGTGTTGACGACGCCTTTGATGCTTTCCCTTTGGATGCAGGTGAATGGGAAGACACTGATGGTGATGGAATTGGCAACGAGGCTGATTCGGATGATGATGACGATGATGTTCCAGATGTTAATGATGCCTTTCCTGAACTAGTGGAAGAGGATCGAGATAGTGATGGTGATGGAACTGGCAACAAGGCTGATCCCGATGATGATAATGATGGAGTATGTGATACTTCACCAATCATTATTGGTATCTGTAGTAGCTTTCCTGATGCTTTTCCTTTTAACCCTAATGAGTCAGTGGATAGTGATGGTGATGGTATAGGTGATAAGACCGATCTCGATAATGATACGCATTATGTGACTGGTGTCGGTGATGGTATTCCTAATGCTAATGATACATTCCCTTTGGATCCCGATGAGTGGCTTGATAGCGATGGCGATGGCATCGGTAATAATGCTGATCCTGATGATGATGAAGACGGAGTATGTGATATTCCACCAACCATCAATGATATTTGTAATGGTAGCTTTCCTGATGCGTTTCCTCTTGATCCAGATGAGTGGCTTGATTCGGATGGTGATGGTATAGGTGATAATACTGATCTCGATAATGATACGCATAATGTGACTGGTGTCGGTGATGGTGTTCCTAATGTAAATGACGCATTCCCTTTGGATCCCTATGAGTGGCTTGATACTGATAAGGATTTGGTTGGCAATAATGCCGATCTTGATGATGACGGTGATACTTTTAACGATGATATAGATTTATTTCCATTTGATAAAACTGAATGGATTGATGATGATAACGATAAAATCGGTGATAACGCTGATGCCGATGATGATAATGATGGTGTTAGAGATATAGAGGATGCTTTCCCTAATAATCCCGTTGAAAGCTTAGATACTGATGGTGATGGCTTAGGAAATGTTTTTGACAATGATGATGACACTAATAGCATTACAGGGGAGGGGGACAATGTACTCGACTTTTATGATGATTTCCCGCTTGACCCTAATGAGCATACTGATACTGATGGTGATTTAGTAGGCAATAATGCTGATTTAGATGATGATGGAGATGGTATGGGAGATGAATTTGAAAATACATTCAATTTTAATCCACTTGACCCTTCTGATGCCATATTAGATACAGATCAAGATGGAATAACCAACGTCAATGAAGCAATTGCTAATTCAAATCCTTTACAGGATGATTATGCCCCTATAATTACACCACCACAGGCTATACATATATACGCTGATCATACCTTTACTAAATTGGAATTGAGTAAGTTAATTCAATTGACCAAAGTTTCTGTTACTGATGGTAGAGATGGTATTAATTGTTGTAACATAACCGCTGTTGGCTTTGAAACAGGGGCTAAAAATATCACCTCTGGCTTATATGATATTACTTGGCTTGCCGTTGATTATGCGGGTAATAAAGCCACCAAAGAGCAAGTACTTAATGTTCATCCGTTGGTAAACTTTGATGCTGAACAGAGTGTTGCTGAAGGAGGCACGGCAATAGTTAATGTCACGCTATCAGGCAATGCACCAGCTTATCCCCTTGAACTTGCTTTTAGTGTTAGTGGTACTGTTGATAGTTCAGATTACGAATTAGAAAGTAATAGTATTATTATTGATGAAGGTACAGAAGGGAGTATTGAAATAGCTATTAATACTGATTTTGAGTTAGAGGGACAAGAGCAACTGATACTAACCTTTGATCCGAGCGTTAATGGCGGTGTTCACAGTCAGCATATTATTAATGTAGTAGAAACGAATGTTGCGCCAAATATTACATTAACACTAGAACAAAATAGTATTCAAAGTAATCAAATTGCTAAAAACTTGGGTGAAGCTGTTATTAATTTAACGATCAGCGACTCTAACATGTTAGATACCCATGTTAAGGATTGGCAATTACCAGACTACTTATCAGCAGAAGTGAGTGCCAATCAGTTACAAGTATTTATTACGCCGACTAACGTTGTTTTACCTGAAGAAAATAAAGGCTTGATTGAAATTTCTGTGACGGTAACTGATAATGATAGCGGCAATACCACTAATAGTGGTAGTGAGTCGTTAGCCCAAACTAAAAAGTTTTCTTTTTCTCTCGTTGATTCTTTGGCGCGATTAAGTACAACAGATACGGACGGAGATGGTGATTCAGATATTGAG
>TARA_R110001583_G_scaffold53689_1_pt1 | contig 18998 bp, 22 predicted proteins | sample TARA_R110001583 | Tara Oceans TARA_R110001583 (sample SAMEA4398432) | marine metagenome | biome: Polar Biome; feature: [MES] marine water layer (ENVO:01000295) within the mesopelagic zone...; material: water (ENVO:00002006), including particulate matter (ENVO:01000060) such as...... | reverse complement strand
AGTGGAAGAGCTACCAACTACTCACCCAGATAGGCAACCCATATACATTGATCGCCTACCTGCAATGCCACATATGCCACAAGCAAGTCGGACCCGTATGGCCCGAAGCTAAATCCATCCTCACACGCGGCAAGAATGGATGTTGCTGGGAATGCTTCGGTACCAAAGCGTACCACACTCACGTCAAATCAGTCCGCGAGAGCAAAGTCTGAGGCTTCCCTGTCGAGACAATAACAGCGGGTAGGAGCGCCATCGATTCGCACAACGCGACTCCGGTTCCTGCCCGCACCTCGATTCAACCAACCACGTTCCGTCCACCGCGTAAGAATCTCATCCGGGTCATGACCAATCTCTTTTATTATTTCACGAAAGGGCATCGTCGCGATTGCGATGTAATCCCAATCGTCGCCACTCCCCCAACTACCAGCCCAACCACGGGTCGGAGTCTTAGGCGCACCGTCGTAGTCAAACTCAGACCTACCCCAGAACCGTGTTTGATGTGTAGCACACCAAGACAACATGTCCTGCAACGCAGCCAACGGACGATCAGCATCAAGCCCAGCCATCTCTTGCGATTCAATCAGATACCCAAACGGATCGACATCAGGTTGCGGCACACCAAGCAGATGCACAATCGACGCAGTCACCTCAAGCACAGCAAGATGACCAGCATGCCTACGCCCAACAGCCGTCTGCGCAATGCCTGCATATTTCTCACGCGCCCTCTGAAACACAGCACGAATATCATCATGTCTGTCAGCGTTGCTGACAAGGTACTCAATCAAACGACGACCAAGATGCCCATAGTTATCCGCCAACGTGACCTGCGACTCTTCGCTCGCACGGGATCCAACCACCACATCATTTCCAAGAGGCTTACCTTTTAGCGACAGCACCCGCGCGCGCGTCCCGGCATCCTGTGAAAACGAAGTGGCTGCACCCTCACCGCTACTGATCAATATAGAACGCCACGATTCCGTATGTCTCGTACCCTCAACCGAACCACGACCACGGCCTTGCCCCTGGCAAAAGTCGTAAATGACATCGCGCACAATCCGAGGATGCCGCGCACGCTTAGTCTCATCCAGCACCAGCGGAAGGTTTTGGAGAAACCCACTCGTGCGTTCAATCCAAACCTTGGTCGCATCCCACGAGTACATTGCTGTAGGGTAGCTCTCACTCGGACGACCCCATACTGATGCCGCAAACCTCAACGCAGTCGTCTTTCCACCGGAGGTCTCACCCGAAAAGTCCACGACGAACCCAGGTAATCTCAGGATCTGTAGCAGAGGAGCTGCAGCACCTGCGTACATTGCGATGTACATGTAAGGGAATGATGAGACAAGCTCCATAGCACCAACCCATTCTTCCCAGGTTCCTGCCGGAATCCAGCCAGACGACATCGTCTCCAGGCCGCTCGGCGGGGTCAGCGCAAAGTTAGAACTTGCCTCATCATTCGTAGCGTAAAAAACATCGGGCAAAAGAAACCCACCATCAGGCTGCCACCCCATCCGCGAAGCTGATCGCACAGATGGAAACCGATGGTTGTTGTCTGCCTCAAAGTCAGAAAGGTAAGCCACGATCTGACCAGATGTATTCGATGTAACCGGAGCTTCCAAGTTAGCAAGCGATACAATCCTTGACGCATCCATAATCGTGCGCCGTTCAACAACACGCGAACACCACCCGCTCGGACCACGCCATATGATCTGTCGTTTCGCTTCGCCAGTCACGACATCCATGGTCCTGCCTGCAATAAAAATGGGGGCCGATGCAATACGCGCCCTAGTCAATGTGCCATCCACCGAAGCCGAAAGCCGGTAGACACCAAACACGTCGATGTCATATCCGCGCGGGGCGCACAATTGCTGCAGCACCTGCGTTTCAATCACAGACGTCGGTGGCGCACCCGCATCAAAAAGCTGAGCCAACGTGCGTGGTTGCCCTAACTGCTCCTCGATATCATCCACGAGGCTTTCCGCGTCACGCCTGCTGCGCTCTTCAGCCAACCTACGTGTGGTGGATCTCAGATTTCTTGACCGCTGAACTTGACCGGGTATCAACTCAAGAGTTGACAACGATGCGCTGACAACAGGCTCATTGTGCCGCCAACCATCAGCCAATGCAGCCATGATGTCGGGATCTTGAATCGATGCCCAGGCTGCACGTTGCTCATCTCTGTTTCCATCTTGAACAGAAACTAATAAACGCGCCAGAATGTCTGTCGCTGTATCACTTTCTGTTTGATTAGACTCAGCCTCTGCTGTGCTGCGAGGTCCTTCTACCGTCGCTGAGTCGTCAGCTTCCATGATCACCACCTATAAATTAAAAGTCCACGTAAAGGCGTCAGTCCAAAACACCTATCCACAAGAAGACACCACCCGCGCTTCGCAAAAAACAAAACACAGGTGATGAAACCCAAAGCCTTGACCGTTTTCTGGGAGAAAATGAGTCAGACAAAACAACCCTATCGGGCATGCCCATGATGTGTCAAACCAGAATTCACCACATCTTGTTATACTATTGAGCAAGTACATAGGAGATCTCATGCCGACCGCAAAAAAACCGACGACAAGAAAGAAGACTGCACTTAAAAAGGCGCCAGCAAAACACGCGCCCGCCAAGAAAGCTGCACCGAAAAAAATTGCTCCAGCACCAGCGCCTGTCCCAGTAGTCAAACCAACACGGCGGCGCGTTGAGCTACGTACAAATGCATGCGAGTACTCAATGGAGTTCGTAGGAGACAAAGAGTTCGAAGCGGCAATGGCAGTTATCAACTCGACCCCCTCAAGTAGCGGTGGCGGACGAACACCACCAGCCAAGAAGTGGATCACATGCCAAGGCAAAGAGTACGACTTCGCGCTCGTGCATAGCTGCAAAGTGACGGAAGTATAAAGCTACCACCGTCTCTTCCAGCCAGCTTCCAAGTCGTCTAGTTGTAGTTCAATTGTGACGATATCAATTGCACACGTCTTGCATACACGCCTGCGACAAACCCAATCAGGTGTGTACCAAGACACAAGCTCTCTGACTCTGGCTTGAGCTTTGAATGAAGATGTAGCATCAGCCGTACGTGAGTCTACGACTTTCGTTTTGTTGCCGCAGGTAGAACACCTCATGGTGTTTCAGGAATCACTTGGTCAATCAAAACCATGTTCCATCCTTCGACAATCTCAAAGGAACCATCAGGCTGTACACGAACGTTGTCAGGTGAGAGTCCGTCTTTAATGATTGAAGCCACCGTCTCTCTCGACATCATGTCTATCACTGGAATCTTGTACCCCAATTCAGACAACATGATCGTGCTGCGGTTGGTAACCTTGAGACCACCTGAAGCATGATTCAACTCCGTTGGTTCCCGCTCTTGCTCTGGCTCAGACTCAACAAGCTCAACAACTTGAGGCTTACACCAAGAGGCACTCATGTCATCCATGTCTATAATCGTCCACCCCTTTGGTGTACGGCCCGTAGGACGAATGGTGCTGGCCATGAGAACTTGACCTTTGAACTGGGTAAACCCACGCATCACAGCAGCCAGTGTCTTACCGTCCCACGCTCTATCCTCAGGTATCAACACACACGGCTCAGTCTCTGGGACCTGCTCGGATACTGCCATTGAGATGGCGCAAACAACAGAAGCCCACTCAGCACCTGACAGAGCAGCATGAAGCTTACCGTCACGCATAATCCCCATACGGAATACTTCTCGGTCACCATCGAGTAGTTCAATGCTGAACTCCCAATGAGTTGGAAGGTAGGAGTTCACCCGCGTGTTAAACGTCTTGGCTTGTTCGCTGAGTAGTTTACCTACTGCGATCTCACAAGCCTTCTTCAACTCACGGTAGGCAGCTACGTCAGCTTCCATCGCAGCCATGTTGTCACGGGCGCGAGCAAAGTTCTGCCACTGTGATTGAGCAATCTCCATCGAAGTCAACGCGGCTGTCGCTGCTTCCAATCTCGATTGAGCATCAGCTATGGGTAGCACACGACCATCAACATTGAGCAGTGCTACTCTCTGTAGCCGTTGAACTTTTGTTTCTCTTACAACTATGTCACGTTGCGCTGCGTCAATATCAGATTCTAACTTCTTGATATGACTTAGCTTTGTCTCTGACTGAGATCTCCACTCGTTATCTTTCTGCTTGTAAAACGACTGGCAGTTCGTCAAGTGAGCCAAGCCTACTTGACTACTACACACAGGACACACATCCAAACTGTGTTTAATCGCGACATCCACGATTCCAATAGCGTGGTCAACGTTCGCGTCTTTCGTGGGAAGCGAGGCTTCAATCTCTGCAATCGAACGTTCCGATGAGAGAACAATGTTCGTGAGATGTTCAATCAAGCGAGCCTGTTCAGCCAACCCTGCATCTCTATCAGCCAAAGTCATTCCTTCGCCGGAAGCCTTTACTGACACGTCGAAGACCTTACGAGCTTCAGCAACAGCGATTTGCATCTTGGTTAGGTTGTCATCATCGGGACGCTCTTCGATTGTCTCACCGATACTGTCGAGGATAATCTTTGCCCCCTTCGTTTCTTTGGCAGCTTCGCGTTGCCGCTGACCCGCGTAGGAAACAATCTCTAAGAGGGTTTCAACAACCGAGTTGTTACGTCCCTTGTGTTCTGATATCTCACGGTACTTGGCATGAAGGGCCACAGGTAGATGAGCAAGCACATCATCAAGTGAGACTCGACCACCAGACCACGCCAAGAAAGCCTTACGTGCCTTTGCAGGTGAGCTTGCAAGTGCGCTTGATACAGCACGATGAACCAACGCGCCCGAACCTGGACCGTTATGCTGCGGTCTTCTAACCTTTCCATCCTCTCGCTTAATGTTGAAGCTAGTAGATGAGCCATCAGAGAGAGTACCCGTCACACCAAGCTCGTCACCTGGCGCAAGGGTCAACAATAAAGCTGCGTCTGATACAGCGTTACGACCAAAGATGTCGTCGGCTGACCCAGCTACGGACAACTCTACTGATTGAACGACGCTGCTTTTGTGACTGGTATTCGTACCTACCAACAAAGTATGCCGGTCAAGTTCGATATCCCAAGGGAGTCCACCGGGTTTCGGTGACTTCAGATTACTGTAGACGGTCTTTACATAAGGGCGCATAGGTCCTCCGGTTCGTTGCTTTGGGTTGAGTGTCAAGAGTATTAGGTCGTTACCACACTGTCAAGGGCTGAAGTCCAATCGCGCCCATGCAGTCCAGCTATCGTCGGGCAATTGGGTCACTTCAATCACACGCCTAAACGTGTCGGATGCAGGACACCATGCGTAGACGTGCTTCGATTCCTGTAAAAATCCCTGTAGTATCTGGGCAGTAGCTTTACCTACGGTAGGCTCATCATCAACTGCGTCTGCAGGAACGATGACACCGTGGAACATTGGTGCGCCGGTATAGTCTCTGCCGTGGGGTACATCACGACACCAAGCTTTCCAACCACCAAGAGCGGATGACCGAGTACTGTAGTCATCTCGACCAGGAACAACCTTGGCTTGCCAACCTGACTGGCTCAATGCCTCACCCAGTTGGCTACACCAGTAGTCTATGTCTTCGTTGTCATCTTGCTTTGAGTGGGCAAGGAACCACTTTGACTGATTCATTCATCACCTCTAAATATCTTTCAGGCTGCGACCGACTTCAGCCTCAGCGGTCATCGTTACTTCCCATCCAGGGATCGTCACCGTCATACAGTCTTCAACCTTTCGTCGAGCTTCTTCCAGCTCTGGTGGTAAAGGTTCGCCATCGATTGGTTCCCAGTCAGGAGGAAGCCCATCGGGTAACGGGATCTCCACCGCAATAGAATCGTGGCACTGATGAATCATCCCAGTCCCTTTGCCCGCGTAATCAAACGGGAAGGCATCGATGACGGCCTGCTCGGCCATTCGCATGATTGAAGATTCAGCAGCAAGGATAGGAAAGTTCACGACCTCGTTCTTCTTTCCGTCAGACAATTGACCCGACCTTCGACCCAACACTGGCTCTTCCATGAAGCGTTGATGCTCGTATCGCTGCAGCATCTGCTTCCATGCATTCTCCCATTCAGGCTCAGCCTCCAACCACTTGTTGTGGAAGTGACGCACCTCTCTGGTTTCGAACTTCAAATATGGCATGCGACCATCGTCGGTCTCGGTACTTGTCAGTACTTGCCATACGGTCGAAGGGTCAGCCCAATAGATTGAGGCGTACCGAAATGTCTTCATGACATCGCGCATAGCTTTCGCTTCACCACCACCCGGCTTCCGGTTGAGGCTGAACCCCTCTGGTCCCCAGCCCGAAGCATTCTTGAAGTCAGCACCAAACACGTCATGTGCCAACAGGTTGTGCGGGTCTTGTCCTGTGGCAAAACACTCAAGCAATCGTGGTATCTTCCAGTAGCATGCTGTGATTCGAAGGTGGGCTTGGTCCAAGTCAGCGCCCACGAGGATACGTCCTGGCGGTGCGGAGAAAACCTTCTTCAGTCTTCCCTGCCCTTTTCGGTTGCCGATGTTCTGTAGGTTGGGACCACTACTTGATAGACGCCCCACACTTGTGACATGAGCATTCCATGTTGACCGAACTCTTCCATCTTCATGTACGAGTCCCTTATCTAAGTCCACGTCTCTTCTTCTTAATGGTATGAGTACTGTTCCCAGTATTTTGTTCTTCTCCCTACGATACAACCGAAGCTCTTTGACAAACGCTTCTTGGTCTTCACTAAGTCGACCGCTGGCAAGGTGTCCGCGTAAGACCGCGTCACCTGTACCTGGCGCTCCGGTCTCGGTGTAAAACTCACGTGCGTCCATGCTCGCTGGGATTCCAAGCTGCCAACGCTCGTATAGGAGGTTTCTTATCTGATCTACACTACCGGGATTCAACTCGTTGACCGAGTCCTTGTCGAGTTTCTTCAACCCGACATCTTGAGCTAACGATTGCAAGTTCTTATACCGCTTCTTCACGGACAACTGGTACTCAAGCTCAAGCTCGCTACGAAGCTTTTGGTCAACCCATACACCAGACTTATGCATCCCTACACACATTTCTTGTGTGGCATGATCAACCTCGTTCAAGTTCCATGGTCGCTCAATAGGCCAACCAGACGGCTTGAGCTTCTCGTCTAAGGGACGAAACGCACCGACCTCACTCGCGGCGTCTATCAATGGGACAACGATCCGCGCGTTCACAACAGCGTCAATGATGTTGTAGCTCAACAGTTCAACGTCATCTTGACTACCCGTTGAGATCTTGGTTCCTTTCTCCGTTGTCTCCCATCGCTCAACGTCAGTTAGAATCGAGCCAACAGTCTTCAGCCCCTTGGGTAAGTCAGGCGCTCTGAACCGGGCATGAAAGAGGGTATCGACCAATGGTGCGGGAGTGACACCAATCCGAGACTCGACAACCATGCGGTCGTAGTACCCGGCGTTGTGACCAACCCAGACACGACCATCGGTAAGAACCCGACGCAGTGTGTCCAAGATCCGTTGCTCTTGATCCGGTGGGTAGAGCCTCGTAATCCCATCAGTCGACAACAATCCAATGCCGACGGCACGTGAGTTTTGGGAGACCGGCCCCCTGGAAGCGTGACCCGAATGATCCAAGTCAGGGATGGCAATTGCGATTGTACGCAGCTTGCACTCTAAAGGTTCAATGCCATCAGTCTCAACGTCGTAGGCCCAAAAAGGGGCAGGCTGAGACAACCACTCGTCCAGTTCATCTGGAGTAGGGTTGATGAGGGAGTCTGGTTTAGTCCAGCGAAGTGTTCCGTTGAACCATCGAAACGCTTTCGCCAAGTCTGATTGAAGGACATGACGCCAATTGGGAGAGCGTAGGATAAATTCAGGGTGCAGAGTTGATAGGAGCTTACGAGATCCGCGCTCAGTTACCCAGTTCCAGTCACTGTCGATCTGCATAGGTCCGCCTCGGGTCGAGTGGATGCTGCTCGTTTGACCCGTCAATGCCGAGGTTGCAGTCTTACCTAAGGTAATTATCTTCTTATACTTCGCGACCACGTTTATGAGTCGCGGCCTGCAGCAGGTTGCCGGGTGTGGGTAAGGCTCCTCACCTTGTTTAACGCGCGTCTTGTTCAGCTTGTCGAGCGACTTCTCCATCCGTCTCAACGCACCAGACGACTGACCCGGAAGCTTACAAGAGATCACATGATCCAAGTCTACGTCGATACGTTTTCTTCCTGCGGTGGTCAGCGCATTGTTCCACTCACCACCAGAGCGACCAACCAAGGGCCGACCGCGCTGAGCCTCATCAGGCCCAGGCGATTCAGCTATTGCAATGACTTCAGCGCCTCGATGAAACTCGCCACCAACAGGTCGCCAGTCATCTTTACGTAATGGTCCCTCTGGCCCAAGAGGGCACGCCCCGCACTGAGCGCCACAATGTTCTGGGTTGGTACTCGCGGACATTACTCAACAATAATCCTGTTCATAACCGCGTCGTAATTTTCCTGAACCTCAACGGTCTTGAGAAATCCATGCCCAATTTCTTCAAGGGGCGTTGACAAAGTAATCAGCGTAAAATCTTCCCCCTCTCTGACAGGCGGGTACAGGGCACGGACGTGAACGATGTGGGTTGAGTTGATGCCAATGACACCATCTTTTGTTTTGAACTCGTGAAACATTTTCTCTCCTATTTAAAAATTGAGGCATCTATGCAACCACCCACATGCCTCCCTGCTGGGCCAACAACGGAAAGGAATCCGTCGGTCTATGGCTGACTAGCTAACGATGTTTTGTGCGGCACTAGCTGGGGGAGGTAGTGCTACACCAGCAGAAGGAACAGGCGCACCGTTCGTTGTCACTGGGGGGGCAGCAACAACGGCGGGGGCTGCTTCCACTGCCTTGGGGTTAGCTGTCGCAGTTTTCATCGCGTCATGTTGAGTCTTAGTTACCCAAGACTTAATCTTGTGGTACGACTTCTGTATGCCCTTCTGACCGGGAACAAACTCGACGTAAGCTTTCCGCCCGTTGTTCATCGACGAGATAAACCAAGACTCATTGATGGAGCTTGCTTGGTCAATGTCGGATTTGTCGTACCCGAGAGATGCCAAGATTGTTTGAAGTGCCGCCATCCGACCACGTACTTGCTGATCGTCCAAGCCTTGAATGGGGTGTCCATTCTCGTCATAGGCCAAGCTTACGAATTCAAACATCTTGAATCCGTTTTCAAATTGTGCGTGGAAACGACGAGTACCCGGTTTGTCTGTCGGAGACTTCTCAATAGTTACGATGTCGACTGCGTAGAACCCTGCTTCAGGTGCGGTTGAACCGAGGTTGCTAATGCCATGAAATGCGCTGCCAGGAATATTAATAGCCATGTTGGCTCCATTTGTTGATTGAAAGGACACAAGGTCCAAGAGACTTAACGGTCATTCGTTAAGATATGGGGGGAGGTGGTGGAAGTGATGGCGAGTTACTCGCGGATTCCTCTACCTCTGAAAAGTCAAACAGTGATTGCTGCGCCTGCTTCGCCAATACTCCACGAGCGATGCCGTCTTGGCAAGCCCAGCGAAGATGCAGGGGGTTGTCCTTTCTTCCAGCTACAGCAGCTTGGATAGCATCTTGTACCGCGACACCAGAAGACATGGCTTCAGCCACACTATCAGCAACATCATCCTGCCAGTCAAACCCATCGAGTCTGTCGAGTCGGTAGTTACTCTCACTGGCACGCATAATCTCCCGAAGATTACCCGGCGTCTTAGCAGAACAAACTCCTGTTCGATCACCTGTTACCCAATCAGGATCCGTAGGGTCACAGTAATAGATACCAGGAAACCACGGGTCAGGGTACGTCGGGTCCACCATTGCACGAACGTTGATGTCGCACCATGCGGGTAGAGTCTCGACTTGATTGCGGGATGGAACGTCAGGGCCACCAGGACAGAACCTGCCTTCAGCATTGGTACCCGGAGTGCGTTCATGAAACGTCATCACCAAGTGAACTCCCAGATGACGAGACAAGTGAGCCATCTCCAACAGATGAGAGTTCAACTGCTGGTACTGATAGAACCTGTCTTTCTTGCCACTACGGCCGGTAGGTGCGTCGTTAGCCCATTCGAACATAGACTGCTGGCAGAGATGACTTGTATCATCGATGACCACAGCACCGTATGGAATAGCTGAACCCGTCTCTGCGAGGTTCCGAAGCAACGCAACAAGCTCTGGTAGATTCTTCGGAGACGTGGGATGTACCGACGGAGTGAACCCCAGTTCATTCTGTGCCACCAAAGTAATGGCTGAAGGTACGCCCAAGAATAAAGCGGTTGGGAATGCCGCAAGCGCGTCACTAGTTTTCTTTTGTTTTGGCTTTCCATACACCGTCGCCATGACGGTTGGAAGCCCATTGTCTGATGTCATTAGATTCTCCTTAGTTTTGTTGGCTTTGGGATTTAGAGTGTAATCCGAGAAAAGAAATTAGCCTGGTCAAATTGTGACCGCCTTTCCGTAGAAACACATTTTTATAGCCGCGCAAGCACCATATCGTCCGATGCACGTTGTCTCATGTTGAACCTTTGGCCAGTCCCAGTAACCGGGAAGTTCCAAATCCAATCTCGCAAGTGTATGTTCTGCGCGCCACAGCATGTCAGCAAAATGCTGGTCTCTATGTGGTGTCGGTGGCACCATCGGTCGAGCTACTTTCCATGGCTCTTGAGTCTGAATGAGGTTCAACGCAACGCCACCAAACTCCGATCCGTATAGTTGCTTACCCATGATACGAAAAGCTGCGAAGCCACCATCAATGGCGTAACCATCTACGCTACGGCCTGACTCCACTCTAGCTTGATGTTTGTGATCCCAGATAAAGATGCGACCAGCACGATCTTTTATCACCATGTCCAGCCTACGAGTCAGCACAATCGCTGAACCAGAGTCAGGATGACCTGGGCAGTTAAGAACAGAGGGTCGAATGATATCTCCATCCCAAGCCTTCACAGATGCAGCGCGACGGTTAAAGTGTTGGTCTTCTGGATGAACTACCCACAACCCCCATGTGTTGCCTTTGTCGCCCAGTACGGCTGTAATAGGGTACTCAACCGCGATTACGTTACCGGGAGACTCAGGGTGCTGCGCCATATAACGATGAAACGTTTCAATCATTCTCTCAAGGTACTCATGCCCACCATTGGCATTGCACCATTCCTCTACGGCTTCTTCAGGCGGGAGAAAGATGTCGGGGTTGTCGTACCATGTCTCATCAACCCACACACCTTCAGGGGAGCGCGCCCCCCAGATGGCGTGCTGATGCGCTTGGAGGACGTGGCCCATGCTTCCACGAGTCAAAGCACCCGCAGGGATTAGCTGCATGTCCAACCGGTTCTGATACGCAAACAACTGAGGGCAACGAAAGAACGAACCAATACGTGACCACCCACGAGAAGACCTACCAGCATCGATAAGAATCTGGGACACTACGTCACCTCCAGCTTACTGATGATGCTCTTCACAAGAGACTCTGTATCTTCCATGCCGAGTAGCTTTTCTCCCAGCCCAGACAACTCGTCTGCCTTGAGAAAGGATTCAATCGGGCCAAACTTATCCACAAGGATTTCCACAACCCGTTCGTCGTACGTCCCGCTTGCGACGACAACTTTCAATAGGGTAGCACTACCACCTAAACGGTCGAACCTACCCTTCCACTGAACGAAGTCACCGGGCTTCCAAGGAAGCATTGCGAAAATGGCGAGGTCCGCAGTCTGCATGCCATCGACACCAGTGCCGACACTCTGACCCGTTGCGATAAGACAACATGGACCAGTAGACTCCCTGAAAGCGTCGACCATCATGTCCCTATCTGATTCTGGTATGCCGCCATGGGCCATCCAAACTGGAACCTCGCCTAAGGCTTCATCCCCACGTTTAAGCGCCCGCCTCAGATCATGCTCCCACAACTCTGTTTCCCTTCGACGAGCCGTGAAGATTGCAACCTTTCCCCCGCCCTTGAGACCTTCGATAGCCTCGCTGACAACGTACTTACGTTTCCTACTACATGCTTCCGCTAACCTTGCTTCAACGACGCGCTCTTTCGCAAGAGGGTTCGTCTTCGTTTCTTTCACAATCCCCTTCAGCGCCTGACCAAAAGTCTGCTTGTCGCTCCAACGCTCCGCTCGATTCAACTCAGTCGAACTCAAGTACACAACTTGAACGCGCGTATCAGGAAGCGCAGCATGAGACTCACTGTAAGGAACCTCATGTACAAAGAAAGAACAACGGGCTTTTAGCTCGGGAAGGTGGCTGGCACCGGAATCATCAAGACCTCCGAACTGGCCTGGGCGCGCGGCACAGTAGCGATGAGCAAAGTTCGAATAACTGTGACTGAAACCACCAGGCGTAAGCAAGTCCAACTGTGACCACAAACGACGCGGCCTTCCATCATCAAGTGGAGTTGCCGTCAGCCCTATACGTAGCTTCAAGCTCGACATCCGACTGAGGTCCATGGCTGCCACAGCGCGGTTCTCTCGGTCTACTTTCGAACCCGCTCGCCCACTTGCAGCCGTCTTCCTTCTTTCAAAGCTCACACCGCCGTCAGCCTCTTGAATTGCTGTCCACCGTTTACGGCTTCCGTGTGTGTGGATCTCATCTAATATGAGAACTTCAGGCGCTACGCTGCGAGCAATGCTGATGTTGTCTGCTAATGATTCCGCGCCCAGTATTACGAATGGCCGTTGATTCTTTGTACTGCATTCGTACACGTACTCGTCTAAAGTCTGGTCTTTCTTTCGTTGCTCAGAAACAGGGCGTACACGAAAGGGCTTAATGTGTGTGTACTCTTGGACCTGACTCCACCAGACGTGACGAGCTTTTGCGGGGCAAACAACAAGGATTGGTCCAGAGTGACTTAATGCGGCCATGAGTGTGCCTAAGGTCTTGCCCGCACCGCACGACCAGACATTCATGACCCACGGTCGTGTGTGCGCCCACTCAACACCCATGAATTGATACGGCGTAGCTATCTCAAGTACGTGGCTTCTAAGCTCGCCTGATGTGACGAGTCTGTTGGTGTGACGACGACCTGCTGATTCTAAGTGGTCTCTATCGTTTGGTGCGTTTGACCAACCAGTAATATCCCCGATGTCCGATTGCGAAGCCGTAGATGCTAAGCCATACCGAGCAAGTATACCCTCTACGAGCCATGCGGCATGTAGCGGTGCGTAAATCTCGCATGATGTCATCTCCCCTACTTGTTCGGGTGCCGCGTTCTTGAGTCTTACTCGTCTCCTGTGATGAGTCTTACCATAAACCATAGCGCCAGGAACGAGTTCTTCAATCTCTTGGAGTAACTTAAACTGCCCGTGAGGGGCGACACGGTAATTAATGTGAGGTTGTCTGCTCATGTCATGGAGACTATTTGAGTCGTGACACGGTGTCAAGGACTAAAGTTGACGTAGTTACTTTATTGGGCTACCGTTGTGGTTCAGACAGGAGATTACATGAACAACAGCGCCTTTTCTCGCTTTATGCGTAACGCACGAGAATCTAGACGATGGACACTCGCAGATTTGGCTAGAGCATCAGCTTTGAGCCAGTCAGAAGTGAGCCGTATTGAATCGGGTGCCCGCTTACCTACCATGCGGCACGTCAAAGGATTGTCCGAAGCGTTCTCTTCTTCCCCAAAAGAGGCGGACAATGAACCTGTTCGCTATGAAAGTTGGGTCGCACACTTAGTTGACTTGGGCGAGAGTGCGAGAATCGCTGCTCGTAGTGGTCCAGGTAGGTGGTCGAAGAGATGAGTTACGTTTCAGCCATGACTAGCGTGAACAAGATTGAAACTATCGCAGCCGTATCAGTCAACTCGTCCAACTTGATTGAGACCTTGGAAGAGATGGGTTTTGACGAGATAGAAATCATACCTATTGATGACGGCTTTGCGCTGCACATAGGTGGCACGAGAATCGCTGTTGGCGTATCAGACGATCCTATTGAAGCGTCAGAAAACCTACTTGATAGAGCGGCTGACCTTTTCTACTACGACGTAATCGAGGCATAGAAAAAGACTATACGTGTTACGCTGCTATATAACAGGAGTCCATCATGGCAGACGATACACCGCAGCGCATGATTGACGCTATGAAGCGTGAGCAACAACCGCAAGCTTTTGCTAAACGATACAAGAATTATGAAGAGCCTCGTGACCCGGATACGGGTCTTGAGATGACCGATGAACAACGAACTAAGTGGCGCGCTTCTATCGACGAACGTGAAGCAATTCCCGCGCAGATTCAACGTAAGTTACCTCGATGGGCCAAAGACTATGTTCAGGACCCAATTGAGGATATGAAGGAAACAGCCATAGAGGGTGGGAAAGGAGTTTATAGGGGTCTTGATTCGATGGCGACGGACATTCTTCAGTACCCGGTAAAGGTTGCCCGTGATCCTTTAGGTGAGGCCGCTAAGATAGAACAGGCTACGGTTGATGTGGCGAAAGGAGTTGCGTCTGGAGACTATGAGTCCCAGCGTACTGCGTTAGACGTTGCGGGTGCGCTGCCTATAGTTGGTGAAGCTGCTGATGCAACATCTATGGGTTTAGACCTTAAAGAAGGCGACTACGTTGGGGCAGGTATCTCTGGTGCTGCTTTAGCTTTACCCTTTGTTTCTGCTGGAATGCTTAAACAGACATTTAAGTCAGTGTTGGAAGAAACAATACCTAAACTAAAAGACAAAACAGGTGTAGACTCACTGATACCAGCGTTAACTAACAAGGGTGTAAAGAAAGCAGAAATAGAAGCTCTTCGTTTACCTGAGTTTATCGCCGAACAAAAAGCTAAAGGTGCGAAGAGCATATCAAAAGCTGATTTGATTCGTCATGTTAATGACAATCAGCTTGTGGTGGGCGAACAAATATTTGATTCTCGGGCGGCAAAAGGTAGTCCTAACCAGCCAAGTATAGACTTCACGGGCGAAGCCATCATGCCTGGTGGTGAAGACGCCAAGGATATATTGGTTACAGTGCGCAGACCCGGCAGTAAAGTCACCGAGCAGTTTGTTGATCCCGATCATTACAAAGTTGCGGATGAGGCTGTACGCATTCGAACATCAACTCGTTATGACCACGCAGGTCGGAAGATACTGTTTATTGATGAGGTTCAATCCGATCACGCTCAAGCACTACGCGCACGCGGTAAAAACAAAGCTGAAAATCTACAAAAACGAGCCGTCGTAGAGGAAGAACTCAGGAAGCTTAAGTATGGCAATGCAGATGACATAAACGCTGCGTACAACGATGGACTCATGTCACGGGCTGAAAATAGCGCGCTCGTAAAGCAGCTACGTGACCTTGAGAGATTGCGCGCCAACATAAAAAAGGGTCCTGTGCCTGATGCGATTTTTGCCGATACAGATCAATGGACAGACCTTGGCATTAAACGAGCCATGAGTGAGGCCGCAGAGGGTGGCTACGACGGTATTGCTTTTACTAAAGGTAGTATAGCGGAGGAGTATTCTGATTTTCCGGCTGATTCTGCGGAATACTATTACGACAAAATCGTCCCAAGTCGTTTGAAGAAAATAGCGGGGAAAAACTCTGTTAGTAAAACGGTTATCTCCCCCTCCTACTACGCAGGAGGCCCCCCGCCGACGAAAAAATTAGACCCCAAGTATTGGGACCGTTCCAGAGCAAATTTCTTAGACACAGATGGAGAAGAGTTTACTTTTGTTGAGCTAACGCCTGACGTACGAGAAAAAGCAGCGCAAGCAAAAACATTATTTACGGCACTTCTTGCCGCGAGTGCCGGTTCTGCTGGAGTTAGAGCCACAAAAAACAATCTGGATGATGAATAGTTAATTGTTATACAAGGTGCAGCAGCCCCGGCTAAGAAGTAGCTCGCTCTAAGAGCCGTTCAAGCTTAGACACAATGTCGTTGTGAACTTTAGTTCTGGTAATCAAAAAGTCTTTAGACTGACTGTCAGCAGTATCTCTGTACTCAGAGATCACTCGATCATACCGTTCACGCATCTTCTCAGTGCGTGAATCGTAGTCTTTACGTATTTCGTCAAGCTGCTCTTGGAACCCGTCGACAAGTTTGTCCAAGCGTTTCTGCATCATAAAAAACTGATACATAAGAAACGCAGCGAATACTCCAAGGTGTCCGTCAGCCAATAGTGAATCGACTAACGCTTCCATTAGAACTCCGGTTCGTCAATAAGAGTGTAGGTAAAGGAGTTACCCCACTTCTCTCTGGCTGCGTAGCAGATACTTATGAACTCTTCAAAATCTTTTTCTTGACTCCAAACCTGGCACCCAGCACTCCATTTATTGACCAAAGTGGAGCTTGAACCTGCTTTATGAAGATTTATGCCGTACATGCCCTCAGTGACTGAGTCAGGATCCATGTCAATGACATCATCCTTGTTGTTGTCTCTGTAGCATTTTACGGTGCCGCCCCGTTGGCATAGCGCGTCGTACAGTCCACGATGCTTGTCAATCCTGTATACGCCTCTGTACTGACCAGGCACCAAGATGGCGGTGCCTCCAGCGTTCATAGGGTTCTCAAGCCAGTAAGCGCCGGGGTCTGTAGTACATTCCCATGTGCGTGTGACCCAGCCATGCTCGTCCCTGAAGACTACACACATGCGGTCATCAAAGCTGTTGGGCTTGTGATTCTTGCTGCGGATTCCAATGATGTTCAGGTTGTACTGACCGTTTTCAAAGACGGTGTGTCCAAGGGATTCAACATAATCAAGCAGTACAGGTCTCATTAGTCGCAACTCGCATTGGTAGCCGTGCAGATCTTTGCTTGGTTAATGGCTTGCTGTTGCTGAACCTCCAGCATCTTGCCCATCATCTCTTCCATCTTATCGAGGCGCTTCTCTACACCTTGGATTTTAATGTCAACGACTTCTTTCTTACCTGATTCAGACTCAAGAACGGTGACTCGCTTACTCAAATCCTCGGCTTCTTGAGCAGCAGACTCAAGTGACGCAAACGATACCCCTGCAGCAAACACTACAGTAGCTACGGGAATTGCCCAGTCTTTCACGGTCATTGTCCTGCTCCTGCACTGTAATGATATGTTGCACTTAACCCAGCCGTAACGACACCAACGACAACTATCGTTTCTATTCGACCAAACCAACGCTGAGTAGAAGGTTTATCCATCCATGATACCGGTTGGTTCGCCTCTTCCAACTTCGCTTTATACCAATCAGTCTCACGTTCTAATTCAACCGTGTCAATCTGGTAACGCTTAGCTAATAGCTTCGCCCACTCTTCAGTTGCCAGTAGGTCTGCGTAGTTTGAAAGCGGGACAACCACCGCAGAACATGCTGCAGACCCAGACTCGCCAACAAGAGTGGACGGCAGTGGTTGCCCCTTAGTCAGACCATAGTTCTTGTCGCACTGACCGACTACCGGTTTGGGTAACTCAGGTCTCATAGGTGGGTCAGCAGCAAACGCAAGCGTCGACAGAAGAAACAATGTCATCGACGACTCCGAGCGTTTCCTCGACCAGCCAAGTCGTCAGCAGGTGTGTCGCTGCTAAGGTCTTTTTCAATCGCTTGAAGGTTGTCCTGAAATTCTTTCGCTGCCGAACTACGAGCAACATCAGCTACCTGATTCTTTGGTGGGTTCGACAAATCAGGAACAGGTTGTTTTTTCCGCACCTTTATTATTGCGGCCAACAAAGCAATGACGGCTGTTACAATTAAAAGAGCTACTTCATTCATGTCGAACCTACTCGGCTATTAAGCGGACAATGACGGCACTAGCTGGGGCTGTTGCATCGTCTTTCGCGTTGTTGCTTGTACACCAAACACTTAACCCCGCGCTATACGCCTGACCCTCAGGCATTAGATAGGATGACTTCGCGCCAGGAGCAGCAACAAACATCCAAGTCGGTACGTCATTAGATGCGTCAGCCGAAGCTCGGTCAATAATACGGAGGTAAGCGGAAGTGGAGGCGTTAGCCGTGTTATCTATTTCGACTAGATATAGAGTTCCCGATGTCGCTGCAGTAACATTGTTTTCGTAGCTGGTATCAGCGTCAAAATCAATAATGAGCTTGCCGCCTAAGGCACTGATTGTAGTTGTCTTTGTGACGGCCATGACTACCTCAAGTACAGATCAGAGTAACGTCGACGTTTCCAGCGAAAGACGTCGTATCATCTTCACCGCTATTCGCGCTGACCCAGAAGTTCAACATGTCAAAAGCAAACCCTGTAGGTATCTGAACTGAACGTGTCGTCAAAGTCACACCCTTGATTGCAATCTCAGTGTTCGTTGTGTCTTTACCATCAAGGATATGTAACGAGACGTTCGCAGACGAGTTTGTTGAGTCCAAAAAAGCAGCATACAAAGTTCCTGAACTCCCAGTTGCGTTCACAACGGCTGTTGCGTCTGCAATGGAAGTGCATTTGATTACTTTGTAGTCAACCGCGTCATCAAACCCGGTACTTGTGAGTGTCGCCATCGGTCACCTATTTCTTGCTTATGGCAACCATCGCTTTTTCGGCGCTGTCACCCGCAATGTAAGCAAGTCCAAGGTACAACCATTGGACTGAATCTAATTTGCCCATTGCGAGCAGACCCGTGCCCAAAGCAAGGACCGCAAGACGACGCCAAGAGACGCGCTTTTGAGAGCAGAAAAGAGAGTTAAGAAATGCTTTCATGATTTAAGTTCCTCCAAGAATTCTAACTGTAATTGTTCCGTTAGCCGGGTCGCTTTGTGTGCCGTTTGTAGCTGTCGTTGACGTACCAATAAAGCTGATACCTGTTGTTACCGGAAGTCCATCTGGGAATAAGTAACTTACGATTGAGTTTGCCGGGGCATACAGCTTAATGTCGGCGCCTGTAGCATTTACGTAAGCATCGTTTCTGTATTGAGCTTTTATGTAAGAGGCTGCAGCTACTGCACTGTTGTCTATATAGATACAATAGATTTTATTCGCTAAAGACACACCTGAAAAAATGTTTGTCTCTGACGTGCCGTTTGCATCGGTATCGATGATCAACGTCTCTGCGAGTCTATTAGGTACTGTTCCAGTTGTAATCGCCATCAGATACTCCTACGTG
>TARA_R110001583_G_scaffold82363_1_pt1 | contig 19010 bp, 14 predicted proteins | sample TARA_R110001583 | Tara Oceans TARA_R110001583 (sample SAMEA4398432) | marine metagenome | biome: Polar Biome; feature: [MES] marine water layer (ENVO:01000295) within the mesopelagic zone...; material: water (ENVO:00002006), including particulate matter (ENVO:01000060) such as...... | reverse complement strand
TTAGTCCATTTAGAATGATCACATATTTATTGCCATTGGTATAACACTATCAAAATATTACAACACGTTATAAATAGCGAAACTCAGTGGCGATATTTTGCCCTCAACACTAGTAGCCGATTGATACAATAATGTAGTATCTTGTTTATTTATAATCGCAGTAAGATCCTGTGCTTGTGTTGAGGTGTTATATACCACTATCAATTTCTGCTCTTTACCTTTATCTAAATGCACTCGCTGAAGTGCAAAAACACCCGGTTTTCTTTGTGAATAAAGTGTCGTTTGCTGACCAAATCGTAAAGCAGGATACTGCTGAAATAGTTCAGCGTATTTTGCAAAAGTTTGGTAAAACATATGGGTAGTATCGAAGTTATCCGCAGCGGTAGTTTTATCTGTTGCTAATAAATCATCATCATTATAACTCGCAACTTTTGAAGGCATCATATCTTGACGTGATGCTTGATCATTACCATCACCAACGAAGCCCTGCTCATCACCATAATAAATGACTGGTACGCCACGGCTGAAATACAACATTGCGTGCGCTAACAAATTACGTTGAATTTGCGCTGACTCACTATAGTTATACTTGCTTTGCGTTAATGAGTAAGCAAAGCGTCCCATGTCATGATTACCTGTAAAGTTAACTAATTGGTTTGCATTAGTATTTTCAATATCATCATGTGTAGTGCGGTATAAATGATCTTTAGCAAACAATGCAGCGAGAATATCAGTACCTTGTTGCTCAACCAAGGTTTTTTGTAACGCGCCCTGTAAGGCGAAATCTAACACTGATGGCAGTTTTCCTGCTACGGTAAAACGGCTTAACAGCTCAGGTTCAAAGCTATAAACCTCACCATACATAGTGAAGTTATCAATCCCTTGCGTTTTAGCATGTGCCATCAACGCAGGTGAAAAATCTTGCCAAAATTCCATATTCACGTGTTTTACCGTATCAATTCGAAAGCCATCAGGTTTGAACTCATCGATAATTTTTTTGTAGATATCAATCATACCCGTAACCACTTTTTCGCTATCAGTATTAACATCATCAAGGCCAGCAAAGTCACCGCGTATTGAGCTTTCACCCGCCCAATGAGAATCGCCTTGATTATGATAAACGTCAATATCGTTTAACCAGCTTGGTGTCTTTAAGTTTTCGCTGCCAACAGGAATGAGTGGCGTATAACTATCCCCTTCAACGAGTTCTGCTAATGACTTAAATGGACACTCATTACCCTTAACAATCCAGCCTAATCCATCTTTACCATGGCATTCTTCATATTTAATAACGTCAGCCGTGTGGTTGGTAATAATATCAAAAAAAACTTTAATATTACGTTTATGTGCTTGAGCAATAAAGTGCTTGAGTTCTACATTGCTACCTAAATGAGGATCTATTTCAGTGAAATCTAAAATCCAATAACCATGATAGCCTGATGTACCCGCTTGCATTGCTTGATTGCGTAAAACGGGCGTTAACCAAATGGCGGTAATGCCCATGTTATCTAAGTAAGGTAATTTTTGTGTCAAACCGGCTAAATCGCCACCGTGATACATACCCTTATGACTTTGATCAAAGCCACCACGCGATAAAGCACGCTTTTTATCGTCAGCTGGCGCACCCAAATCATTACTTTTATCACCATTATAAAAACGATCAGGTAATACAAAATAGAAAACTTCGTCTTGAAAATCACGCTCTTGATAAGGTGCTAATTTAGCTGCTTTGGCATGAAAACTTGTTTTATTCTCGATTGGAGTAGTCTGCGCGCTAACAACATTATGCAGCGAAAAAAGAAAGCAAATCGTTACTAATATTTTCATTATTTATCTTTCCTAAAGCCAGCTATAACGTGGCATAAAAACAACCAAATGCAGGCAATGTAAGACGACCCTCAATTAAATCAGCAGAAGCTAATTTATGATCCGTGATGGCTGTCAAGTCACCTTGCAATAAATCGAAAGAAACCGCTTGTTGCTGATCACTAAGATTAAAGCAAACGAGTAACCTTTTGTCGTTATATTCTCTAATAAAAGCGAGTATTGGCTCTGGTGTATCAACAAATTCAATATCACCATACAGTAGAGTGCTGTGTTGCTTACGCCATTGGTTAAAATGACGATAGCTATTTAACACTGAATCATTTTGGCTTTCTTGTAGATCAACCGACTTTTCAACATGCTCTTTTGACACAGGTAACCAAGGCTTAGCTTCACTAAAGCCGGCATTAACTTGCTTATGTTGCCAAGGATGCGGTGTGCGACAACCATCGCGGCCTTTAAATTGCGGCCAGAAAGTAATGCCATAGGGATCTTGGATATTTTCAAAAGCGATATCCGCTTCAGTTAACCCTAACTCCTCCCCTTGGTAACTACAAACACTACCACGTAATGATGAAATCATGGCAAACAGCATTTTGGCTAAGTCGGTATTATGTTCGGCATTTTGACTTTTACCCCAACGAGTAACCACACGCTGAACATCATGGTTTGATATCGCCCAACAAGGCCAACCATCAGCAACTCGCGCTTCTAATGACTGCACTACTTGCTTTATATATTGAGCCGAAAAGTCATCCGTTAATAAATCAAAGCTATAACCCATATGTAATCGGTTATCCCCTTGCGTATATTCTGCCATCGTTTTCAGCGAATCTTCTGAAGAAATCTCCCCTAAAGTAACCGAGCCAGGATATTTATCTAATAAGGTACGAATGTCTTCAATGAAAGCTAAATTTTCATCTTGCGTGTTGTTAAAATAATGATATTGATACGCATAAGGATTTTTTTCATCAAAACCGATACTTTGTCTTAACTCTTTAGGTTTAGCTGGGTTATCGCGTAGTTGAGCATCATGAAAACAAAAATTAATGGCATCAAGTCTAAAACCATCAACGCCACGCTTTAGCCAAAACTCAACATTATCAAGTACTGCTTGACGAACGTCTGAGTTATGAAAGTTAAGATCAGGCTGACTTGATAGAAAATTATGTAAATAATACTGTTGTCGACGGGGTTCCCATGTCCAACCTGAGCCACCAAAAATAGATAACCAATTATTTGGTGCTGTACCGTCTTCTTTGGCATCAGCCCAAACATACCAATCAGCCTTGCTATTATGTTTATCTTCACGACTGTCGATGAACCATTGATGCTGATCAGATGTATGACTGAGCACCTGGTCAATCATAATTTTAATATTTCGAACATGGGCTTGCGCTATTAATTCATCAAAATCGGCCAATGTGCCAAAGATTGGATCAACATCTCGATAATCACTAATATCATAACCAAAATCTTTCATTGGGGATTTAAAGAAAGGTGAAATCCAAATAGCATCAACACCTAAACTTGCAATGTAATCAAGTTTATTAATAATACCGAGTAAATCCCCAATTCCATCTTGGTTGGCATCATAAAAGCTACGTGGATATACTTGATAAATTACCGCGCCACGCCACCACATTTTTTCACTCATATTAAATCCCCATACCTTTTCTAATAAACTTTTTAAGCTTGCGGCTTATTGTTGTTTATAACTTAGAAATAAGAATACGTAATAAATGAAATTAGTAATAGCCTTTGCATACGTATGTATTGAGTTTTATGCTTGCTGCATACGTATGCAATTAAATAGTGTAACTGCATACGTATTCAAGGTGCTGCTTTGTGCTAGCAAGGTTACTATCGCAATATAACGATACACGTTTTAATTGAGGATCCGCCTTTGACTTTATTTTCGCCAATAAGAATACCCCTACTGATTTCGATACTTTTTATACCAATGTCAGCTTTTGGCGATGAGAGTCTATCCAAAAATAACAATCATTATATTAGCCATCAAATAACAGCTAACGCTTTAGAAGTTATGACAGAGCAAGGTAAGGTTAATTTGAGCTCTTATGGCGAACAAGCAATAGAAGTATATTATCAATTAACAAAACAGCCTTTAAACTTGCTTGAGAAAAATGCAGCCAAACTCCCCTCGTTTTCCATAAAAGAAAACGCGCTAAGACAAGCATTCAATTTATCTAATAAAAAAACAACGCTAGAATTTTCAATAGCTAAATTAACGGCCGTTATTACTAAATCACCTTTTAACATTGCTTTTTATAAAACTCATGATCAAAAAAAGCAGTTACTATTAGCTGAAGAATCAGGATATTTTACTGATACAACCCGAAATAACGATAAACAACATCATGTACAAGGTTTTCGCTTTCACTTAAGTAAAAATGAAAAATTACTCGGCGGTGGTGAACGGGTATTAGGCATGGATAGACGAGGTCAACGCATGCCTTTGTATAATCGTGCTCATTACGGTTATGAAACCCAATCAGATCAAATGAATTTCAGCATACCCGCCGTATTCTCAAGTAACAAATATATCTTACTATTCGATAATTCAGCCAAAGGCTGGATGGACTTAGGAAAATCAGAAAAAAACATCATGCAATTTGAAGCGGTATCGGGTCGTATGTCTTATATAGTTTTCTCTGGAGATACCTACCCTGAACTACTGAACAACTTTGTGAATGTTACCGGTAAACAGCCCATGCCACCGCGTTGGGCACTCGGTAATTACGCTTCTCGCTTTGGTTATAGGTCAGAGCAAGAAGTCAGAGATACCGTTGATAAATTCATTGAACTAGACTTCCCTCTAGATGCGCTAATTCTAGATCTTTATTGGTTTGGTAAAGACATCAAAGGCCACATGGGTAACTTAGACTGGGACAAAAAAGCGTTCCCTACGCCTGAGAAAATGATGGCCGATATCAAAGCAAAAGGCGTGAATACCCTGTTAATCACAGAGCCTTTTGTATTAACTACTTCACAAAAGTGGCTCGATGCTGAACAACATCAAGCCTTAGCAAAAGCTACAGATGGTACACCCAAGCACTTTGATTTCTATTTTGGCAATACTGGCTTAATTGATGTATTCAGTGAAAAAGGAAAAAACTGGTTTAATGACATTTATAAAACCTTACACCTGCAAGGCGTCGCAGGTTGGTGGGGCGATTTGGGTGAGCCTGAAGTACACCCTAGCGATACTTTGCACACGTTAAGCGATGGTAGCGTAGTTAATGGCGATGCTATTCACAATGTTTATGGCCATCAATGGGCAAAAATGGTTTATGAAAACCAACTCAGTTTAGCGCCAAATGAACGTCCTTTTATTTTAATGCGCTCTGGTTTTGCCGGTTCTCAACGTTATGGCATGATCCCTTGGACTGGTGATGTTAGCCGCACATGGGGCGGTCTTAAACCGCAAGTTGAATTGAGTTTACAAATGAGTGTGCTGGGAATGGCTTATACTCACTCCGATCTAGGCGGATTTGCTGGCGGAGAAACGTTTGATAAAGAAATGTATATTCGCTGGCTACAATATGGTGTTTTCCAACCGATTTATCGCCCACACGCACAAGACAACATAGCTCCTGAAGTCGTGTTTCATGATAAAGAAACGCAAGATATTTTACGTAAATTTATCAAACTCAGATATAACTTACTACCTTATAATTACACCTTAGCTTATCAAAATAGCACCTCTGGTATGCCATTAATGCGCCCGCTATTTTTTGAAGCCGGGCTTGACGATAAAGCGAGTTTAGCACTGATAGATAATGCCAAAAGTTATCTGTGGGGTAATGCCTTTTTAGTAACACCGGTGGTAGATCCCGGGGTAAAATCAGTATCTGTTCCGTTACCTAAAGGTGTTTGGTTTGATTACTTTACTGGTCATGATACTACAGTCAATCGGTATCAAGGAGGCCAAACCGTTGAGATTACAACTTACCTAGAAACATTGCCGGTATTAGTGCGCGCAGGTTCCTTTATTCCGATGATTAATGATATTCAATCAACAAAATTCTATAATAATAACGCGCTAAACTTACATTATTATGCTGATGAATCAGTTAAGTCTGCAGATTATGAAATGTATGAAGATGATGGTGAAATGTTTCAAGCAAATACACAGGGGCTTTTTGAATTATTAGCCTTTAAAGCCAATCAACAAGGTGGAAAATTAAGTATTCGTTTATCAAGGAATGATACTCATTATGTTGGTATGCCTAAAAGCAGACAAATGACATTAACCATCCATAATTGGCCAAGCCGACCAACAAAACTGCTTATTGGTGGCAAAAAAGCCACACAGTTAAGTTGGAGTCAAAAAACACAAACATTAGTCGTTAAATTTCCTTGGCAACATCAAGCATTAACAATAGACATACAATAATTAGGTGCATCCCTACAATGAATACTACAGCTAAAAAAAACATTAATTTAATTGCCGGTACGTCTAGCGATGCTCACTTCATCGAAATTGAAACCTATCGCTGTGCTAATTACGCAAGTTTAGCCGACGTTATTGCCCTATATATCGACACAAAAAAGCTAGCTAATACTACGTCAATGCCTGTTTAGCAATAGCTTTTACTGTTGATACCGATATCATTTCAATGACTAATTTACCTTGGCAATTTTCTCAACACGCCTTAAAAGCACAGTTTAACGCTCATCAATGATTACACTACCATTGCAATGGCTATTCCTTTATTAAATGATTCGCAAAAAATAAAAGTGGGTGGCGGTGACGTCACTCAACATGCCCCTATTGCGGTATGCGGCCCCGGCACAGGGCTTGGTGTTGCCAATTTAGTCCCTATATTATTACTGAAGAACAACCAGGTCTGTTTGGTGCAGCTGCTTATCTGTTACAACAGTAGATAACCTGAAAAGATTGCGACTGAATACGTATGTAATGGATAGCTGTTCTTTGCCATAATAGGTATATTGAGGATATTGAAAAAATGATTAATTACTTTTCAATTAACCCTTTGTTTGATAATGACTAAGACGTTTTTGATCATAAGCATTCTAGTTTTAATACGCTGTAATCACTGATTGGTAGCGTGCTTTTTTCAAACTAAATGATCTTACTATAAGAGTCCTCAATATGACCGCGACTGATACCGATAAAAATATCAATATAAGCCAGAAAAAACCACATTTAAGCTTCTGGCAAATTTGGAATGTTAGCTTTGGTTTTTTGGGTGTGCAATTTGGCTTCGCTTTACAAAATGCTAATGCCAGCCGAATATTATCAGACTTAGGCGCTGACCTACATTCCTTATCACTTTTCTGGTTAGTAGCTCCGATCATGGGGTTATTAATTCAACCCATCGTTGGCTCAGCGTCAGACAGAACGTGGAATCGTTTAGGCCGTCGTAATCCTTATATTTTAGCCGGTGGTATAGCTGCCGCAATTGGTATGTTATTAATGCCAAACTCAGCGACTTTAGCTAGCTTTATCACGCCACTATTTTTTGGCGCTATGATGCTTGCGTTAATGGACGCTTCTTTTAATTTAGCTTTTCAACCGTTTCGCGCTTTAGTCTCTGACATGGTGCCATCACAGCAACGTAATGTCGGTTACTCTATTCAATCTTTTTTAATTAATATTGGCGCAGTTTTTGGTTCTATTTTGCCTTTTGTACTCACCAATGTAGTTGGTTTGGAAAATACGGCTAGCGCAGGTTCAGTGGCACCATCGGTTATTTGGGCATTTTATATTGGTGCTTCAGTGATGCTAGGTTCGGTATTGTGGACCGTATTTAGAACCAAAGAATATGCACCCGGTACTCATGGTTTAGCCCCATTAGAAAAAAGTGATCTTGAACGATCTCTTGGTGAGAAGTTATCAGAATTTTTTGGTTTAATGAAAACCATGCCAATCACAATGAAACGCTTGGCCATTGTGCAGTTTTTCTCTTGGTTTGCTTTATTTATTATGTGGGTTTATACCATGCCCGCTATTGCCCAACATATTTGGGATATAGATGCTAAATGGTTTGACCCACATTATTTAGAATCTGTTGGCACCATCCCAGAGCATATAGCTAAAGCAAAAGGTACCGCTGGCGATTGGGTGGGTATCATCTTCGCTGCTTACTCTTTTTTTGCAGCTATCGCCTCATTATTTATGGCAAAAATTGCTAACAAAATTGGCCGTAAGTTAACTTACTCATTGTCATTATTTGCTGGTGGTATTGGCTATTTAAGTATCATGTGGATGCAGAACCCGGAACTAACTATAGTTAATTTAGCTATTACTCAAATTGAAGTGCCACAGGGTGCCGTATCATTATTCTTGCCGATGGTAGGTATAGGTATGGCTTGGGCTGCTATTTTGGCTATGCCTTATGCTATTTTGGCTGGCTCTTTACCCGTAAAACAAACTGGTGTTTACATGGGGATTTTCAACTTTACTATTGCCGCACCGCAAATTGTTTCAGGTATTTTTGCCGGTTGGATTTTAACAGCTGTATTTGATAACCACGCTATCTACATTATTATGCTAGCTGGCATTTCAATGATTTTGGCAGCATTGTCGGTATACTTTGTTAAAGATGGTATTGAAGAGAAAACGACCGTGAGTAATAATTAAATAACTGCATAACAGTACTTTCAGCTTAAAAGACTAAAAGGACGCTTTAATAGCGTCCTTTTTTTTGAAGTGATTTTGACAATTTTTCACTCAACTTACTGTCTACTTAGCCCCGCAGGACTTTCTAATAACCAATTCTGGAGATATTAGCGTTGTTGACGTTTCCTCACCATTGATAGATTCAAGCAACGTATTCACTAATAACTCACCTGCTAATATTGTATCTTGCTTAACCGTAGTTAATGGCGGAAAGGTAAAGCTAGCAATAGCGATGTCATCAAAGCCAACTACGGCAACTTGCTCTGGAATTGAAATATCATGTTCTTTTAATGCTCGCATAGCGCCAATAGCAATTAAGTCACTAGCCGCACAGATAGCATCAAATTTCTCGCCACTTTCAATCAACTCACAAGCGGCATCATAACCCGCTTCTTCAGTATAAAAAGCATTGAATTGGGCATTTTTATTGATAATCAGATTATGGTTTTTTAGCGCTTGGCAATGCCCTTTATAACGGTCAAAGAACTCAGGAGCATGACTTGAAGCACTACCTAAAAAAGCAAAGTGTTTTTTACCTTGCTTGATAACATGTTCGGTAATTTCTCTACCACCAAGAAAGTTATCACAACCAATAGAAACAACAGGCAAGTCTTTTACTTCTGCGCCCCAACGAACAAAGTGTGTACCTTGTTCATTTAACTTTATTAATTTTTCTTCAAAATCAACATAATCACCATAGCCTAATAAGATCAAACCATCAGCTTTGTTACTGTCTTCAAAGTCGGCATGCCAATCGTTACTCGCTTGTTGAAATGAGACTAATAAATCATAACCTTTAACGGCACAAGCACGCGTTATACTACCTAACATTGACAGAAAGAAAGGGTTAATGGCTGAATCATCACTAGTGGGATCTTCAAACAACAACAACGCAATGGTGTCACAATGTTGTGAGCGTAAATTACTGGCGTTTTTATCCACCTTATAATTTAACTCTTTGGCAATAGCCTGAATTTTTAATCTGGTTGCTTCGTTAACCAAAGGGCTATTACGTAAAGCTCTAGAGACGGTAGATTGAGAAACACCTGCCTGGTAGGCAATATCAAAAGAAGTCGCTTTTTCTTTCACGTGAATAACCTCTAAACAATGCGTTCAAAAACGAAGATAACAGGAATATACCTGAGCAATCAAGAGAAGTATATAGAGTGTCTTCCAACCTTAATAGCAAGATCATTATAAATTGAACTTTTACAAAAAAGGGATAATAGATTAATACATAATATAACATAACCTTGACACCCAATTAAAAGCACTACTTTTACGTGGTGCATCAATTTACATAAAATATACTCATAGCTATGGAGGCTTGTGGAAGCTTAAATTATCAGGCTAAATTTATTCAAGGTGTAGTGGATTAGTAAAGTTGACCACCAACTTGTAGGTTTGTAAGTCGCTTAAGGATTATTTAATATTGATAATTATTTACCGAATCTTTATCAAATGACATTGAATCAGAAACAAGATACGAGTTAAGCTACAAAACTGTGGCCAATATTACTTGACCACTTCAATCAGAGGCAAAATATATTAGAGTAATTCCCGCCCACTGAGCAGCTATATAACATAGAGCGCAAGGCTCTCCTGATGCGTATAGTATTTTTCCTGATAAGTTAGGGGTTTCTAAAATTAATAAAAATTAATAAGGACACCCAGTGTTAAATCATCTCAACGTAAAGCAGTATTACAAGTTCAAAAAAGTATAAAAAACAGACTGAACGAAACGAGGAAGATTATTCAGGTGACTAAGTGGGGGAGTAACGTCACTATATAGTAGAAATATCCTTAGTAACGTGCGACTGCAAATACACGCTCACTTTACTTTGTCTCATTGTATAAAGCCTCCATTACAATCTCTAAGCCTCGCGCAACTTCAACTTCATTCATTGCGGCAAAGCCCAAGCGGATAAAGCGGCAGTCACACTCTGACAGCCCTTTAAGAATATTAAACTCTACTTCGGTTTGTAAATAGACCTTTTTTGCTAAGAGCTTTTCTTTTAAACCGACAATAGACTTTCCGGTATCAAGCCATATCGCCATACCGCCAGCTGGTATTTTAAAATGTATTGGTAAACCTTTATCTTGATAACACTTTAGCTCCAGTACCATGAAGTCTCGACGTTTTTGGTACAGTCTTGTCATACGGCGTAAGTGCCCTTCAAAACCGCCCTGTTGCATCCATTTAGCTACCGCTTGTTGCACGAGTACATTGCTCTTGTGATTCATCAGCATTTTATAAGCAGACAGTTGTTCAATTAAGGCATTATCTGCCACAACATAACCAATACGCGCACCACCAAACATTATCTTGGAAAATGTTGAAATATAAATAACTAAGCCAGCAGGGTCATCAGCTGCCATAGGAGCAATGGGTTGGCTGTCATAATGAAACTCATGGTCGTAATCATCTTCTACAATCGCCACACCATAATGTACGGCGAGTTGATAAATTCTCATGCGCCTAGAAATATCCAAAGATACTGTCGTTGGGTATTGGTGCAATGGCGTCAGGTAAAGTAATTTAACATCTCCCTCTGCAAGCACCTTAGCTAAGTGCTCGGGGTCGATACCGCCGTCATCTTGTTTAATAGCAATTAACTCAGCCCCTGTTCTTTCAAAGGCAGCCCAAGCAGGTGGATACCCTAATTGCTCTACTGCAACTTTATCACCAGGTTGAAGTAGTAACTGTGAGATCATGTACAAGGCTTCTTGCGAGCCATTACAAATCATCATTTCTTTATCGGTAATTGAGCGAACACGCCGTAAATAAGTAGAGATTTCGCTAATAAGCTCAGCTTCTCCGTGACTATCACCGTAACTTAAATCATCAATTTTCGGTCGTTGACACGTTTGTGCAAAATGACTTTTAAATTCATCGAAGGGGAATTTCCTGATGTCGGGCTGACCGCCAGAGAAGTTATAAGCATATTGGCTTGCTTTCACTTTTGGCGTAACGGGTACATTTTGCTTAAAGCGAAATTGCCAATCAAAGTGTTGTGGTGTTTGTTTTATTTTATTTAACCTGCGACTACTTTGAATAGGTAAATTTGCTACCACCCGATAACCTGAACGCTCTTTTGCTTCAACCCAACCTTGCGCTACCAATTCAGCCAATGCCGCCATAATAGTATGACGATTTACTGCTAATTGTTGAGCAAGCTTTCTTGCAGAAGGAAGCCCTTCAGTTGGGGCAACTTGCCCTTCCTTAATGGCTTTACGTAATGCCTGGGCAATAACTAAATACTTTGCTTTTTTATCTGACCTATTTTGTGAAGATAGGTTTTCAGCAGCTAAGGTTGAGTTTAGGTTTAGGTTTAGGTTTAGGTTTAGGTTTAGGTTTAAAGATTTCAATCTGGTCTATCTTTTTATATGAATCTGGTTGTAGTAGTTATACCAAAAATATTCATAATAACAACACCTATCGACACCATCATGGAACAATGGATGCAACAACAAATACTAAAACCAATAATACTAGAAACTAGCTTAATAAAATTAGTACCAATGAGCCTGCAACATATTAATGACTACTGCTTGGCAGGAAATTACCCACAAGTTTGGCAGCACATGCCTGTCAACCGCTGTAAAAATCATAAGATTGCTCAGACTTGGATACAAGAAGCCATCGATGAAATGGAACAAGGATTACAACTCGCGTTTGTCACTATCGATAAAAACACCGATAGAGTTATTGGCTCTACGCGTTTATTTCGCTGCAACGAAAAAGACAAATCCATTGAACTTGGGCATACTTTTATCACCCCTGAATTTCAACGAAGTTATGTAAACTCACATGCAAAGTATTTAATGTTAAAGCATGCTTTTGAACATTTAAAAATGGCGCGTGTTGAAATTTGTACTAACCAAAATAACGAACAGTCTCGTAATGCTATTGCTCGTATCGGTGGTCACTTTGAAGGTATTTTAAGAAAGCACCGCCGCGCACCTAATGGTATATATAGAAATACCGCCATGTTTAGCATCATCGATGACGAGTGGACAGATGTTAAAAATAAATTACTAGCAACTAGCACAAAAACAAAGGAATTTGAGCATGTACCCACCTAACTACTTTCAAATCAATAAAGAAGAAATTCATAAATTAAGCGCTGTGATTAATGATAATCCACTAGCCACACTGCTCATAAATATTAACGAATCATTACCTCATGTTAGCCATATTCCTTTTCACTTCGCTGAGTGTGAGTCTCAATGTGACTCTGCTACTGAGCCAGAAAACCAAGTACTCATTGCCCATGTCAGCAATAATCACCCATTAGCGATAAAATTATTATCGGGAAAAGATGTACAGGTAAATTTAGTGTTTCATGGCGAGCAAAGTTATATTTCGCCTCATTGTCATGACGATGTTCAAGATAATGTTAATGGGCAAGTTGTCCCCACATGGAACTATGCCAAGGTGCATGTTATTGGTATCGCCTCGCCAATATTAGCACCAGAGAAAAAATATCAACAAATGAAAATAAGCAGTCAATATTTTGAACGAGAACAAATAAAACCATGGGAATTAACAGAGATTAGCGATAAAAAAATAAGACAAATGTTAACCGCTATAACTTTCTTTGAAGTGAGTATCAGGACTATTGAGGGAAAATTTAAACTCAGCCAAAATAAGCCTGAACAAGTGAAAAAACGAATAACTGAGCAGTTAATCAAAAAGGATAAAGCTAAGCTTGCGGCTCAAGTACTGTAGCGTAAAATTAATAAAATTAATAAGGACATCCAGTGTTAAATCATCTCAACGCAAAGCAGTATTACAAGCTCAAAAAAGTATAAAAAACAGACTAAACGAGACGGGGGAGTATTATTGAGGTGGCAACTTCACCATTGAGCCTTTTTCAGAGTCAGAAGAGCCGCCAATGACATTGAATATAGGTGATTGGATCATTGAATAATGAGTTGTTTATTAGGCTAATAATTTTTCACAGCAACTCAAGTTTTGTCGTCGCTTTAGCCCCTGATGTTGGCAATAATCTGCAAGCACATCACTATGGCCAATCGCCCCATGAAAAAGTTTTCTAAAACCTTTGCTCAACGTGAGCCAGTTTTCGGGGCTAATATTAAGTCGCATTAATAGTGCTGGCTGCTTGGCTTCAATGTAACCCGCTTTATCTTCTCGAATACAGCGGCCTGTCAGTTCAATTAACTGAAGGTAATCTTGTAGATCAAACGGTAAGCCTTTGGGCATGTTTTTGCGAGGATTACCAATAAAGGGCAATAGCTTTTTAGGTTGCTTTGCTTTTTTAGCCTCAGTGACTCGCTGTTGTACACTGGTGTGATCTGAGCTTTCTGGCGTTTTCGCCATCTTAGCCCTGATAGGGTTTAAATCGACATAAGCCATGCAAGCAGCCAGTGCGGCTTCATCAAGTAACGCTTGTGATTTAAAACGACCTTCCCAGAATCTCCCAGTACAGTTATCTTCTTGGTTAGCTTGCCTTGCAATACTTTCATTAAGTAATCGCATGAACCAACTAATGTCTATTAAACGACTGCGATACTCTGCTACGGTATTCGCTAATGTTACTTGCAAATAATCGGCAATTGGCTCACCTTTAGAGTATTGTTGCGTTAGTAAAGTACCTTTAAACAACTGGTGCCACCGCTCAATCACTTCTTTTTTTGACCAAGCTTTCGCTGTATTTTCGTCAATAAAAAGCACCATATGCGTATGATTACTCATAATAGCGTAGGCACAAACATCAATTGCAAAAACCTGACTTAAGGCGAGTAATTTATCTTCTACCCAGCCACGCCTGTGCTCATAATCATGATTTGTCGTTTTATCTTTGCCACAAAGGTAAGCTCGCCTGACACAACGAGAAATACAGTGATAATAAGCTGTGTCAACTAAACTAATAAGTTGTTTTCTAGCGGTTGTCATAATGAGCCTTTGCTGAAGGTGATGAATTAACCTTAGTACAAGGACCGATAATGTTCAAATAACAGTGGATGTCCTAGTTATTGCTTTCGTATTCTGAGTCATTATTTAAAACTGTAAAATATTGCCCGCAATGGCCTGTTGATGGTTTTGATAATATCGAAGAAGCTAGATTATGGGTTGATAAATTTGTCGGTTGGTATAACACTGAGCACAAGCATAGTGGCATTAAATATGTAACGCCAGAGCAAAGACACGGCGGTCTTGATACTAAGATTTTAAACAAACGTGAAGAAGTGTATAAAAAAGCCAGATCAAAAAATCCGAACCGATGGAGCAAGGGCTGCCGAGATTGGGGTTTTATTGACAAAGTATATTTGAACCCTGAAAAAGAAGCGGCTTAAGCAAAGAAATTACAACTTAGGCGACAACTACCTTGAAAAACAGCGGTATTCACCGATCGGCATCATAGTATTACGCAAGAGCCATGTTCAATCTCTTCCTTTGATAAATCATAATCTTTAAGAATTTGTTCAAATGCTAAATATTCAAAGACTTCATCACGCTTAGTTGATGGCAGCTTAATTTCGATCCTATCATCAATAATCCCGTCTATTAATATTTTGTCATTTTTGGCCATGAAAACTTCCTTATTTAATGAATGAGGCTCGATTGTTTGACTTTACGCCTAACGCCTTGCTAAGAGGCTAAAAATAGTTTGCTAAAATGTTTGAGGTACGAAAAACAGCAAACTGTTTTTTGTCCTTTTGAGTAACTTGTATGGGCTACTCTTCTGCATACTCTGCAATCATTTTTTCCATACTTTCAAGCAAGTCACTTGAAATGATTTTTTTATTATTCTTTACAAGCTCTGTATAGAACTCATACACGTCATCATCACTAAAAATCCAGTTGACCTGATCGTTTTGTAAGCATGCTTCTATTAACTGGTTCACCTGTGTAGTACTAAATTCATCAAATTTTGAAAGTCTATCGATTACACCATGTGTACGTACAAAGTTTGAACTTTTAGATAATGCTTTAATTTCAATTTCTTTTTCAAGTTCACTAGCCAATTTAATATCTGGATAATTTGCTTTAAAAAACTGTGACAAACGGCGGTAGAAGATAACCTCAGATTCTTTTTCATGAGACCACTCTTTCACTAAGAACTCTTTTGGCAAGTTTTCATCCAAAACTGAATAATAATCTTTATCATCAGCAACGAAGTGTAGTTCTTCTTTTTCTGGAAGAGTTAGGATTAAAGCTTCCCAATTGATAGCGTCTCCCAAAGAACCATTTTTTCCTGGTGGGTTACCAATATCTAATCTCAACCTTGCATATTTTAATATCTCTTTCGAAGTTTCAATGCGCTTTGAAGATTTGAATAATTCAGTGATTTTTTCATCTGCTTTGAACTTACTAGATAAAGCGTCCTCGGTGATTTTTTTTAATAACTTTGAGTGCGTTTTTCCATATGCTGACTGTAACTCCTTCAACTCACCGTATTCATCATAATCTTTACAAAATTGCGGAAATGCACCTTTAATTTTATGATCCTTTAGTTTTTTTATTGCATCATGAACTTTTACTTCTCTATTTCTAGAAAATTCATCTTCTACTTGCTCGGTGAGCCAAAGTCTAATCTCTTTCTTTTTGATTAAAACTGCAAGTTTATGAATCTCTTCAAGATCATCGTTACTCAAATGGTAAAAAGATAAAAATACATTTGTATCAATAAATAAATTTTTCAACGATAACACCTATAGTAATGAATGGAGCCCTAACAGCTTATTGAGAGACATATTACCTTATTTAAACAAGGTATTATGCCTATTTTAAAAATCACCCAGCTCAACAATAACGGTTAAACCAATGATTTTCAAGGCATTAATGATAATTAGATTTTATACCCTAAGTGGAAAGAAGGTAATTTACTTTCTTTTTCGCATAACGTGGGAAATTCTGGCGGAACTATACATAAAATTAGGTACATAATAGACATGATTCATTAGGAAATATATGGCACTTTTTACCTGTAATGTCATAAATTCGCACCATGAAGTCATGACAGAAAATACCACAAAGCTAGCTTAATTTAGGCACGTATTTACAACAATAAATAGTCTGCTTATTCACCAAATAGACCATGGATACTTTAAATCAAAATTACAGCTTAATTATTACTAAAAGATACTAAAAGATACTAAAAGACACTTATTGGATGTATTGTTATCATACTAACGTAGTGTGACGGCTATAAGATGGAAACATATGTTTTTAAATTATTCATGGAGCGAACTTTGCAGAAAATTGATCTTCATTTACATACGATACCTACAATCAGTGATGCACACTTTACATTTTCACTCGCCAAATTAAGAGAATATGTTAGTTCTGCCGAACTCGACGCCATAGCTATAACAAACCACGATATGTTTGACCTTGTTCAATTTAATGAAATTGAACAAGGGGTAGATTGTACTGTATTTCCCGGCATTGAAATAAACCTCGACAATGGTCACATCCTTGTTATTTCTGAGAATAAAAATCTAGATGAATTTCAACTAAAAGCTTTACAAGTTTCTGATAAAGTTAGGAATAAAGGTGATTCAATAAACGTGGATGAGTTGATTACCATTTTTGGTGATCTCACTGAATATCTGGTAATTCCCCACTATCAAAAGGGGCCAGCTATATCGAGTGGTACAATTCATCGGCTCAATGATTTTATCTTTGCTGGTGAAGTAGATAGTCCGAAAAAATTTATTCGTTTGGCAATGGATGAAACTGAACTAACACCTGTTCTATTCAGTGATGTAAGAATTAAGGAAGGTATACGTAGCTTTCCTGCTCGACAAACATATATTGATTGCGGAGAACTTACCTTAAATGCAATTAAGCATAGTTTGCGTGATAGAAAAAAAGTTGCTCTCTCTAGAACAGAGGGAAATTCACTTTTTCACGTTTTTGGTGATGGTCAGCAACTATCCACTGGTTTGAATATTGTTCTTGGAGCAAGGTCCTCAGGTAAAACCGAAACCTTAAATCAGATAAAAAGAGAATGTGAAAATGTAAAATACATCTCGCAATTCTCACTTGTCCAGAAAGATGACTCAAGCTATGAAAGAGAATTCAATGATGGGGTCGCTCGTGAAAGAAGTAACTTTGCAGACAAACATTTAAACCCTTTCAAAAATGTATTAGATGATATCATAAATATTGATCTTGCTGTAAATCGTCGCAAGGTAGATGAGTATCTAGAATCTCTAATGAAATTGGCAGAGGAGACGGGGAAGCAAGATGCATTTTCTAAAGTTGCTTTATTTAACGAAACTCAGTTCGACATAGGAGAAGAAAAAGTACTAAGTGATTTGATCAACTCCGTTCGTCTATTAATAGAAAATATAGAATATAGAGAAGTAATTGATAAACATCTAGATGTTAACTCTTTGAAAGTTCTAGTATGTGAGCTAATCGAACTTCTTTGGTCCAAAGCTCTTGAAAGAATGAAAATGAGTGCCGTAAATGATGTTGTTCGAGATGTTAAGAGTAAGCTCAAATTAAGGACATCTGCAACTCAAATTAAGGATGTAGATTTATACAAATTGATGATTGAGCACAAAAAGATTTCAAAATTTAGCAAAACAGTACAGGAGTTGCAGACTGAAAAGGTAATTCATCAAGAAAATATTCAAGGGTTTAAAGTTGTATGTAACCAGCGGCCCTTTAATGGTGCAGGTGAGATAAAGAGTGTCAGTGGTCTAAGAACTGGTTTTAGTGAGGCTTATAAAGCTTATTCTACTCCATATGCGTACCTTGTCGCTTTAAAGGAAAATGAATCTCTTACTCCATCTGAGTTTTATAAATATTTCACCTGCATTGAATATAAAATATTAAATAAAGACGGCTTTCCAGTTTCTGGTGGCGAAAGGTCTGAGTTTAGATTACTCCAAGAAATTAAAGATGCTCAGAACTTCGACTATTTATTGATAGATGAACCAGAATCTTCATTTGATAACATCTTCTTAAAAGGGGAAGTTAACGAAATATTGAGAGAACTCGCTAAGACAATGCCAGTAGTGGTAGTTACTCATAACAGTACTGTAGGAGCATCGATTAATGCTGATTACATTATGTATACATCCAAAGAAGTTGAAGATAAAAATATTGTATATCGAAGGTACTCAGGGCATCCTGCTAATAAAGAGTTAACTTCGATTGAAGGTAAAACAATAAATAATTTTCAAGTAACAATTGATTCATTGGAAGCTGGTCAAGGTGCTTATGATGAGAGAAGAGGCGGGTATGAAAGCATTAAAAATTGAGAATAGTCAGGGTTATTTTTTAACGGAAGAAGACGGCTATGAAACTGTAGATAAAATAGATAAAAATATTTTAATAAGATTAGTTAACTTGGCTCTAAACGAAGATTTCGAAATCGATGAATACGACGAAACAAAGCTCAGAAACCAAGCGCATCAAATTATTTACAAAAGTATCAGTGAAAAGCTTAAAGATTTAAATCAGAAGCGACAACAGTTTAGTGATGAATCCGGTGTTTGTCAAACTAGTTGTCGCGATCACTTCGTTATGCAC
>TARA_R110001583_G_scaffold28099_10_pt1 | contig 19026 bp, 16 predicted proteins | sample TARA_R110001583 | Tara Oceans TARA_R110001583 (sample SAMEA4398432) | marine metagenome | biome: Polar Biome; feature: [MES] marine water layer (ENVO:01000295) within the mesopelagic zone...; material: water (ENVO:00002006), including particulate matter (ENVO:01000060) such... | reverse complement strand
GCGCCCACAAAAAATCCTAAGGTTTACTTTAGGATTTTTGTTTTTAGATTCTTCTAAAAGTAATAAGCTTCCTCTGTTTTTAGGAAGCTTATTTTGGCTATTCTTTCCCTCTTAAAAATAATAACCATGGTATTGATTGTTCTAACAATCAATTGATATTTTTGATTCAATTAAGGCATTTGCCAAAACTCAATAAATATTCCACCGTTTAAAGATTTAAGTGTTACGTTTGCAGAAACCTCTTCACAAAGTTTGGCCAACTTGATAATTTGATGTTTAACCAATGGTTCTTTAACTATTGTCATTAAGCCATCTACACCTCCATATTGATTGTTTTGGCCTCCTTTTTGTACTTCGGTTTTAAAGATGTCTTTAAAGCCTTCCTCAATTTTCGTATAATCTTTTTTGTTAACTGCCATTCTTGTAGTAAAGTTTCGAATTTTCATTCTTGTGTTATTTTTTTAAATACTGTATGAACATATACCGTTAAGAATATTTAGAACAATGGACTTTCCAAGCATGGTACTTTTGCTTTGTTATTGGATGTAGAAAATATTGAAAAAAAAACCCACTAAGCGGATGGGGAATCTTAGGGACAATCATAATATATTTAATTTTTTTGTAAATTTTTTTTCAAACGATTTGACACTGACTTATATTCTTTAGCCATTTCAATAATGGCATTAAAAACCAAAATGTTTTTGCTAATACCACTTTTAGTGTTTCTAACTGTTTGGGAATCAACTTTAATACCTTCTGAAGCTAGTCTTGCAATGACTTTATTGGTGTACTCTTTCGGAAGATGATTTGAAAGCAAATCCTTTAGGGTTTCTTGTTCTTTGTGTGAATGCACATCATATAATGTGTATAATTTGTTTAAATTTGTCATGATTTGAGTAAACTTACATGTAAATATATACAAATAATTAAATAAAACAAAAATAATTTACTCATTTGTATAATTTATAATTATTCTAAATATGGAATTTGAGGAAAAATTGAAACAATTGATAAAGAGCAAATACAGTAGGTTAGGGGACTTAGCTGAAAAATTTGAGATGAATTATACCCAGCTTTCACAATACATAAATGGTAAAAAAATTTCTATTGAATTTTTGACCAAAATCATCCACGAATTTCCCGATGTTGATCTTAATTGGTTGCTTAGAGAGGATAGCATAAGAGAAAATAATGTGCAAGAGCGTGTAGAGCCTTATAAGGTAATGCTGAACAACGAACAAATTATAGATAAAATTGAAGTGTTATTAAGTGATTTAAAAAGACAATTGGTAAAAAATGATAATAAATAAATATATTTGATTACCTATTTTTATTTTTTTTGTGCTTATAAACCTTTACTGTCTTTTTATTTCCAGATAGTACATATAATAAGTCACATAATTTAATAGGGTCATTAACTCAGTTGGTTCAGAGTGTCACGTCGACAACGTGGAAGTCACTGGTTCGAATCCAGTATGACCCACATCACTAAAAAATCCTGATACATGTATCAGGATTTTTTAGTGATAATTTTGGTGTAAACTTATTTGATATGAAAATTATAGCAATTCCAAAACTCTTTCCATAGCCATACCTCTAGATCCTTTTACTAAAAAGGTAGTGTTTTGATATGTTGAGCCTAAAAATTCCAATTTAAAATCTTCAAACGTTGTGAACGAAATGATTTTGGGACTTACAATTTTGGATTTGGAAAAGTTGGAGCCAATTAAAATAATTTTGTCTAAAAGCATGGTGGATGCCAAATCTGTTAGATATTGATGTTCCTTTCCTGAGTCTTTTCCTAGTTCAAACATATCACCTAAAATGGCTATTTTAACTTTGTCATTTAATTTTTCAAAATTTTCCAAGGCAGCTTTCATGCTGGTTGGATTGGCATTATAAGCATCTAAAATGATTTTATTTGTGCTCTTAATAATAACTTGAGAGCGATTATTATTGGGAATATAATTCTCAATAGCCATTTTGATATTCTTAGCTTTAACTTTAAAATAATCAGCTATTGCTATTGCTGCAGCAATATTATTGAAGTTATAGTCGCCTATTAAATGACTTTTTATTGAAAGGTTATCATATTCTACGATAACATTCGGTTGTGCTTTAATAAAGTTAACAGTTACATCGCAATTCGAAGTGCTATTTCCAAAGGAATAGGTTTTAGTGCCTTTTGATTTTTCAATCTGTAATGGATCGTGATCATTTACAAAAATGGTTTTATTATTTTTAATAAGAAAGTCGTAGATCTCACTTTTTCCTTTAATAACGCCTTCTACGCTTCCAAAACCTTCTAAATGTGCTTTTCCAAAATTAGTTATGTAGCCGTAATCAGGCTTTGCAATGTTACATAAAAACGCTATTTCTTTAAGATGATTAGCACCCATTTCCACAATACCTATTTCTGTATTTTTAGTCATGGAAAGTAAGGTTAACGGCACCCCAATATGATTGTTTAAATTTCCAATAGTTGCTGTTGTCTTATATTTTTGAGAGAGAGTTGCATTAATTAATTCTTTGGTAGTTGTTTTTCCGTTGCTACCGGTAAGTGCAATAATTGTGGTTTTTAAATATAATCGATGAAACGATGCAAGCTCTTGAAGTGTTTTTAATACATTATTGACCAAAATGGTTTGTGCAATATGTGTATAATTGCTATCATCTATAACAATATATTTAGCGCCATTGTTTAGCGCTTGTTGGGTAAAGGTGTTTCCATCGAAGGATTCTCCCTTTAATGCAAAAAACATGTCCTGTTTTGAGATTTTTCGTGTATCGGTGGATACACCTTTGCATTCTAAAAAAAGAGAATGAAGTTCAGATATTTTCATCTGTTTATATCTATTTGTTTTTATAGGTCGGATGGAATGCCCTGTTAATCATATCGGTTGGTTTGCAAATTGTTAATGGGCATTTCATGCAATTAAAAGTAAAAAAAAGTCTTAACAATTGTTAAGACTTTTCATGATTTATATTAAAATAAATTAATTTTTGGTTTTATTTTTTGTCTTCGATTTTGAACCTACTCGTGACATGGCACATCTAAATCCAATATAATCCGTCGACATGTCTTCTGGGAAGTAACGTCTTTGCGCTGGATCTAGCCAATACTCTCGGTCTTTCCATGACCCACCTTTATAAACCCTCACCTTGTCGTTAATTAAAGAGGTTCTGTTGTTGCTTTTATCATATTCTCTGATGAGTTTTCCAGTTGAATCTCTTGAAATTAAATTTTTTGGGGAATTATACATTTCTTTTGTATCGGATCCCTTTTTAGCAACTTCTTCATCATCATTAAACCCTATATCAAATTTACGGGAGGAACGTCTGTCTCCATCTCTAAAATTTATTTCGTCACTCTTATCAAAATTTGTTCTTAAATAGGTTTCGTTTTCATCAACAGGGATTTGTTTTATTTCCCCAGGCAGATTTCTTGCAATTAATTTCCCGTTTGATAAGGTATCATAAACAATATCTTCTGGTGTTACAATTTTAACAGTTCCATCATCGTTCATGGCATTTTTTGTATAAACATTTCCTCGATAATAGTTGAAATCATTAAACTCATCATCAACAATCGGTCTGTAAACATCGGCTACCCATTCGGCAACGTTTCCAGCCATATCATATAAACCAAAATCGTTTGGATCATAAGACTTGACTTTATTGGTAATATCTGCTCCATCATCGGACCACCCTGCAATTCCACCGTAATCGCCTTTAGCTTGTTTAAAGTTAGCTAATTGATCACCACGAACTTTTCGTTTTGAAGCACGGGTGTATTGACCATCCCAAGGATATTTCTTTTTCCCACGGTATAAATTATAACTGCGAATTTCACTAAGACCTAACGCAGCATACTCCCATTCTGTTTCTGTTGGTAGCCTGTACTTTGGTGAAATGATTCCAGTTTCACGAGTAGCATAAATATTAGTTTCATTACCGTCGGCATCAACATTTACATTTCTTTTATTGCGCCCTTCGGCATTGATAACTTCTTCATTACCACCATAAGTTGATGTAGGAGAACTAATATAAGTGTCCGTATTAAAATTAGATTCAGCTGTAACGTCTGTTATTCTGGCATCTCTTTTTAAGTACCCTGCTTTTTCTAAATTAAGTTCATTAACTCGGTCCGATCTCCAATTTGCAAATTCAACGGCTTGAATCCAGCTTACACCAACTACAGGATATTCTGCATAACCTGGGTGACGTAAATAATTTTCAGTCATAACTTCATTAAAACCTAAACGGTTTCTCCAAACCAGTGTATCTGGTAGGGCACCATTGTAAATGGCCCTGAAATTTTCGTCTGTAGGCGGATAAACGCGCTTAATCCAGTCTAAATATTCCAAATACATCATATTGGTAACTTCAGTTTCATCCATATAGAATGACTGAACGTGCTGCTGATTTGGTGTATTGTTCCAATCATGCATCACATCGTCTTGAACTCTGCCTTTCGTAAAAGTTCCTCCTTCCACAAAAACTAATCCGGGAGAAGTTTCTTGTTCTTCAAAGTTGGTGTTATATTGAAAACCACCTTCTTTATCGTTAATTTGCCATCCGGTCGCTCTCGAACTGTTCTTAGAACTCGTTGATTTTTTACAACTAATTGTGGCTAAAGATAACGTCAGGACTAACAAAGTCTTGAATGCTAATACTTTTTTCATATCCATAGGTTTAAGTAAGCTAATATGTTTTGGTGGTGCAATATAAGAATTAAACCGAATACTGCAAGCGTTTTTTCGCATTTTCATCAAAAAAAAGTGCATTTCACCCTATTTTTTAATCATTACAACGATGATTTTACTGTTTTTAGCCATCGTTTTGTGTTGTAATAACGCTTATTTTAGTAAAATATTATTGTATTTTTGAATCGGTTTTTAAAATTGCTTTTTTTTTAATAATAACAGAAGATTAATGGCGTTTAACTAAACAATGAAAGAGAGGTTTTTACTTTATACACTATTTATTCCCTTTTTTATCTTTTCTCAACAAAAGAGCTACGATATTATTTGGGAGGATTCCCAAACAATCTCAACGGGGAGTTATTCCATGAAAATTCCGTCTTTTAATAATGAAAATTTTAGTTACGATGTTGATCATGGAATACGGTTTGTAGCTCAATGGGAAATAAATGGCGTAATTGATGACTCAAATGCCAGTTTAACCAATGTGACCTATGCGAATATATCTGTTAGTGAATTAAAGGACCTGGATTTAAATAAAATTCCAAATAAATTAAATTTCCAATTAAAAAATTCAACTGCCAGAAATAAGCAATTCGCGTTTTTTTATGTATCGCCAATTATAAAAGATTTAAATGGATATAAAAAAGTTATTTCCTTTACATTGAATTATAACACAGTACCATCCAGTAGTAGAGGGTTGTTAAATAAGAGCAGTAAACTTGCAGCAGTCATTTCAAATTCTGTTTTGAATTCGGGAGAATGGCACCGTTTTTATATTGATACAACTGGCGTTTTTAAAATTACAAGAAGTTTTTTACAGCAGATTGGAGTTAATGTGAATAGTGTAGACCCCCGTAATATTAAACTTTATGGAAATGGGGGATATATGATTCCATATTTGAACAGCATCGCCTATCCGATCGATATTCAAGAAAATGCCATTAAAATTGTAGGAGAAGAAGATGGTGTTTTTAACGCCGATGATTATATTTTATTTTATGCCAAAGGCCCAAAGGGATATCAGGCAGAAAGTAATACTAATATAAATTGTTATACAGATAAAACATATTACTTTATAAATATAAGTCCTGGATTTGGTAAACGTATTCAGTCATTTGTTCAACCTACTGGGACTATTGATATGAATATAACCACCTATCAAGATTACCAGTTTCACGAGTTTGATGACTACAATATTGCTTCCGAAGGCAGACGTTGGTTTGGTGACCGTTTTGATATAGAAAACAATAAGACGTTTAACTTTGATTTTTCAGGTTTAGTTACAGCGCAACCAATATATCTTAAGGTTTATACAGCCGTAGCATCCTCTAGCCAAAGTTCCATGCAACTTAATGTAAATGGCAGTTCGTTAACAACATTTAACTTTCCTGGCGCATCAGATCCCACAGTAGCTAACGAATCCTCATTTAATGGAAATGTAAATGTAAATTTGCCAAATATTGCTGTAAATCTTAATTTTGATAACTCAGGAAACCCAAGTGCCTTGGCTTATTTAGATTATATTTCTATTGAAGGAACTAGAGCCTTAAATTTTCTAGGGAAACAATTTCAATTTAAAAATAAAGATGTTGCATTAAACTCAGGTATTGGTCAATATACCATAACCAATGCTGCACAGATTTCTGAAATCTGGGATGTTACTGATAATTACAATGTAACTAATCTTATTAATTCTGATAACGAATCTAATCTCCGTTTTACTTCAACTCTTGGAACTTTAAGGCAATACGTTACTGTAACGACATCTGATTTGTTTGAACCAAAAAGAGATGCCAATACGTCGGTAGCTAATCAAAACATCAAAGGAACAATCTTTTTAAATAGTCAAGGAGAGTTTCAAGATATAGATTATATAATTGTTGCCCCAAATAATATGTTGAATGAGGCAGAACGTTTAGCTCAAATAGATAGAAACCAATATAATTTAAATGTAAAAGCAATTGGGTTAAATGAAATTTATAATGAATTTAGCACTGGGAATCAAGACATAGGTGCTATACGAAATTTGATTAAATATGTATATGATAATGCCAGTGCTCCAGAAAAGAAACTTAAATATGTCTGTTTATTTGGTGATGGTTCTTTTGACTATAAGGACAGAATTCAAAATAATACAAACATTGTGCCTTCATGGCATGCTTACAATAGTTTTAGTTTGACCAATTCATTTGTTTCCGATGATTTCTATGGAATGATGGATGCCAACGAAGGAACGCTCGCAATTAATGATAAATTAGATCTTGCAGTAGGAAGAATCCTTGCCGATACACCTCAAAGAGCCAAAGAATTGGTTGATAAAATAGAGTCGTATTACAGAGCCGAATCCTACGGCAGTTGGAGGGATAACTTTGTGGTTGTGTCTGATGATGTGGATGCAGATTGGGAAGGAATATTAGAGCAAACTACAGATGACTTAGGTAATCAAGTCAGTCAATCCAAGCCATTTATGAATGTTGTTAAAATACATTCAGACGCCTATAAACAAGAATCGTCTGCCGGTGGCAATACCTATCCACAAGTTAGAGATGCTATTGTAAATGCCGTAAATAATGGAGCCTTGGTCATTAATTATTTTGGTCATGGCGGAGAAGACGGATTAGCTAGTGAGCGAATACTTTTAAAACCAGATATACTAAATTTCAAAAATTATTATAAACTAAATTGTTTCGTTACAGTAACTTGTGAATTTACAAGATTTGATAACCCTTTACGGCAAACTGCTGGTGAGTTTACTTATTGGAGTAAAGAAGCGGGCGCCATAGGATTAATAACGACTACCAGACAGGTTTTTGTCACAACAGGTGTCAATCTAAATAATGTGCTGGGACAATATTTGTTTTCTTATGGTCCAAACGACACGTATTCAGAGTATGAGTACCCCACTATGGCAGAAGCTTTAAGACTGACTAAGATAGATCCTGCGGTGTCTGGTGTAAGCCAAAAACGGTTAATGTTTTTTATAGGAGACCCCGCCATGAAACTGGCATTTCCAAAGCCCAATATTAGACTAACTAAAATTAATGACATTCCAATTGGACAAGCAACAGATACCTTAAAAGCTTTGAGCTATATTAAATTAGCAGGAGAAGTGACCGACATTAGCGGAAATCTATTAAGTAATTATAACGGATCGTTATCAACCACTATTTATGATAAAGAAATAAATAGGCAAACGCTAGCCAATGATGGTACAAGGCTAAATGGTCAACTTGTAATATTGGATTTCAAGACACTTGGAGAGATTATTTTTAGGGGACAAGCATCCGTTAAAAATGGTTTATTTGAGTTTGATTTTGTAGTTCCTAAAGATATTGGGATTCCTGTTGGATTTGGAAAGGTTAGTTTTTATGCTAAAAACGGTGTTGCTCTAGAGGACCAAACAGGGGCTAGTATTAATACTGTAAAAATTGGAGGAGTAAATGAAAATGCTGCCGTGGATGATTTAGGCCCCATAATTTCTTTGTTTATGAACGACGAAAACTTCGTGTCTGGAGGTATAACTAACGAATCACCAACGTTATTGGTAAAATTGGAAGATGCCAATGGCATTAATACGGCAAGTGGAATAGGACATGATATTGTTGCCATAATAGATGGTGATGAAACCAATCCATATATATTAAATGATTATTATCAAACGGAATTAGATAACTATCAAAAGGGTATCGTGAGTTTTCCATTTAGAGATTTAGCGCCTGGACTTCACACGTTAACTTTAAAAGCATGGGATGTATATAATAATTCGTCAACAGCTGAGATCCAGTTTATTGTGTATGATAAAGATCAAGCATTGGTTATAAATAATGTTTTGAATTATCCAAACCCCTTTGTAAATTATACCGAATTTTGGTTTAATCACAATAGTTCAGACCCTTTAGACGTTTCTATACAGATATTTACTGTTTCTGGAAAACTGGTAAGAACCTTAAATGGCCAGACAAACGCTGGAATCAATACCACAAGCTCGCTTTCAAGAGATATAGTTTGGGATGGGAGAGACGATTTTGGTGATAAAATAGGAAAAGGAGTGTATATTTATAAGTTGACGGTTCATTCCGGTCTTCTAAATAAATCAGTTGAAAAAATTGAAAAACTTGTAATACTATAAAATAATTATATTTGTTTAACTAAATTTACTAGATGAAAACCATATTATTATACTTGGCAATCTTTTTTTTGATTGTAAAAAGCAATGCCCAAACGACAACTATAATTCCAAATCAAAATGACAGTAGAGCAATAACAACAGGAATGCCATTTGTATTAATAGCGTCTGATGCACGTGCAGCGTCCATGGGAGATATGGGGGTTGCAACGTCTGCAGATGCGTTCTCTCAGCAATGGAATTCGTCGAAATATGTGTTTTCTGAAACAAAATCAGGAATTGGAGTGAGTTATACGCCTTACCTAAGTAAATTGGTAAACGATATATTTTTGGGCAATGTCACCTATTTTAATCGTTTGGATGAGAAAAGTGCATTCGCTGCAAGTTTTAAGTATTTTTCTCTAGGAGATATTGAATTTGTAGCAGATGAATTTTCAACGGCATTAATTCAAAGACCCAATGAACTAACTATTGATTTATCCTATGCTTTAAGATTATCAGATCAATTTGGCATGTCTGTTGGGATGCGTTATTTACGATCAGATTTAAGGTTAGATGGTGTCGATGGTGATGCTACACCGGCAAGTACCTTTGGTGTTGACATATCAGGGTATTATCAATCTGAGGAAGAAGCTTATGCCGATTTTAATGGCCGATGGAGGATGGGTTTTGCGATTCAAAATTTAGGGCCTAAATTTAAATATGACCAAGGCGGGCAAGAAAATTTTCAACCAACAAATTTAAGATTAGGAGCAGGGTTCGATTTTATTTTTGATGATTACAACAAAGTCTCTGTAACTGCCGAAGTTGCTAAACTTTTAGTCCCAACGCCACCTATTATGGGAACGGAGTATGAATATACTGATGTAAACAGCAATGGTAAATATGATGAGGGCGTCGATGTATTAGGAAATCAAATCTCCGATGTTAATGGTGTTATTTATAAAGGGAAAGATCCAAATATCGACTTTTTGTCTGGTATTTTTCAATCTTTTGGAGATGCACCAGGTGGTTTTAGAGAAGAGTTAAAAGAATTTACCTGGTCGTTAGGCGCAGAATATGAATACCAAGACTCCTTTGCTTTTAGGGCAGGCTATTTTAATGAAAGTGCAGAAAAAGGGGCTAGAAAGTTTTTGGCATTGGGAGCTGGATTTAAATACAATGTAGTAAATATTGATTTATCTTATCTGTTTTCTGCTTCTAAGGTTCAAAGCCCGTTGGAAAACACCTTGCGTTTTTCATTGACTTTTAATATAGGAGCTGGCACATACAGTGAATATTAATTTAGCCATAAAAAATTAAATTTGAATGTCCGTAATTTGTCATAAGTCTGAAAACATAATAATTTTGTCATTCCGACAAAGGAGAAATCTCATTGATTTTCAATAGATTCCTCATTTCGTTTCACTCCATTCTGAATGACAAAAATGGTATTATGAATGAATACGGACATTCAAAAAATTAAATAAAAACTATTGCTCTACTATAGAGCAATAGTTTTTTTGTGTCAAATTGTTTCTTAACTTTATTGAAGAAAATAATATATGAAATGCCCATTAACAATTTGCAAACCTCCCGATAGTTATCGGGAGGGAATGTTTAAAGTTTTTAATGTGAGAGCGTAGCGGTTACATACGCTCTTAATATTTTAATTAACTTATTATCAAATAATTACAAAAATTTAAACGTATGAAAGAAATAAAAATAGAAACAACAATTTTTGTTTTTGATAGTTTAAAAGAATTGCCAAAAGAAATTACACTGTTGATGGATAAAGCTAAAGAAGCAAGAAGTAAGGCCTATGCCCCATATTCTAATTTTTATGTTGGAGCTGCACTGCTTTTGGACAATAATGAGATCATTACAGGAAGTAATCAGGAAAATGCCTCGTATCCTTCGGGTTTATGTGCCGAACGTACGGCTATATTTTATGCCAGTTCACAATATCCGAAAGCTAAAATTGTAAAAATGGCTATTACTGCCGGGTCAAAAAAAAATAAAACAACCACACCTATTCCACCATGTGGTGCCTGCCGACAAGCGATTGCAGAATATGAAGTAAAACAAGAAACACCAATAGAAATATATTTTATGGGTGAAACAGGTAAAATTGCAAAATCTGATTCTTTAGCAAATTTATTACCTTTCGTTTTCGATAAGTCTGTCTTGTAATATTTTTAAAAAAAGATGATTTTTAATTTGTTCTATCAATTGAGATTTTCAAAATAATAGTAATTGCTATTAAAAATTGTTAAATATGCAATGTTGTATATAAAGTGCTTTTTTTTTAATATTTTTTCTACTTTAATTAATTAACGCTTTTTCAATAGGGCACAAAGTATTACTTTTGTGTTTCGCATAAGTAAAACCTAATTATAGTCGATGCAAAAAATCACAAAGGAGGTATACCTCAAATGGTATGAAAACATGTTATTCTGGAGAAAGTTTGAAGATAAACTCGCTGCGGTTTACATACAACAAAAAGTAAGAGGATTTCTTCATTTATATAATGGTCAAGAAGCAGTCTTAGCAGGCGCTTTACATGCCATGGATTTAACTAAAGACAAAATGATAACTGCGTATAGAAATCACGTACAACCAATTGGTATGGGGGTTGATCCTAGACGTGTTATGGCAGAATTATATGGGAAAGCTACAGGAACATCACAAGGATTAGGTGGTTCTATGCATATTTTTTCTAAAGAATTTCGCTTTTTTGGTGGCCATGGTATTGTAGGTGGGCAAATTCCATTAGGGGCTGGTATTGCTTTTGGAGATAAATATCATGGGAGTGATGCCGTAACGTTATGTTGTTTTGGTGATGGTGCGGCACGTCAAGGATCGTTGCACGAAACGTTTAACTTGGCAATGTTATGGAATTTACCAGTGGTGTTTGTTTGTGAGAACAACGGGTATGCCATGGGAACGTCGGTTGCCCGTACCGCGAGTCATACCGATATTTGGAAATTGGGAAAAGGTTATGAAATGCCTTGTGGGCCTGTCGATGGAATGGATCCTATAAAGGTAGCCGAAGCATTTGATGAAGCCATTCAAAGGGCACGTAAAGGTGGTGGCCCCACATTTTTAGAGTTGAAAACATACCGTTATAGAGGGCATTCAATGAGTGATGCCCAACATTATAGAACGAAAGATGAAGTTGAAGAGTACAAAAAAATTGATCCAATTACACAAATCAAAAAAATCTTAATGGACAATAAATATGCAACTGAAGCAGATATAAAAGTGATTGATAAACGGGTTAAGGATTTAGTTGCGGAATGTGAAAAATTTGCCGAAGAATCGTCGTTTCCAGAAAAAAACGTGATGTATGATGCGGTTTATGAGCAAGAGGATTATCCATTTTTACAACATAAAATATAAGCTATGGCAGAAATTATAAATATGCCTCGTTTAAGCGATACCATGGAAGAAGGTACTGTGGCTACTTGGTTGAAAAAAGTTGGTGATACAATAAGTGAAGGAGATATATTAGCCGAAATTGAAACCGATAAGGCTACCATGGAGTTTGAGTCTTTCCATGAAGGAACATTGCTGTATATTGGGGTAAAAGAAGGGGAAACCACCAAAGTAGATACCTTGTTGGCCATTATAGGAGATGAAGGAGAAGATATTTCGGGGTTTTTAAAAGAAAATAAAACGGATACAAAAGAACAAAAAGAAGAGGCTAAAGTAGATGTCATTCTGAGCGATAGTGAAGAATCCAGTAAAAAAACATCTTCTTCTGAAGAAGTCAAACTGCCTGAAGGAGTAACCGTAGTGACCATGCCTCGTTTAAGTGATACTATGGAAGAGGGAACCGTGGCTTCGTGGTTAAAAAAGATTGGAGATCAAGTTAATGAGGGAGATATATTAGCTGAAATAGAAACCGATAAGGCTACCATGGAGTTTGAAAGTTTCCAATCTGGAACTTTATTATATATTGGTTTAAATGAAGGTGAATCTGCTAAAGTAGATGCGCTTTTAGCTATTATTGGCCCAAAAGGAACAGATGTTTCTGCTATTGCCAAAAACTTTAAAGAAGAAGGTGCTTCTGCAAAAGCAGAAGAAGCACCAATACAAGTAGAGTCTAAAAAAGAAGCAACTGCCACTTCGAGCGCAGTCGAGAAGTCTCATACTTCAACTTCTGATTCAAGTAGAATTTTTATTTCCCCATTAGCCAAGAAAATGGCTGATGAAAAAGGTATTAATTTGTCACAAGTTAAGGGGTCTGGTGAGAACGGAAGAATTATAAAACGTGATGTAGAAAACTATGCACCTGCCACCGCAACCTCAGCCGCCGCTGTTGGTAAGTTTGTTCCATCAGGTCAGGAGGATTTTGATGAGAAACCAAACTCCCAAATGCGTAAAGTAATAGCTAAACGTTTGGCAGAGTCTAAATTTACAGCCCCCCATTATTATTTAAATGTGGAGTTTGATATGGATAATGCAATTGCGTTCCGCGCTCAGTTCAATACCATTCCAGATACAAAAATATCTTATAATGATATGGTTGTTAAAGCCTGTGCATTAGCATTAAAACAGCATCCACAAGTTAACTCGCAATGGTTTGCAGATAAAATGCGTTTAAATAATCATGTACACATTGGTGTGGCAGTTGCAGTAGAGGACGGTTTAGTTGTTCCTGTGGTTAAATTTGCGAATGAGCAATCATTACCTCAAATAGGTGCTGCTGTAAAGGATTTTGCTGGAAGAGCTAGAACGAAAAAATTAACACCTGCAGAAATGGAAGGAAGTACTTTTACAGTATCGAACCTTGGAATGTTTGGTATTGAAAGTTTTACATCCATTATAAATCAGCCAAATTCAGCAATTCTTTCTGTTGGTAATATTGTTGAAAAACCGGTAGTTAAAAACGGTCAAATAGTAGTTGGGAATACAATGAAATTATCTTTAGCATGTGACCATAGAACGGTTGATGGTGCAACGGGATCATTATTCCTTCAAACGTTAAAAGGATATATTGAAAATCCTGTGACGATGTTAGTGTAATAAGTTCCTGCGAAGGCAGGAATCCCATAATAAAAATCCTGCTTCATATTTTGAAACTTTTGTTTTCTCAAAAAATGTTACAAGATTACCGTTAATTTTTCTTTGCAGTAGAAGGATCAATAATGGTTTTTACTTCTGCAACAGAATTTGCTGGGAAACCACCTTTTTGTGCATGTTCGCGTACCAAATCTTCATTTTTGGCCATATATACGCAATAAATTTTATCTCCGGTAACATAGCTATGTAGCCATTTGATATTATCCGATCCCATGTCGTCCAATACGCCACAGGATGTTTGGGAAATGGCCTGTAATTCTTCAGCAGTTAAATTTCCCGCTCCGGGTATTACACGTTCAATAACATACATATGTTCATTGGGTGTTTTTAATTCTTCTTTTAAGAGGTGGGTTGCTGATTTGTCTTGTCCCATGACGTTAAAATTTGTTATGGCTAGTGCCAAAATTAACACTGATTTTAGAATTTTCATGATGAGCGGTTTTTGGTTAAACAATAAATTATATTTGATAACACTAAAATTACTTATCTAAAATCATAAACATAACCACAAATAATTCAAATGCTTACAATTTTGAACCAATCATAGAATTAAAAGATAAAAAGTCAAAAGGTATGTTGTTGAATGTATTTGGAAGGAGGAATCTTAAACTTACTTTTAAAACATTCAGAAAAATAAGCGAGACTATTGAAACCGGTTTGAAAAGCTATTTCAGAAATATTACCACGTTGCTCATGCAATAATTTCAAGCTTCTATTTAATCGATAATCCCTTAAAAAAGTATTTGGAGATTTGCCTGTAAGTGATGTCAGTTTTCTGTAAAATTGGGATTTACTATATCCCAATGTTTTACTAAAACTTAAAACATCCAATTCGGGGTTGTTCCAAACACCTTCAATATAATCCATTAAATGCGTTATAAATTTCTCATCTGATGGCAACAGAATTCTTACCATCTCTTTGTCTATGACCGCATTTCTATTTTCACTCTCATATAACGCATTCACCTCGGAGGTAATCACAAAAGATTCTTTAGCAATATTGCACATTCGAGTGGCTAAATCGATTGTCTCTTTAAAAATTTCGTCCCTATCAGTAACAGGAATACCAGAACTTAAGGCAATATTTAATTTCCGACTAGACGGGTCGAATTTAGGGGTAACATATTTAAATTGAAATTGAATTTTTTGTGCGCATAATACAGCATCAGTGACAGTTTTAAAAGAAACCAAATAATTATTATTATCTTTTTTTACAATGCGTCCATTAAATCTAGTTAATTTTTTTGCGACACTATTGTGAAATTTTTGAGTAAATATGTTAAATTGATTGGCTTCGAGTCTATCCAAATAATTACTGGTTTCAATAACCATTAAGACTCTAAAAGCTGGGTCATTTATAATATTTAATTCAGTATCCTTTGATTTCACAGGGTCTTCAATGCGCCCTAAAAAAGATTCGACAATGGTTTTATTCACCTCTATAATACTATAAGGAAATTCACCATGGGCATGATTATGCATATCTTGAAGCGCCTTTTTATTGGGAGCTTCTATTAAACAAAAAGCAGTGTGTCTCTGTTCATCGCACCAATAGGTCATACCTTTACAACCGTAAAGATGTTGCACTTTTAAATCTTCTTGATGCATTTTAGCAACATGTTCCGCAGAAATTTCTTCCGGTATGTCATGACGATCCATGTATAGTGGCATAAGAAAGATTTTTACACAAGTTAATGATTTTTAATGAAATAGAATTTAAAAAAGTTTTCAATATAGCAATGAGAATAAGAATATTTTAAATTAAATCATGTTAAGCTACGTTTTTTTTATATTTATGCTTTTAAAAAAAAGGAATATGAATAAAATGGCACTAGTCATGTTTTTCTTGGTTTTTGCAGGCTGTAAAAACACAAAAATGAATGAGGTTAAGCCTTATCTTATAACAAGTTCAGAGTTGGAAAATACAGTGACATATTTAGCATCAGATGAATTACAAGGACGATCAACTGGAAGCAAGGGCATAGAAAAAGCGGCCCAATTTATAGAAGCTTATTTTAAAACAAATCATATAAAGCCGTATTTTAAAACGTATCGAGATAGTTTTAATGTAAAAAGTAAAGTTGGCTATAATATAGTAGGATTGATTGAAGGTCATGATGCAAAGCTAAAAAACGAGATTGTTATTCTAGGCGCGCATTATGATCATATAGGTTTTGGTAAAAAAGTGGGTCAGGACTCTATAGCTAATGGAGCCAATGACGATGCTACTGGAACCGCAGCGGTTTTGGCATTGGCTAAATATTTTTCGGGGATTAAAAACAATAAAAGAAGTATTTTGGTTACCCTATATTCTAGTGAAGAGTTGGGCTTGTTAGGATCGAATCATTTAGCAAAGAGATTAAAGGGAAAAAACATCAACCTATATGTAACGGTGAATTTTGAAATGATTGGAGTTCCTTTTAAAGATAGAGACTATGATGCCCTTTTAACGGGTTATGATGTAAGTAATATGGCCCAAATCATGAATAGCTATTCAAACGCCAATGTTTTTGGAAAATCCGATATTGCTGTAAAATATAATTTGTTCAAGCAATCAGATAATTATTCGTTTTACGAAGTCTTTAATGTGCCCAGTCAAACCATTTCTTCATGCGATTTAAGTAATTTTGATTTTTATCATCAAGCAGGTGATGAAGCTAGTATTATGGACTATGAGCATATGGCCAATTTAATGAATAAAACCATTCCGGCTATTTTGCAAATCAGCAATAGTCCTACCAAAGAAATTAAACTGTATGATTAAAAATATTATTATAACAGGAACTAGCCGAGGTATTGGTTTTGAATTGGTTCAATTATTTGCACATTCAGGTCACAAGGTGTTAGCACTTTCTCGTAACGATAAGCCCGTAAATAATCTTAAACTTAAAAATGTAACAGCGTTTCCATTTGATTTGAGTAATACTGGTGATTATAAAAAGGTTGAAGACTTTATTAAAGCCACATGGCAGCATGTTGATGTATTGATTAATAATGCAGGGGTATTACTAAACAAACCATTTGCAGAAACGACTATGGAAGATTTTGAAACCATTTATAAAGCCAATGTGTTTGGTGTTTCTGAGTTGACCCGTGTAGTTTTACCTTATATGAAAAAGGAAAGCCATGTAGTCACCATAAGTTCCATGGGTGGTGTTCAAGGGAGTGTGAAATTTCCGGGATTGGCTGCCTATAGTTCAAGTAAAGCAGCTGTTATTACTTTAACAGAATTATGGGCCGAAGAATATAAAGAAACAGGTCCTTCATTTAATGTATTGGCTTTAGGTGCGGTACAAACCGAAATGTTGGAAAAAGCGTTTCCAGGTTATAAAGCCACTACTTCAGCTCTAGAGATGGCTCAGTATATTTTCGATTTTTCCTTAAATGGGCATAAATATTATAACGGAAAACTACTCCAAGTTTCAAACTCTACGCCCTAATTTATGAGCCATTATAAATGTGTGATTTTTGATTGTGATGGCGTGTTGGTTGATAGCGAACCCATTGGTAACCAAATTTTAGTAGATATGGCGAATCATCTTGGTGCTAACATAGATTTAGATTTTGCCATGAAACATTTTAAAGGGAGCCATTTTAAAGAATGTGTGTCTATCATTAAAAAATTAGTAACCCAATCCATTCCAGATACTTTTGAAACGGAATACAGACAACGAAGTTTAGAGGAATTTGAAAAAGGATTAAAACCTATTGAAGGTGTAACCAAAGTTATTGAACAGCTACAATTGCCTTTTTGTGTAGCGTCTAGTGGTATGGAATCGAAGATGAGGTTTAATTTAAATTTGGTGGGTTTATTACCTTATTTTGAAGGCAAGATGTTTAGTTGCTACGACATTCAGAAATTTAAACCAGAGCCCGATGTGTTTTTAATGGCTGCAGAAACCATGGGTTTTCAGCCTAAAGACTGCATTGTCATTGAAGATAGCTTGTTAGGTAGTCAAGGAGCTATTAATGGTGGTTTTGATGTATTTGGATTTACTGCTCATGATACTAATAAAGAGTTGGATGGATTGTGCACTAAAACCTTTGATGACATGAGCAAACTTCTAAAAATGTTATAATCGAGATATAAAATCGTTTTAATATTATATATCAGTCCCGAATAGCTATCGGGATAAACGAAGTTAGTTAAAAATTTCTTACAAAATTAATCGTTGGTAATTTTATTGTTTTCTTTGTTCTAGCTTGTAGTTTTTTTATCCTTTTGGATTTTTAAAGTGGGAATATTTACAATTTCAAAAGTAGCAGAAGCCAAAACAACCTTTCCATTAGTTTGTTCAATGGCTTTCCCAATTAATTCATTTAAGGTGTGTTTGGTTATTCGTCTTTTTTTATAATCCACTATATATCTCAAGTTAAATTCAATCCAATTATCTGTCATTCTAATGGCTAAAGATGGCTCGACCTGAGCATTTTCAATATAGTATTTATCTACAACTTCTTTCCACTTTGAAACAGAGTCCGAAACAAATTCCGACAACGTTTGTGTCGCAATATTTACAATAATCGTTTTAGTTAATTCAATATCAGAACCATACCTAATTGGTAAGTTGAACTCATCCCATATAAAAGGAAAATCTTGTGAATAATTATAGACGGGCCCTTTAAAAACAAAGGCATTACTTAACTTAACAATACGGCCACTATAATTGTCACTTGTTACCCATTGTCCAATTTCCATCATGGTTGTATATAAACTATCTATATCTATTACATCGCCTTTTATACCATTTATTTCTATTCGGTCTCCTGGTTTATAAACTTTTACAAAAAAGATAAAAACCGATCCGGCAAGACTTAATATAAGTTCTTGTAATGTAATAGTGATACCAGCAGTTAAAAGCCCAATGGCAAGCGTAAAATCCTTTATATTTCCTGTGAAATAGGATATGGTCATTAAAATTATCAAAACATATCCAACAATTTCAATTATTTTTTGAGACTTATATCTTGCTGGTGTATGTGCAACTTTTTTTCGTAATTGTCTTTTAATAAATTGAAGAAATATTATAATAACAACTAACCAAATTAAATATTTGGCAATATTTAAATACGTAGGGTGTTCTAAAAACCAATCTCCTATTGTTTTCAATATTTCCATTTTTAATG
>TARA_R110001583_G_scaffold44791_2_pt1 | contig 19044 bp, 3 predicted proteins | sample TARA_R110001583 | Tara Oceans TARA_R110001583 (sample SAMEA4398432) | marine metagenome | biome: Polar Biome; feature: [MES] marine water layer (ENVO:01000295) within the mesopelagic zone...; material: water (ENVO:00002006), including particulate matter (ENVO:01000060) such as...... | reverse complement strand
TATAAGTGGTAAGTTGTAGTTAATGAATAATTCAAAAGCTACTGTGTCTTTACTCATGGGTGGATTTTTGTATTTAAATTTAGAATTTGGGAACATATCCCTAGCTATAAAGTAATTAAGTTTCCCATCTTCATCATAGCTTGGTATAATAATCCTGTTTGAATATGGACCTCTATCACAATAACCAATTGAATATCTTATTATCTCTCGTGTAGTTATTCTTCGTGTTTTGAGATAGTAGATTGCGTTCTTATAGATTGGGTCATCTGTTGGAATCCATAGTGGTTTATATTCGTTTGGTAATGAAACATTATGAATTGTTTCTGTTTTATCTTGTTCATAACTAACATATTCATCTACGAGTTGGAGTGCTTCTTTTATAAGAGTTTTGGGAGCTCCGAGTTTTCGTAAGAGTTGTGAGATTTTATGACCACCTGCATTACAAGTCCAACAATGCCATTTCTGAGTTTCTACATTCACTTGAAGTTTCTTTTTGTGATGATTACAAAAATTACAGAAATAGGCGTGTTCCCCATTCTTTAGTTGATAACTCTTTCCGAGTACCTTTTCTAATAGTGTAACTAATTCTAAATTATACATTAATACAATATACAACCTTTTTTATGTTAAAAACAAGTGTTTTTTTAATTTACTATCTTCTTCTAAATTTTTTGTTTCTACTTAATTGTCTTATAGGTTTAGGTTTGGTACCAGTACCATCCAATCTATCCAATTGTCTTTGAAGTTCTTGTCTATCTCTTGATGATGTATTTGGATTGTTTAATATAAATTGTACTAAAGTTACAACATCTAATACATTAACAGTTCCATCACCATTCATATCTGCTTGTGGATATTCTTGAGCTAGTTCTTCATATGATAATGTACCAGCTAGAATCAAATCAACCATAGTAACTATATCTAGAACATTAATATCTCCATCTACATTTGTGTCACCTGGTAAAATATCTGTTGTATCGTTTATTGGAGGACCAAATTCAATATAAAATCCTTCATGAACTACAGCTGTATGGATATCACCTTGTTCCCAAGTCAGTGCGCCATACTCTATGAGGCTTGGGGCGTATGGTTCTGCATAAACTAATGTAAAACTCATAAACGCAACTGGATTTATATTTTCAGAGACAATCATTCGTGTTTTAGTTTCTTCTGTTAAAGCGTGAATTGTATTTGTACTGGCTTTGTAATATAATAAATCATCAAACTTCTCACCCAGTGGTATGTATCCTCCTACATTGGGGTCCATATTATCATTCCAAGAATAGTTAATTGTAACTCCATCTATTGGCATTATTTCACCAGGTATATAAGAGGGATTGTAGTAATCACCATACCAACCATTATTAGTAGGATGACCTACAACATGGTTATTTACAAAATCAAATCCTTGAACTTGTCCTTGATACATAACAGCTATAGCATCGGCATTTCCTGATGGACTATTACATGTTTGCATACTGTAGTTTGGTACAATTTCCTCACCAAATTGAGGAGTCGCACCAGTACAACCAAAATAATGACTGGTCGCGTTTAATGGATATTCAGGAAATTCTAAAATATCATGAATATTATTGTCAAAACCAGTATCACTATTATTTACAAGTGCACTATCAGGATTTGTTGACGGAACACCATCAACATATATTGTTCCTACTAGTTGTAATACACTTGCAGGGGATGTTTCAAACATACTGTAATATTCCCAACCTGCCTCTGGATATTCTACCCTATCTCTTGTCTGATTTCTTGTTTGTCCATTACCTATACCATCGAATAAGAGTCCAACTGTTGAACCATATATTGTAAAAGTTTGTTGTTGTGTTGGTGTTGTTCCACTATCATCACCCAATCTATCTAATTGTCTTTCTAGGTTTTGTCCATCAGCTGATGTTCTACCTTCTCTACCACTTTGAGATTCTTGATCAATTTGATTGACGAGTTTACTTAATAAGTTGGTGAGTTTAATACGATATTCAACAAAAGTTTCTAAATTTGAATTATAATAATTTTCACCTTGAGCGTGTCCCTCCCGTATTTGTTCCATAGTCGAATCAACAAACGCGTCAAACTCAACTTGAACCAGTCCTGAAGCTGCGTCTTCTACCTCATCATACGGTATCATATTGTTCAAATCTATAGAAGCACCTGTTATAGCATCTGATAATAAATGCTCCCCATACCACTCCCATCCCAAATTTGCGATTAATTCCGCCGCCCATTCTATTCCAAAGTCACTTAATCCAACTACTATACAGTTCGCCCAACAGAAGAGATTGTACCAAGGACAATCACATGCTTCTTCCGCAATACCTGTGTTTAAGTGTATATGTAAGTCTGTTTCACCAGTGTTTAAACTTATATCATAACCGGCCACATAGTCACTTCCTTGAAAATTTCTAATACGAGGGTCAAATGTCAATTGTAGGCTTCCGTCAATCTTAACATACGCATCTTCAAAAGTGGTGTTTAGATCAGTAAGGCTACTATTTGTAAATTGCCACACTAAATCTAAATATAATTCATCGATATGTAACTGAATATAATAGGAGTCATATTTATTTTGCCACAAATTAAGACTACTACTAATATCAATGGGAGTGAGTTCAAAAGATACATCTTTTAAACCAAATTTTACATTAGTTGTACCAGTAAAATCATTGGTGTTGGATACTTCTGCCATAACAAGAGCTTCATAACCACCGATAGTACCCATGGTCATAGGTAGGTTATCACCCATCTGTTGGCCAGCTGATATGTCAGCCACATTTTGTAAAGTAAAGGTTTCTTTAAAAACTTGGCCAAGTTTACATCTAAACATCCATTCAACAAATTCCCAACATTCAACATTAGAATTTGGACACGCGTTGTCTATAAGAGTGTTCCAAACATTACTATCATTCTGATTATCTAAAAAATCCCAAATATCGTTACAGTAGTCTTCTTCTGTTCCTGGATACCCACCAGTACCATCTGAACCCGGTTCTATATAACTACCAGGAGTACAATCAATAAATGTGTTCCAGGCACCACCACCATAACCTCCAAACATAGCTGCATTAAACTCCTGTTGGGACCAATCGGGCCAACCAATACCTGGAATTACTTCTTCCGGTGTAAACCAAGTTGTTGGTGTACCACTCGCATCGGGGCCGATAGCCCTATCAAAACACCATACAGTATGACCATCGGCACAATAATCTGTACCTTGATAACATTGACCATAATCACCAATACAGCTTCTGTGATTGCACCACCCACTATTGTCTATAAAGTGATAATAGTCTGGTCCATTAAATGTGGGATGAAATACATTGTCAAAAGTTGTACAAGCACCACCTTCATTTGAAATATACTGTACTGCACTATCCTCATCACCCACACCCACCGGATTATAAGATAGATAGTTCCAAATGCCACCGCTAGAACATATATCATGTATTTGATCTCCAAAGGAAGGGGGACCCACCCACATATCACGGGATGGAACATTTCCACCTGGTAATGTAACAGCTTGTTGTTGCGCCGTTGTAGAATGTCCTTTATCTATTCTTCTCAATTCTTGAATAGATAAGTTTTCTAATTGTTTTTTTGTATATTTGTTTCTGTTATTTTGCATTTGATATCTTCTTTATTTTTATTAACTGCATTGTTCTTGTGTACAAGCATATACTCCGAGTGAACATTCTACTCCAATATGACACGGGAATCCTTGATAAGGTGGATTACTCGCATCACTACATGTTGTTGATGGTGGGTGTAGAGCTCCTGCTGATATATTAATATTAGGTAATTCATTTCCAAATTGTTCTATACAACATAAATTTTCATCTACAATACCCTCTAAAAATTCACCATAAATAGTAGTGACGTTATCTGCTACACCTTCTGTATAATTACATTTTTTACAATAATTTAGAAATCCAAATTCATCGTCTGAATATCCCTCAGGTAAATAATCGTATATTGTAATATCACCATAAATATCTCCAGCATATACACAACTTCCATCATTAGATATGGCATATTGATTATAGTTACACGCGACTGGATCATCACATCCTGCGGTTACACAACTTTGTCCATCACCGTTACATACACCGCATTGATCTAATTCTGCAGTACCACAACATACTCCCAAGCAATCATAACTTTCTTCAAAATCTTCACACTCACAATCATCATCACAGTTTGTAACCCACTGTTCATCAGGTACGTCTACTAAACAATATTCTACTGGAGTACCACTACCAAATCCATCACCATCATCATCAAAACAATAGAATACTGCTGCTGGTTCAAAACATCCACAACCTAAATTATCTGTGTCACCGCCATCACATACACCACATTCATCTACAACAGCTGAACCGCCACAGTCACCATTACAGTCACTATCTATAGTACAATTACCATCACAATCATAGTTTTCGTCTGCATAGATACAAGTAGCTGTTCCCACATCACAAACAGAACAATGATTACACGCAAGTGGGTCCATACAACCTTCACCACACGTAGAACCATCACCACCACAAACACCACAGTCATCATCTACAAGACTTCCACCACATTCACCAGCACAGTCAATACCTGCAGTACAGTTACCATCACAATCATAATTTTCTTCTGCGTATTCACAATCTTCACATAAGCCAGTATTACAAGCGTTATTATCAGGACAAGTTACTGCGAGACCTTCACATACACCGGCACAATCTTCTATAGCATCACCATTACATTCACCCAGACAATCACGAAAGAATAAACAATTACCTTGACAATCAAAGTTTTCTCCGGCAAAGGTACAACCAGATGGGATTGTAGCGAGGGGATCAAAGTTACATGCAGATTCATCCATACAACCAGTAATACATGATGTTCCATCTCCACCACATACACCACAAACATCATACCCTCCCATTTCAGGAGGGCAATCACACGCACATCCATCTTCGGCATGACATGTTCCTCCACAATCATTACAATCATCAAATTCTAATGTTCCACCACATGAAGCTATATTTATGGGGTCATTAACCTCAAGGTCTGGATTGTACATACAATCATAAACTGCACATAATGTGTTAGGTGATGTTCCTCCACAACAATTGTCAGCACAATCTCTTGTTGCTTCACCATTACACACAGACATACAATCCGGTCTATGGACACCAAAACAGTGGTCATCACAATCCATTCCAATTTCGGTAACGCCATCTGCCCAGCTGATGGTGTTCATTTCATAATTCCAACTCGGATGGTCGTAATTCCAACTTTGACCACCAGTACCCGGACCAACACAAATACCACACGTATTTATAAAAGCTCCGTCAGCTGCTGATGCTACTGCAGTTCCAGTACAATCCATATTTGAAAAAATACACATCGAAACTCCAGCTGGATACTCAGAAATACATCCCTCTCCCAAATCAGAACAAACAATGTCATGATTAACAGCGAGTTCGTCTGGACAACCATAATAAGTTAATGGAGTTGTATATATATAGCCATCATTTGCAGTAGTTAATTCTTGGGTATTTAGCCATGTATTAATACTATTATTATCAATATATGCCCGTTGTCCATTTGATATAAATTCGACTGTAGTAAATTCTTCATCAAATATAATATCATCAAAATATAATCTTATACCTACTGTTTCATTTGCTGGAATGGTTGGAAATAATTCTGTCGCCCCGAATGAGGATAATGTTATTTGATTGTCTTCTTCTATATTAATATATAGATCGAAATTTTCTGGTTCACCGTTTACAAATAAAGCTGACGTTATATTCAATCCAAGGAATTTAAATTCAAGTTGAGAATACTCTACACCACTTATTATATTAAGTTCAACATAACCACTATTACTACCTACCTCTTGATATGTTACATTAAGTTCTCCATCACTTCCAAGTTCTACAACTTGAGCGCTAGATGCAGCGTAACACTCTCCCAGTTCACAGCTTGTGCTGTCACCGTAACATCTACCACAATAATCAATATTTCCCTGTAAACAGCACGACCCAAATTTATCATATCTTGCGAATGACGTAAGTATTTTCGCAGATTCTATTTCAATGTTTTCATGGCAAACTCCCAAACAATCTTCAGTTCCATGACAACTATCAGAAAATTCTAATGTTGTATGAGTATCATTATATATATCACCATGTATACTACATAAATTTATATAAGGTAAATAAGTTTTTCCAACCTCGGTACCAAATCCACCTTCAGCTGAAGATGGATCTATTTGATAATATTTAATTATTTTATGTGGATAAAGACAACAATAATCGTTACCATCTTTATCGGAATCTGGACGATGTAATGTATCTCCGGACGAACATACACCACAACTGTCATAATGCATTGCGACATTCCAATTCTCCTCATTTCCATCATAAAATCCCCAAGGTTCTGCAGTTTGATAGCCGAAACGAGTACCATCATACGTCCAGACAGTATAACCTTCACCGAGTTCTAAATCAGTAAGTGTTCCTAACCAAATTGCAGGAAGTTCGTCATCTTCAATAACAACATGTGTTATTAATTCTGTTTCATATTCTATGGATCTTATTTTATTACCAACACCCATAGTTTCCCAATCATCAGTTACAGTTGTATTAAAAGCGAGTGCTGTTGTCATTTTTTTATAAAGATACTCTTTACAGGGTGGTACTAAACCTACAAGGGCCCTGTTAACTCCATAATAAACAGTAATATCGTCAGATCCATATATATGATGGTAGTCTGCAGTATTAAATGGTGCTAAATAACCGTTATATTCAAGTGTCCAATCTTCTTTAAAATTGGGACATCCATCACCGCACGCACCACCCGTGTACACACCATTAGTAGCACCCTCTAGTTGATCACCATTACATATACCCATCACTACGGGTCTCCATGCATACGGTATCTCTGCATCCCATCCAGTACCCCATTCGTCACATTCCTCACCCAGCATAGGGTAACCAGGACCCAATATCCCGGTATATTCACCGGGTATTTGTATTCTAGCTATTGCACCGTTCAATTTATCATTTAATACGCTTGGGGAATTACCACTAGGGCCGTTATGAGTTCCATCAAATACATATATAGTAAAATTATTGTAACCCTTATGCAAGTTAAGAACCTGTGTATATAGTTTACCATTTAATTCATTTATATTATTAATTCTGCTGTTATAAGATTTAAATTTATCTAAATCAAAACAGGGATTCTCACCAAATTTCCATTCAATTGACTGATAATTATGGTCTAAAAACACGGGATCTGAAATACAATTATGCATATTAACTATATCTCTAAATGAACATTGTATGTAGTGTGATTCTGATGGGAAATGATTACAATCAACATGTATTGAACTATAAATTCCATTGTCTACGGTCTCAATTAAACAACTATCGGCTTGTTGACCGGCAAAGTTAGTTAAAGTACACTCATGTAATATAACATTAGCTATGTCAAATGAATAACTATTTAATTCGATGTAACCTCCTGTATTTTCATCATCAAAATTAACAATTATACCTGGAAAATTGTCGCTATGACTAAATGAATGAGGATTAGTTTCAACATTAGAAGAACCATCTGGATCCCAGGGTTCATCATTCCAACTGAGTGTATTAGAATCTAAGTCATCATATTCAAAAGTTATATCAATTTTTGGAGGATATGTACAACCCATAACCTCATCATATTGCGTGAGTGGATTTGGATTAAAAAATCCCTCAGTATTTGTACATTTATATTCGTCAGCAGTTCCACACAACCTTACACCCGTATCGTCTGTACAAAGGCTCTTACAATGTGGATTATCACAAGTACATGCTGTTGGGTCATTACAACCTGTGTATGTTTCGGTACAGAATGTCCCGTCATCCCATGTAGAACATCCGTTATAATTAGAAGCTAGTGGGTCTACACAACCTGTTTCATTCTTTAAAAAATCTTCATCATAATCAAATACTATATCAAAGGGAATATCTCCTTCTAATATATTTGTAATTTTAGTTAAAATATCACTTGATTGTAATACAACAACAGCATCATTTATTTTAGTTTTTAACTTTAATGCAAACGTATATTCGACCATTGAAGTCGCATCAAAAGTAACAGAATACGGAATACCCACCAGAATGTCACCCTGGTCAGGTATTGTAACATGATAATTTCTATCATCATAATTAACAGACAAAATATCATGCTTTATATTATATGAGTCAGGTTCTATGTCGGTAAGTGCATTTACTTTGTAAGTACCTTCAATAGTTACAATATTTAAATTTTCTCTCGGAATACATTCAGATTCATCACATACTCTTTCATTATCCCAACATACATGTTGAGGGCCTTCTCCGGCACACGTTCCACATTCATCAATTCGTGGACAGCTCGTTGCATCGGGATAAGTAGTACAATACTGTTCTAGCATATCCGTCATACACACTGGAGGTTCAAGTTCACCGCAACTCAATAAAAATCCTATACCGTTACAGTCACCACATTCATCATATTCTGCGTCACCGTCACACATACCGATACAATCTTCAACTGCTGAACCACCTGGAATACCTGTACAATCACATGTTCCAGTGTTTGGTGAATTAGTTCCACCACATACTCCACAGTCATCATATGTATCTATACAATTTCCCTCACAATCAAAATAATCATCAGGTCCAGTACCTCCACATACACCACATTCATCTAATTCTGCAGTACAGTTTCCTTCACAATCATAATTCTCTTCTGTACCATCTCCACCACATTCACCACATTCATCTTGTTCACATCCAGGGGTTGTTGAACAAGATCCATCACATTCGTAACAGTCTTCTGGACCCATACCACCACAAACACCACATTCATCATCACCTGTAATACAATTTCCGAAACAGTCATATGGAAAACATTCTTCTCCCACATCACCGAAACAATTACCATCACATACATCACATTCATCGTTTTCTAGAAAAGGATAACTACATTGACCATCACATCCTACTTCGGTCCCACTATTTGGTACACCATCACAACCGCAACAACTACAATCAAAAGCACAGTCGTCTGGATAAGAAGGGCAATCACCCAATTCTATTAAACATTCATCTAAACATTGACCATCAACATTTTCATAATTACCAGGACAAGAACACGCTACTGTGTCCTGATATCCCATATAATCTTCAATACATTCTGGATATGGCCAACATATTGTATTACCTTCTAAATTTATCAAACTCATCGCAGAAAAATCAAGATTACAAATCTCATCTGGTATGTTATTACCATCATCATTATCACCGAGATTATTATAAGATAAATCTAACTCATCTAAATTCGTAAAGTTACCTATCTCTAGTGGTATATCTCCGGGGAATTGGTTATTATTTAAAATTAAAGAAGATAAATTTGTGAGGTTTCCTATCTCAGGTTGTATCTCCCAATCGATTTCATTGTGAGAGAAATTTAGTCCGTCTTTGAACAGGTCTGATGGGTCAAAACAGGTTGTAATAACTTCGGGTCCGGCGGCTCCACCAGCATTATAAGACCCTTCATCGTCCATACAGTCAGCTTCTGCGTCTGGTCCATGAAAAAACTTTCCAATTACAGTTCGTCCAGTTTCCTCATAATAAATTATTGTTCTCCATGCAAATATTCCGAAGAAATAGTCGGACATAGATTCTGCATTCCACTCATCAAAGTCTGTTAGTTGATTATGAGATAAATCCAAATAAGTTAAATTTATCAGGGACCCAAATGATCCCGGTGCCCGTCCGAGTGATCCATACCATGAACAACATCGAGTTTGTACTGTACCTGTGAGTTGATTATTATTTAACCTCAAATCAGTTAAATTCGTCAGAAATCCTATAGATTCTGGTATGATACCTGTTAGTCTACAAAAATCTAATTTTAGTCTAGTTAAATTTACCAAGTTTCCTATTTCAACAGGAATTGTTGGACTATTATCTAATAATATGTTCGTTAACTCTAGTTTAGTTAAATTTGTCAGTTGTCCTATTCCATGAGGTAGATCCCCCGAAAGCTCTTGATTCGATAACTGTAATTCTTCTAAATTCACAAGTCGTCCTATCTCTACTGGGAAAGGTACGGCTGGTAGAGTCCAAGATGTGACATCATTAATCTCTGTTGTGAGTTCAATACTATAACACCCGTTGGCCAAACATCCTGTATTTCCAGAGTCAAATTCAGTACAATCCCAACCCAAGTAAACCTCTGACCACCAATCACAATCACCTTGGGGTCCATATCCAGTACAAGTATCTATGAGCTCAGGGTTACCATCCACCAAATAGCTCAAGCTCATATACATATTACTCTCAACCCAGGCGCATATTTCAGGTGGAATCGGGCCCGAAAGATTATTATTGTACAAACGTACATCTGCTTGTGAGAAGTTTGCGAGTGATATTGGTATCCCTCCTGTGATGTTATTGCCTGACATATCAAGAAAGAAGACTGCCGATGGGTCTAGAAAATATTGATATTGTTCATCATCATCAGAAAAACCGCATGGAGCTCCTGCGATTCCCGGTTCACCTATGTTATACGGGATTTCTCCGGTTAGTCCTAAGTTTGCAGTTTCCCATATCCAAATTGAATCTTGTGGTATACATGGATGTCCATCGAACAGTCTAATATCATCGCAATATGTGCACTGACATACACTGTGAGTCGAACTGCACGTTTGGTTACCACCAAATTCTCGACAATCAGCATGGTAATTCGGAGAAGGTTGAAGAGTACATGGTACACGTTGAGGTGATTCATACCACAACATTAATAAACTCCCGTATCTGGTAATGTCCAACTTATAATACCACGACTTGATGTTTCAAGTATGATTCCCATTCCAGGTTCTATATTATTTATATTCAAACCATCTGAATTTGTTGATTTCCAGTTACCATTTATATAAGTTGCCGAATATAATTTACCTTCAAAATGAGTAGTAACTGCATCAAACTCTGAAAATCCTGCAGCATCGTATGCGGTATACGAGGCATCTAATACTTCAAAAAAAGTAACATCTTCTAATGTAAATGGAAATGGATAACTTAATATATTATATCCAGAGAAAATCTCAAAGGTTCTTACTGTTTGTAAGTTTGTTCTATCTATTAAATATTTTTCATCACAATCAGTTTGATATTTACAATTTTCATCATCTACAGTTGCAAATTCATTATAATTTATAGCGAATGGATCTATACATCCTCTCTGTTCTGTGTTAAATTCTATTGAAAAATATGATGCATTTGAACGTATAATGTGTTCATAGTCACCTTCATAGTAAATATAAGTTCCTTGTATATAATAACTTCCAGTTATATCTTCATATTTACTTAAATTCCAAACATATGAGGGTATATCAAATTTTGTAAATCCAGATAAATCTGTAGAAACGAATGAATATACTACGTCATGACTAATTGAATCTTTTATTTCAAAAGTAGCTGAAGGCTCACCTCGAAATTCAACAGGGAAATATGGAACGGGTCGATCATCTACTTGATAATACGCCAATATCCACAAATCAGCTGATGTAATCCAATTAAATTCTATAAATTTTGTAGCACTAACATCAAAAACTTTATGTTTTTGTGGAGAAATTATAATAAAAAATGTTTTATTAAAATCGTCATTAAAAATACAATCTGTCATTTGTAAGTCGGGGTGATGATAACCAAAGTCACTCGCTGAGGCTCCTGCAGGTGGTCGTGTGTTAGAACCTAACCAACCAACAGTTTCTGTAGTAAACCCCTCACAAGTAGTATTACCAATACACCGTTCTTCACAATAGTCACGATTTGGACTCTTAGAACAAGCAAAGCTACTTAATGTGTTAACAGAGTCAAAATTAATTATGAATTGTTCACCGTCAATATCACACATAGTAGCATCTATAAATCCAATTCTACTAAATAACCAACCTTTAAATTTAGTAAATTCAGCATCATAAGATTGGCTATTAGAATAAAACCATCTACTCTCATCTCTACCTATCGCATTATATCCTTTAAATGTATCTGAAATATTATCAATTCTTTCTAATAAATTATTAACATCAAGTATATTACTTCTATAATCTATCCAGCTTTCATATATAGCATCTTCATTATTCCTAATAAAGTCTTTCCACACCTCACCTACAGCAAAAAATTCTTGGAATGACCAATATGAACTATAATCTATTACTGCACCGTACGCGTGATTCATATCCCAAACATAACCTTGATAAAATTTAGTATCATCATCTTGATACATCATCCAATATTGACTTCTTGTATATCCTTCATTATTTTGAGCTAATTCTTGTGAAATCATATAATCTACAAAAGATTTTTGATCTAACATACTTATATCGTATGATGCATCGATTACTTTATCTTGAATTGCCGTCTTTTCAGAATCGGACATATCGGCTGGGTCAGGATCATAATATTCAACTTTTGTAAAACCATCATACATGGTGAAATATTCTTGCTCACCACCCGATTCAATCTTTACTATGAATCCATCCTCACCCACATTCATTCTATATTCATCTGCTTTTGGTTTTTCAAATACAACAAATATACCTTGATAGACATCATTCAATACAAATTCAACAAATTTAGAATTAGATGATGGATTACCCATATCATTCCACAATTCATATGTTAAAGCATTTCTAATATAAGTTCTATCTCTGTAAGGTCCTAGAAGAACGAAATCGTTTTCTATTGTAAACAGACAATCTTCATTTCGTTCTACACCTTCTTCGGGACTAAATCCATTACAGAATAAATTATAATTTGCATTTTCATCATTACATTGTGGAAATGCATATGCTTCTTGAGTTTCTATAGCATATTGTTTTTTAGAAAAACCACGAGATGAAAATCCACGAGCTTCTATACCAATTTTTGTACTTAACTGCGGAACACCATTTTTACGATGAATTGTATCTTCACCATCGTATATTAAATCCATCCATCCAGAAACTTTTGGTTCATCCCACAAATTAGTACCATCCATACAATCAACTGTACACTCTGTGTTTATTTCACATGATGTTTTATTTAGATAATATCCAGAATCTAAAGCTGCTGATGGGCCATTTGTTCCACCCCAATTAATATCAGCATCAGCAGTACAAACACCCGGGTCTTCACATATCTCATTTTCATCGTATGTGATGCAGTCTGGCCATGGTCCGCCATCCCACTCTCTACCATATGCGAGACCATCATCATGACAACCAAAATCGGTCAAATCAACCATATCAACAACTTTCATATCAGGATCTAAAATGTAAAGTTTTTCATTATTACCTATAGACCACTCAACACGAATAACTGGTACTCCATATAATAAATTTGTTCCATTAATACCGTTATTTATCTGTATTCCCATTGTCGTTTTACCGTCAATATCAGATTGTAATACACCCTCGTGATATTTTTGACCATGAGCTATACAACCCTCGAAGAAAGCAATGGGATTATCAGCTGCGTCACTATCACAACAATGATTTGGACCACCAATATTATTGGATGCATCAGAAGCCCAATTTGCGTCACCATCACAATCATCGGCTACTATTATAGCATATCCCTTGGCCGGTATCCAAAAATCTTCTCTTAATGTTACCCAATCACTATCAGGAGGAGCATACTTTTTATCAGCGAATGAATAATTTTTTAAATTTACATCAAAGTGATTGGGGTTAAATATTTCCATCCAATCTTGAGACTCGATGACACCACTTGTCATTGTTACATTAGTATGTGAAGTTCCTTTTGAATTCATTTCATTTATATATAAAAATTTATCGTATGTAACTGCCGATACATAATCTCCTTGAGCAAGACATTCACTATCACAGTCTCCCTCATCAAAATCGTCACAACTCCAACCATCTATGATTTCACGGTCATTAATATATCCAGGACAATACCATAGATTAGGATTATGTTCATTAACCCAACCCATATCATTATAATTAATAGTATCTATTTTTATGATAGGAAGATTTGTTCTTTCAAAATTATCTACAAAATCATTAAAATAATGTGACAGTACAATCTCTTTTTCGTAACCAACAACTAGAAATCTACTGTTATCAAACTCTATAGCTCCTGATTCAACAGTATATACACTTTGAACATGTTTTATAAAATGGTATTCAATTGTATGTGCTTCAATTACAAATTCAGTTGAAACAGGTAATGTTATAGACCAAAGATTATCTCTAAGTTTTTGTAAATCATATTTTTCATTAACAATTTTAAGTTCCCATGATTCGTTATCTTCGTTCCATACAGTCTTTTTGATTATTTCTAATTCAACACGTATAACTGGTGGGTGATTAACATAAGTTGTATTAAGTTCAAATATTATGGTTTTATCAGCGTAATATTCACATATCGCATTATAATTACAATCACTATTATAGTTTATAGCCGTTGGATCATTACAACAATCAAAACTATATACTTTATCCATATAATTAATTCTATTTTCAATCCATTCTTTTAAATAATTTATTGTATCTTTATATGTTTCATATATTTCTGTATCACGATAATTCCATCTTTGATTATCCATAACCATAGATTTTTTCAAATAATTATAATAATAATCAATTTTATTATGTATATTTTCAACAGTAAATATATCACCACGTAATTCATTCCACGCTGTTTTCATTGGGACACTGTTCCACCCAATGGTACCAAAAATTGTACTCACGATTGTAGGAGAAACGATATCTAATGTCATTCCAGTATAGTCATTTTCATGTACATTAATTAGATTATCCCTATCAGACTCTATTGATTGAAATGAATTTGAAAAATTATCTGGAAGGATAAAATATAGAGTAATTCCATCTGGACTATAAGTTGTAAAATCATTATATCCATCAATGTTTAATGACAATTCATTTAATAGCATAAATCTTGTAAATGAAGGTATATCGACAATAACATTTTCTATTCCAGGCCAATCACCTACGATAGGTATTGGATTGTCAAAATACCAACGAGTGATAAACGGTGCTGCAAAACCTTCACACGCCGAACTACAAGCTGGTGAATCTGGTGAATCTGGATGACAGCACAAGTTAAAATCGTCATTATCCATATCAGTATTGGCACACACATACCAAGTTCCTGATATATCTTCAAAATCGGTATTGTCTGATAATGCTTCAGCAGTTAAACTCACTTCTACAACTGTACCCACATCATCCATAGTAAAAGGATTACTTGTACCAGTACATCTAATTTTTAATTTACAATTTTTATCATCGTCATCACAGGATTTATTTTTTACATCTTCAATTTGACAAGACCTTTCTAAACCACCTACCTCAGTAACATAACTGGGGTAATCTTCATAATCATCTTCATGTATATTATTTAAATCTTCATCATCATATCCTGGAGAATGACAATTTGTTTCGTCTTGTAGACAATCTAAATTACAATCAGATGCGGGGAGTGCAAGTATTTCTGGAGTTAATTGTTCTCTCAACAAATATGTTCCACGATATTCATTCATACTAACGTCATCACTATTTATTGTTAAATCAATAAATCTATAATCAAATGTATAACCTACATCCATTTGTTTCCACAAATCATATACTAATGCATTTTTAATACTTGTTTTATCTTCGGATAAGGAATCTAAATACCAATCATTAATACCATCCATACCAATAGATTCTAATTGATAATCTTCAGTTGATGTTATATTATAATTTGATTTCTCCCAATAAGTATCATTATCACCACCAGTCAGTTGTGTATATTCAAAGTCATAGTTAATTATAAATGTATTAACACTCTCATCTGATAGATTATTTAATTCATCTATTTCACCTTTTTTTATATCCAGTGATGAAGCTTGATCATTTAATGTTATTAATGGTAAAAGTGTACCTCTATCATTAAATTGTCCTTCATAATCATAAAAATATTTAACTCCTGTACCATCAGGGAGTCCTATAAAGGTTGGAAGCTTTTCGTCAATAATAATATCATGAGTTATATTATCATATATTTTCTGTTCTGGATCGAGCATTACATAAAATTTACATTTTATAGCTTTATGTCCAGTTGCATTAAGGAAAAAATAGTGGTAGCTGTTGATGGAATCATGAAAATGCATTTGGATATCTCCAAGGGGGGTACCACTCGAACTCGTACATTCAACTCTAAACATAGTATCAGTACTAGACTCTATCCAATAATCACCAGTTAGATACTTTGTAAAATTGTGTCTCAGCATTACCCACCCATTGGGTTGTTCATATTCACATAATGTATGTATAGGACCATATGTAGCATTTGGATTATAACATCCCAGTGGTTCTTCATATAAAGGTTCATCAATACATGGTATTGCATTAGGATCAGTACAACCAGGTACGGGGATTCCTGAAGCAGCATCGGGTTGGTCATTAGTTACCATAATACATGGAGCCGAAGGGTCACTACAATCTACCCATAAATATGGATTAAAATATGGAACTACACAATTTACTGTACCCTCATACTGAGGAAGAAAACCAAATTCTGGATTACATGTGTTCGATGAGTAAGTTGAACCCATAATAGTACAAAAAGATTGGAATGATGACTCAGTAACATCACACTCCACATTCGTTGGAGTTAAATCATATGCCAAATTGCAATTCATATCTTTATCTAAATAATATTGTTGGGGACCGGCTTCAAAACATCCACAACCTAAATCTAAGTAGTTTTCTGCGTATCCGGAGTTTCCACCAGAACATTCACCACACTCATCAATAACAGCTAAACCATCTTGTTCACCAAGACAATCTAGATAACAATCTTCTAACTCGTTAGGTAGAAGACAATCTACTTGATCGAGTATTCCATTTACTACATGTTCACCACAACTACATTGATTACAACCATCGTGATAGGAACACGCATCACCGCATGACTCCCAAGTATCACCATTACAATCAAACGGTGGACAACTGAGTTCTATATAAGCTGGGGGAGTGGCCTCATAACAAACATCAGGATTATATAATTGAGATGGATGTGATGGATCAGGACATCCACCTATATATTGAAATCCTAAATGATGATATCCGTCACTCACAGGATTGAAATCCCAGGTATCATACCACTCAAGTGCACAGGTAGCTACGTCATCATTTGTGAGAGTCGCCGAACCGAAGTCCGTATACGTTGGCATACATTGTTCCTCACACCAATCCTCCGCGGTTTGATGTGCGCTGCCATCAGTAGTACCACACGGGAAAACTCCACAGGTTTGACCCGCGGAACAATCGAAGTTGATTGCAGTATTTCCTGGACCACACGAACCACACATATATGTACATCTTACTATTGGTTCACACTCACATACACCTTTCTCCCATTCCCATATTCCATCTCCAATGAGTTCTTCAAACGGAGATCCTTCTGCTAGTATAAGATTATAGAACCAAGAAGGTCCATGGGTAGGATTTTGATAATTATACATAGGATGGATATTACCAAATGTATCTGCGACATGATATTTTCTATTTAATCTATATCTTTGGTTTCCTTCATTTGCAATATCATTATTGCAACTACCTTCAACTAGGTTTGCACTTGTTTGATTCCATGTCCAAATTTCTTTTACATCTTCAAACCATTGAGTAGCATCTTCTAATATATAATCAAATCCATGTGTTGATTCGGTAAAAATAAGTTGGTCAGCTTCATTTATGGGAGTATTGTATGGACCTACACCCACACAAGTATTTATAGATGGCATTATATAACTCCACCCTCAAATTCAATAGATGAGTTTTCCAATATTTTCTTTATGTATTTTTTTCTGTTATTTGGCATTTCTTTGTTTTCTCAATACACTATTTATAAGCATTTGTTTTTCTGATTGTTTTTTATTCCTATCGTGTGGTTCTGTAGAACATTGGGCCTGTACAGGGTATCCGTATGGTATATTGAACTCGTATTGACATGGAGTTACATATGGCTGTGTTAATGGTGATGTATCAAAATCGATCCAAGTGGGATTACAATATGCTTCATCAGAACCGTTTGAACAATATTCATCACCAGTACAAGCTTTGTTGGGGTTAATACATTCAGTTCCATCACCGGTACAATCCCAGGTATCTGGTGCAGTGATACATTGTCCATCATTACCAATACCAGAAGGGGGCCAACCGTTTCCTCGTTCTACATTATCACATGTCATACCTATTGAATCACATGCTTCATCACCACTAGTAAAATCAAAACTAAATGTATTTACACCATCACCTCCATTAGGTAGACAATATGCTTGTTCACACATAGATACAGTCGCGTACTCTTCTTCAAATACATAATTACATGTTCCAGAATTAGGTGCATTAGCATTTCCTACATCAAAACAAGTTCCAGTTTCTGCATATAATTGTTCACAATCCATCAGACCCCAACCATCATTACAACCATATATTTCTGAGGCTGCGTCACCTGGACCTGAAAAATCACCTGAAGATTCACAGACTCCGGAATTTGGTGCATTAATATTTCCTACATCAAAACAAATTCCAGTTTCTACATATAATTGTTCACAATCCATTAAACCCATTGGGCCCATATTCTCAGGATTGCATCCATATTCAAGATATGCTGCACCTTGAGCTCCACCACAATCTGGGGGACACGCTGTTCCACCATTCAGATAACACGCTAATGGTTCATTTTCACACCAGCCTTGTACATCATAGTTTTGATAAAAACTTATAAAATCTGTAGAATTAGCAGTAGTAAAACAGGGTGTCCCACCGTTAGGTGGATTAGTGCAGGTAACATCTGACGGTGTCCATGTTGCATAAAATTCTTGAAATAAAGAAGCATTGCCTGTGGTCGCACACGGAGTGGTTCCTGTGCATGTGCTTAATAGTTGATTAGTATGAGTTCGCCTTGGCATATTATCTACTCCACT
>TARA_R110001583_G_scaffold5598_25_pt1 | contig 19070 bp, 22 predicted proteins | sample TARA_R110001583 | Tara Oceans TARA_R110001583 (sample SAMEA4398432) | marine metagenome | biome: Polar Biome; feature: [MES] marine water layer (ENVO:01000295) within the mesopelagic zone...; material: water (ENVO:00002006), including particulate matter (ENVO:01000060) such as...... | reverse complement strand
GTCTAGAATGAGTTCCATACCCAGACATTGTTAATAGCGGACCTCTTATTAAAACTTTTTTCATTATTTTTCCTCTAAAGCCCAGCGTTGATATTTCGATTTCCAGTTATCTATAGTTTCTGTCATTGTAACGTGCCATAAGTCAATTGTTTTTTCGTATGAAAATTCTGATAATGCGTATTCTCTACATTTTTGGCCCAATATTTCTCTTTCTTCTTTTGGCATAGAATAAAGTTTGTATAAAGCTTCTGCAGTAGATTCTGCTTTGGAATAATCTTCGTAAATGTAAGGCACTGTTTGAGAACCAACTAGAGTTCTATAATCTACTTCTAGCGCGACACCATTTTCAGAACCATCGCGATGGTCAACAACTTGGCGAGTTAATCCACCAGTCTTCAAAGCTATAATCGGTTTTCCGCACTGCATTGCTTCTAAAGTAGCTAAACCAAATCCCTCTGCATAACTTATGTTAATGCAGCAGTCTGTAATATTGTGAAGTACATTTAATTTACCAAAATCAATTCTATCAGTAGAAAATATTACAGAGTCTGAAAGTCCAAAGTGCTGTGAAGTTGCTGCTAAATTCGGACCTTCTGGATCATGAGGCTCAGTGTGCAATATAATTTTTGCATCAGACTTTCCTTCACTTTTTAATTTATCCATGAATATTTTCCAAGCCCAAAGTAAATCGTTTGGCCGCTTTCTTCTAGCATTTCTATTCATCCAGAATACAGTAAAATCATCTTTTGCAGCTGGTCCCATTATCTGATTTTTTGATTCAGCAATTTCTTCTTTACTCAAAGCATAAAATATTTCTTCTGGAAGAGCGTGCGGAATAAAATTAGTTTTTTCTGGAAAATGCTCTCCGACCATTTCATATGTTAGATGCGAATGGCAATTAATTAAATCAGTCGCTTGATAATAAGTTTTGTTGAAATCTGGATAAGGATAGTTGTCCCAAACATGCCACCAAGCTATTGGACAAACTTGGTGGATTTCATCTTCCATAGCAAACAGCCAGTCAAAAAATCTTGGATCTGTAAAAATTAATAGTAGATCAGGCTTTTCTGTTGCAAGAGTTTGCCTAAGAAGCTCTGGTGTACCAAATCCGTCTGTTGGTTTAATAATAAAGTCTGGACTAATTACTCTGACGCTATAATCATCATGCTTAATAGCAGCCCCAAACTGTCTAAAAGACCACTCTCCAGGAAATTGGCTCAATAAACCATTAATTAAATGGCGAGTTTGAACTCCGACTCCCGATGTGCTGAGGGCGTGATCAGAAAGTACTAAAATCTTTTTTTTCATCTATACTCCGCTTTGCTCCGGTGAAATACAATATAATCATAAACAAAAAGAGGCAGGCTTAAAACCCTGCCCCTTCTAAAAATAGAATTAATAAACTCTATGGACAATATTTAGTGTTTTTAAAATCACAAAATAAACAAGATTCTCTATTTTTCAAAAATAATCCTTTCCTAACAGAAGTTATCATATTACCGACAAGTTTTTCTACTCTTGATTCCATTGTGGGACCAGAAGATACTGCAAGAAGTTCGCAAGTTTTCCCTATTTTTGCGCCTCTTTTTAAAAGGACAAATCCACATTTAACTTGTGTAGAAGAAACACTATTTTTCTTACGCCAGAACATTTTATATGATGCTATTTGCGCTTGGGTCAAAAAGTCTCTTCTTTTATCTTTATACCATCCGCCAGCATTAGCTGTTTTCCAGTCTAAAATCCAAGTAACTCTTTTGCCTCTAGGACCATCGCATTCAATTACAGCGTCTATGAACCCCTTAAAATTTAAACCATAGCTAGAAAGTGATTCATATAATTCTTCTTCTGCAGAAATAGTTTTCCAATTCGGAAAATTTTCATCTAAAAATTCGGGAATCTCCTTAAGAGAATTTTTAGCCCATTGAACCCACTCATCAATATAAACATGCGGCTTGGGCTTCCAGCCATTGTTTTTGCGATGTAGGGCTTGAGCCGCTATATATTCTTCAGAATCAAAACCTTTTTCTTCCCAAGCTTTTCTTAAAGAAGATTCAATATGATCAAAATCCATCGTTTTAGTCAACAAATATTGTTCTAATTGAGCATGCAAAAGAGTTCCATAATCCAGATATGGAGATTCATCGCCTGTATCAATTTTATCAATATAAGAAAGCTTATGGCGCCAAGGACACTCTTTCCAAGTTTTTACTTCTGAATAAGAAACATGCTTTTTGTTTGTAGGGAATTCTTCCATAAATTATTTCGCACTCCTACAAATAATATAACAAACTATGCCATTTTGTTCAACCAATTAGTCACATAGTCTCCAATATTGACTTTTGGAGTCCAGCCTGTAGATTCTTTCATTGCAGAAGGATCAGCAAGAGTAATCCAGGCTTCTCCGGGTCGAGCTGGAATATATTTAGCTTCGCCACCAAACATACCAGCTAAGTCATTAATAGAATAATTTTCGCCAGTACCTAGCTGATATATTTCAGCGTTGTGTTGGCCTTCTCCAAGAGCTTCAAAACCAGCAACAATATCAGAAATATGCGTAAAATCTCTTCGTTGCTCGCCGTTCCCTGTAATGGTTAAAGGACTACTATTAGTTGTTTGTCCTTCAAAAACCCCTACTACAGTAGCATATGCGCCTGAAGTTGGTTGGCGGTGGCCATATACATTGAAGAACCTGGCTGTTACTACGCTTAGTTTATAAACCTTGTTATACATTTCGCAAACTTGTTCGCCAGTATATTTTGCAAAAGCATACGGGTTTAACATTGGTCCAGCATATGCTGAAGAAGATCCTGCATAAACGACTTTCGCATTTTTTCTTCGGGCGTAATCTAAAACATTAGAAGTGCCCATTATGTCTATAGATAAATACGTTAAAGGGTCTTTAAAAGACGGTTGAATTCTTGCTAAGGCAGCAAGATGATAGACAACGTCAAATTCATTATCTTCATATTTATAAGAGTTAATATTTCTTATGTCGTCTATCCAATAAGTTACATCGTCTCTCATATAGTCTCTATTGCTAGACTCTGAACATAAATTATCTATTACAGTAATTTGGTGACCTTTTGTTGCTAGCAAATCTACTAAGTGAGACCCAACAAAACCAAGACCTCCCGTAACTAATATTTTTGACATTTTTGTTTCCTTACTTTAAATATTGCTTTTCTTGCATTGCACGAAACACATTACCCACTACGTGCTGCAAGTTATATTCTTGCTTTATAATCGAAGAATATTCAAGAATTCGATTTTTTAAAGCATTTTTGTCAGACAAAAGTTCAGTTATCTGCCTGTCCATTTCTTCATCCGACTCGTCTATTCCAACTTGTAAGACTAATTCTTGAGCTCTGGGGTGCATATAAGTTGGAACATTACCAAGTGGTAAAGTATATGATTTCGCACACTCTAAAAATTTGCAGTGCAATCCGTTAGCATGTCCAGTGCCAACTCCCATAACCCAAAAGTGAGAAAGAAAGTCAACATAATTATCTCCTATTAAATTATGAGACAAAGAATCTAGTTCAAACCCAGGATGACTTAATATTGACGAAGAAAACTTTTTAGTGTTTTTAAACCAGTATTCAGCTATTCTTTGACGAACTGGATAAAATTCTGAATGTAGTTGTCCAGTTATAACAGCTTCTTGGTTTTTAATATCGAATACAGTTTCTGGTGATCTTTGATTTGAAAAATCTAAACACTGAGTAAATGGAAGTGCATTAATATTTTTATCTTTTAAAAACTTCATATTTGTTTTAGACGGAACAGAAATGAATATACAGTCAAAGTTAACCTTTTCGTGTAACTCTAAATCATTTTTAAAAAGTATTCCATCAGATTTGCAGGGATCGCCATTTCTAAGAAATTTATTACACTCAAGATTTTTAAATACTTCTACAAAAGCATCATCTTTAATCTTAAAATATAGCATAACATTATCATCAGGCTTAACACTATCTAAAACTTCTTTGGTGAAAAAGTTTTTTTCTGTAAGAATAAAGCAGCCAAGCTTTGAAAACACTTCTGCGGGTTTTATCATGTCGTTGATAGGCATGTAGTTAGATGTGTCATCTGGAAAAACTATAAATGTACTCATGATAAATTCTCTCTTATTTCGTAAGCTGCTTGTTCAGCAATCGGACAATTCCCTTTGATTCCAAGCCTTTTATAAGCTGGCTGTTCATAAACCACGTTAGGATAGTGGCCCATAGATTCGTCTCTCATTCCTAATTCTGACATGTAAGCTCTTTCATGAATCTTTAAGTTTTCTAAACCAATTAAACATAGCGGCTCTGCTAAACGAAAATTAAACCCTACATACTCGTGGTTATATTTTCCAATTTGGCCTTGGTCACAAATTGATCTAATTTTTTCTCCATCCATTCTAGAATTTTTGTTGATGGTTATCATACCACCCTCAAAAGTAGAAAAATTCTTAGTTTTATAAAAAGAAAAACAACCCACATCGCCCATTGTTCCTGCTAACACTTTTCCGTCTACACACGGATTACATCCGTTTTCACATGGAAAATTACATTTTGCTCCAAAAGCTTGGGCCGAATCTTCAATGACGACTAAATTATGTTTTCTTGCTATTTCCATAATCACTGGCATATTGCAAACTCGACCATATAAATGAACAGGAATAATGGCTTTTGTTCTTTCAGTAATTGCAGCCTCTATTAATTCTTCATTAATCAGTTTACTGTCTGGATGAATATCAACAAAAACTGGAGTCGCTTTAGAAATAAGAATAGCGTTTGAAGTGGCTATATAAGTGAACGGTGTTGTTATTACTTCATCTCCAGGTAATAAATCTAATGACCAAAGCGGGGCAATTAAAGCGCTGGTGCCATTATTAACTGCTATGGCATCACTTACACCGAATTTTTTAATCAGCTCTTCTTCAAACAATTTTCTAACAATTGCAGGCATTATATGTTTTCCTCATTTTTAACTACACAAAAATAAATCTCAGCACAAACATGCGGAGTTTCTTGGGCGGCCTGGTGAAGTGCTAAAGGCAAATTCGGATACTTGACAAAAAGCTTATTCATTTGAGCATTTGATAAGAATTTCATCATTACACCTTTGAAATCTTTGATATTCATTTGGCATTCATTTACCAAAATATTTCTTAGTGTCCAATAGTCGAATACGTGGCGATGGCCGACGCTATAATCGCCTTCAGTAAAACTTTCTGGAATATCTAATAAATCCAAGTGAACCCCAACTTTTCTGTGAAAAGAGCGACCATTTGGAACTGATATATGAAATCTGCCTTTGGGGAGTAGAAATTTCTTTAATGAATTAATCACAATTGCTGGATCATCAATGTGCTCTGCACCACGTAAAAAAATAATGTCTGAATATTTTTCATCACTATCAAATTCGCCCCACAAAGATTCAATAAATTTTATTGATGACATATCAGCGTTACTGTTTTCTAATTTTTGTTTCGTATGATCTAAACAACCTTGGCTACCATCAATTATTGTTAAATCTTTTGTGCAAGAAGAAATAAGCATAGAAAAAGTGCCAACGCCGCAACCAACTTCTAGTATCTTTTTGCCCGCAAGGTTTTCCTTGATAATACTAAAATGTCTTTTAAGAGTTTCTTCTTCAAACTGGCAATGATTAACAGTATTTTGGTATAGCCCAAAGGTTTTTTCTAATTCTTTTTTATTCATTTCCAATTCTCTAAAAAATTTTGGGCTTCTTTTGTAATTTTATCGGCCAGTAATTTGTTTGATATATTCCTAGAAATGCTTACAGCATTTACTTTTTTTGGCTTAGCTGGAACGCCCATCCAAGATATTCCGTCTGGACTTATCTCTTTGAAAAATGCTACAGCGCCAACAATACAATATTTTCCAAGCTTAGATCTTTGATGGGTGCATGCATTTAGCCCAACATAGCTAAACGCACCAACAATGGCGTGGCCGCCAATTTTTGCGCCAGTGCACAGTACCACATTGTTTTCCAAAGTAGCATCATGGCCCATGTGGCTTTTACTCATAAGATAACAATTATCTCCAACTTTAGTTTTGTGTTCTCCTAAATTGCTGTTTATAGTCACAAACTCTCTAATAATGCAGTTTTTACCTATCACTACTCCAGAGCCCTCAGAAGGCGCGTGGTGAATACTTTCGCCAGGGGTGCCTATACTACAATGGCTATATATCTGTGTACCATCTCCGATCAATACGTTATCGCCGATAATGGTATACGGGCCAATAGTAACGTTTTCTCCAACCCAAACGTTTTCTCCAACAATTACTGTTTCGTGAATATCGCTCATAATTCTAAAGACCAAAAAAATGTTTTTCTGCAATAAATGTCTGGCTTTCTATCTAGAGTAAACCTTCGAGTACCGACAATATCATCAAAAATAACTTTTCCAGAAAAATATGCTAGTGATGCGAGCTCATCTAAATGATAGTGGTGGATGCCTAAATCACTACTTGAAAATTCTTCGACAAATTTAATTTGACTTGTAGTTGTATTTATTTCTAATTTTCTTCTAGAGTTATATGATTCAATTCGAATTAATTGCCTTGTATCTGGAAAACAAGAAACTCTATTTTTAACTACTTCTAAAAACTCTTCGCCATTCATTACCGGAAATAAACTACGAATATCTTGCAGATTTTTAACACAACTCTGAATGTGAAGGTCCATTTCATTTCGGTATCTAACAGTATTAGTTTTAACCTTGCTAATCGCCATTTTATCTTTGTCTTGAATTATGAAATCTCCTGCATGTAGTGGCTCTACAAAATTGCCAACGCCTTTGGTACATGCATAATCATAAAATTCCATAGGGGCTTTGACGCTCAAATTAAGCATAGAATATGCATCAGTAAAATGAACTAAATTAGAACCAAACGGAACCATAACATCTGGTTTGATTCTAACAATCGTATCTACAGCGTAATCCATTGCTTGGTGAATTAATTCTTTTGATTTTTCTGCTATTTCTGTAGCTGATAGATTAGCTGAGCAATATGGAAACCAAGCAATGTAAGCAAATGGAACACATGCTATATTGATTTTCTGATTTTTGCTAAATTGCTCTAGTTTTGTTATATCTACCCAATGATCATTACCATGATAAACAGCAAAATCTTCACCAAAAAATATTGCAGAACTGTCAACATTATTTACTTCGTTGATGAAGCCTCTAACTTTAATTCCAGGTTCAAGCTCGACATCTTCGTCTGCTTTAAGAGTGTGGTAAGATATATTTTCTTTCTTTAACTCTCTTTCAAAACTGTCTCTTTTTTCCATTATTATAAGCTTGGTGTTTTGACTTAGCTTTTTTAAAAACTCAGTATCATAGTGGTCTTTATGAACATGAGAGACATAAACATAATCAATACTAAAAAGCCTATCATCTTTAATTTGGTCAGGAAAATAAAACCAAGAAAATAAATAAGGGTCTTCATATCCTGCTGGATCACATAAAATTGTTTTTCCATTTATTCGAATTAAAATCGAAGCGTGCCCAATATAAAAAACTCCATCTTTTTTAGACTCTAAAAACTGATCAATAGTTTGCATCAGTAATTTTCTCCCGGCGAATTATTATACCACCAGAATGGATGAGTTAGCACAAGCATCTTATCCCATTCTCCAATGTGCTCAGAAAAACACCCCTCTCTCCACCTAGCGCCGCTATCAGAAAGATATTTGAAATCACTAAAAAATGGAGAATTATAGCATCGGTTATTTTCGACCAGTACTTTAGATAAGTCAATTCCAGTTCTTGAGGGTTCATGAATATTAAAAAACTGAATATTAAGTCCCGAATTACTAGAAAGAAAATCTAAAAGAGAAAGAATATCTCTCGAATAATCTACTTCTTGAACTGAGCGCAGTGGCGGCTCATAATGCAAGCCTACACCATGGCCTCTATCTTTAAGGCTTCTTAGGATTGTTATGTTTTCTTGGCTAAAAATATTATAGTTTCTTGACCTAACTCTAAAATAATAAGTTGATTTTACGCCAACAGAATCTTCAGCTTGAGACATTTTGGAAACCAAAGATGGATCCATATCAATGTCGTGAGATAAAATAACCTGTTTCTCAGAAAGAGTTCTATCTGCTAAAGTAAACGAATAGCCTGCTTCTAGATAATTCTCTATGGTCTTGGCATAATGTGTTAAAGTAAATTTTGACATTCTAAATTATTGGCATCTATATAAGAAATATTTGCTGCTTTCGCAGCCATAAATCCATTTTCACTATCTTCTATTACAATAGTATTGTATATGCCAATTTTAAAATGTTCACAAGCTTTTAAAAACATATCTGGCGCTGGTTTATTGTTATTTTTAAACTGATCACCAGTTAGTACTAAATCAAAGTCTAGACCTAATTTTTCTATTATTGCGTATGCATTAACTTCTAGTGTAGAAGTAGCTAATGCCAATTTTTTATTTGTTGATTTAAGTAGCTGGTAAAGATTATATACAGGCAAATTTAATTCTAGTTCAGAAGATGTTAGAAGATCTAAATAAAATCTGCATTTCATCTTATAAAGAAGATCTTTGTCGCTATTTTTGGAGTTTTGTTGCCAGATCCAATCTTTTGCTAAACTATAAGCTTTTTCATGAAGAAACTGTGTTTTTACTAATGTTCCATCTAGATCAAATATGACGAGCTCTTTGTCTTCAAATAAGCTCAAGTCATATACCCCATACTTTCCATGTCATATTTCCCCATCCAAGAAATAAAATCTTTTAGACCAGCTTCTAGTGAAAATTCTGGATTATACCCAAGAGATTTTGCTTTCGATATATCTGCTCTTAATTTTATAACTTCTCCGGGGCGAGGATCAGTATGGATGATTTTTGATTTTGAGCCTGAAATTTTGACAATCTTCTCTGCTATTTCATTAATCGTAAAATCTGTTCCAAAGCCAGTATTCATAATAGTACCAGGCGGAATATTTTCAGAAACAAGATAGCCAGAAACAGCGTCATTAATATATTGATAATCTCTAGTTTGACTTCCATCTCCATATATCAATATAGGTCTATTATCTAGAGCTCTTCTAGCAAAAATAGAAATTACTGCACCATATCCAGAAGATTTTTGACGTGGTCCGAAAGTATTAAAATTTCTAATAACCCTTACATTAGTGCCAAACGTGTGGTGATAAGCAGTACATAAAGATTCTGCTGCAACTTTTGAAGCAGCATATGGAGATTGCGGATTCAATGGAGATGTTTCAGCGTGCACGCCTTCCCCATAAACTTCTGCTGAAGAAGCTAAAGTCATACCTAAATTCGAATTTTCTTTACAAATTTCTAGAAAATTTTGTGTAGATGTTAGATTAATATCTAAAGTTTCTTTTGGTCTAATTATAGATTTTTCTACATGGATCTGCGCAGCTAGATGAAAAATATAATCGCAACTATTACAAATTTCTTTCATCCTAGAAAAAGACCGAACATCGGCTTCAATAAAATGAAAGTCTGAATAATTGAAAAGACCTCTGATATTATTAAGGTTTCCATTATAAAAATTGTCAACACAAATGACTTTATTTCCAGCTTTCAATAGTGTTTCACAAAGGTGGGAGCCGATGAACCCAGCCCCTCCAGTAACTAAATAACGTTTGCCCATATTTTTTTCTCCACTTAAATTATATTCAATTTCTAAAATTGTTTTAGAACATCATTAACATTTTCTAGGGTAAATGTTTCATCTTCGAAGAAAAACACTTCTTCCCAAACTCTTTGCATTTTAGTTCCCCATTTTATCTCTACTGATTTTTTAGAATCAATTTCTAAAAGAGCATCTAATCCCAAAGACACAAAGTTAACTCCTGCTCCGCGACAAAGCTCTAAAGTTCCAGATAGCCTGGGGTTAATTTCTAAAAGCTTTGGATTTCCAGCTGAATCATATCTGAACTGGAGATTAACATTATATTCGAGATCTAATTTTTGATAAAAATCTTTAGATAGTATAATCAAATCATCTTTTTTTATTGCTTCGCCAGAAGAGCAGATTCCGTCTTTTATTATATCTCTTCTACGAGTAACGCAATAAAACTCATTATCGCTCTTAATACAGTCAACACTAAATTCTTCGCCAGGAAGATATTCCATAACTAAAAGCTTTGGAAATGTACCATCTCCTTCTTTAAGAATATTCAAAATCGATTGTAGGGTTATTGATCTAGAGCTAGGCTTCTTTTCAAAAAAATCTTTTTTACTAATTTCTGGATTTATAACTCTAAAGCCTCTACTCCCGTGAGTAATTGCTGGCTTAACACATACTTGGTGGCCCGAAGCTGTTAACTTCTTATAAGCTTCAGAAAATTGTTTAGCATTAGAGCAAGAAAAATAGCTTGGAATGGCTTCTTTTAGTGAAGAAACTTCAGAACACTTTAGATAAAGAGCAGATTTATCTAAAATATTTTCTAGCGATTTAACTTTTGATACTAATATTTTGCACCCAATGCTAGCAAATCTATTTTTTTGATTGCTTAAAGGTATGAGTTCTTCATCAGCGCCTGGAATTATAACTTCTATATTGTTAATTTTGCAATATTGAAATACACACTCTGCATATTCAGGATGATTTCCAGGAGGAACTATAAAAGATTTTTTAGCAAACCTTAAACCAATTGATTTTGGATTAATATCGCATCCATGAATTTGCGCTAAAGGATTACAAGATAAAATTGCTTTGCAAACAGTTATAAATCCCGGACTACCCGCTGCTGTTACTAATATATTAGACATTTGTTTTCCATAATCTGTTTTCTTTAAAAGAATATCGAAGTTTTTCTCCATCGATTATAAGTTTTTCGCCTGTTGAACCGGCGAAGTTATATTCAAAAACCTCTAAAATATCTTTCCATTTCTTATTAAGTTTTTTAATTTGATAATCAGAATAGTAAGACCTATAATCATGGTTTTTATCATCACTAACATTAATTTTTTTATTCAAAAGTTCTGCTATATTTGTCGGGAATCCATGAGGCGAATATCCAAATGCAGACATCAAGCATATAATTGAAGTTCGCAAACTCGTGGTGAGCTTATCGTTTTGCATACTATTTTTTAAAATAAAATGTGCTTGGCACTCTCCAGTACTATCGAATATTTGAAATGGATAAAATCTTCTAAACTCGGCCATGCCTTTTGGCCAATACATTTCTTCGTTACAATAAGCTTCTACAAAAGTATCAAAACTAGAGTAAATTGTTCTAATTCCGCCTACCCCCAAAGAATTATCTAAAAAATCTGTTGATTCAGGGAAATTTATTCTATGAGAATGAAAATAATAACTCACTAGCCATTCAAATGGATTTCTAATAATAGAAATTCTAAGACTTTCAGAAAAGCCTGGCTGGTCTTGAAATATGCCAGTACGAGGAATAGCGTCAGTGGGGTCAGGATACAAATTAATATCCGGATTACATTTTCTATGTGATGGGCTATAAAACTTTATATTGCTACTATTCAAAACTTTTGTTAAAAAGCTTCCACCAGTTTTTGGAATATGAAGATGAAAAATAGAATCTTTTAACAATGTTTTCGCCAAAAAATTTTCTGGTGCTACACTCAAAAGCTCACTAGCAGCAGAGCAATCGTCTTTTTTAAATTCATGCCAAATCATTTTCAAGCTCTACAAACAATGAAACTCGATTTAAATTTCGGTTAATTTGCTCTAAGCGATTGCTAAAAGCAGAATATTCTTCGTTATTTTGTTCTGCAGTAATTTGTGCTTCATCTAAAATTTCTTTTAACTTTTTTGTTAACATATTCATAGCGTTTTTTTGCATCAAAACTAGAGTCTTAAGAACATCTTTTTTATCGACATAAACAGCATCACCTTCAGTAGTTAAACAACTAGAAGCATATTCTTCAACCGGATTTATAAATTCATCTATAGATTGAGCATAGTCTAAAAACAATTGTAAGAAATCACAATTGTGAATGCCTTTGGTACAAGATTTTTTATTTTTTCGAAAATCTTCCCATTCTCTTAAAAGATTGTTTAAGTCTTCTCTAATATCTAGAATTTTTTTATCTGATTTCATCATTCTGAAACTGCTCTTCCCTTCATTTTTTCCCAATCTCTTTCAGAATCTGGACGGACTTCATTATTTTTCTTCCAAACAGCAGATAAAACTGTTGGGGGTATTCCTAAAGTCTCAGCTATATGGATAATAGCGTTCAAATCCTTAGGAAAGCAATGACCGCCAAAGCCCATGCTTCCGTCAGGACCAGGTACTGATAAATGGGACTTGCCAATACGTTCATCATATAATGCATATTCTACCACCTTACTAAAATCTAAATCTGCTTCTTCACAAACTTGATACATTTCATTAGCAAATGAAACTTTGGTTGCAAGAAAACAGTTAATAAAATACTTGACCATTTCAGCAGTTTCAGATTTTGTTACTACAATCGGAATTTTTGGAAATGGTTTGCGAAACATAGTTTTAACTCTTTTTGCGTCTTTACATTTAATTTCTGGATCGCCTCCAATAATAATTCTATTTTGATTTTTGAAATCATCAAAAGAATTTGCTTCAGTTAAAAATTCAGGACTAAAACACACATCTAGAGTACAGTTTTCATTAATTCTTTTTGTTGTGCCCGGTGGTATAGTTGATTTTAGAACTAAGGTTGGAGCATGTTTTGCTCCACTTTGCTTCCACTCAAGTTCTATTCCGCTAACTACAGACTCTAAAAGTCTTGTATCACATTCACCAGATTTTCTCATCGGCGTTGGAATACACACAAAGATAATTTCTGACTGTGTACACACTTTATTATGAGTCGAATTACATTTTGTTTCATCTATATCGTATGTTATAACATTATAGTAGTTTTTTAATCCTTCTCTAATAGCAGAACCCACAAAGCCCTGGCCTACTATTCCAACTGTTTTTGTTTTCAATCTTTTAGTTTTCATCTTTATATGTCTCCAAATTCGCTAATATCAATTTCTGGCGGGACACCATGGCGTGATTTACCATTATTTTTTGGGCCATACTCTGAACTAACATGAAGATTCATGATTTTTAAAAATTCTTCTTCAGATATAAACTCACTTAATTCAGTTTTTCTTAAACAAGCCCAAATTTGATAATCTGATTCTTTACTAAGAACCCTAACTTCGTCAAGAAGTCTTATATCATATTTACATTTAAGAGCTAACTCTTCAAAAAACCCTAAAGTATACCAATGATAACAGTGGTCTATCCAAGAACCTTCTCTGCTAGAGGGGAGAGAATGAATCATCAATCCTCCATCTTTAACTAAATTATGACAATTTTTCCAAGCCATATATTGTTTTTTGACGTGCTCTATAGTTCCAAAATCTAAAAGAATTTCATAATAATTTTTTGGACACTCATCAGTGATTTCATTTTGAAGATCATGATTTAAAGAACGGTGTTGACCATTAATGTCTATTGCCAAATACTCTCTGTTCGTTTTGTGATACCATTGAGCGGTTGGAACAGAAAGCTTATATTTTCTAACGTCAATTTCTGTTTTATTTTCCGGGTGGGGTACTTTAGTTAGTGGATAAAATATATCTTGAGTCATAGCAGAATATCTGGTTTTTTCCATCCAAGGAAGACCAAACCCAGCACCGAAAGATGTATTTCCTAGTTCTACAGTTTTATTAATTGGAAAATCAAAATATCCATGAGCAAACGCGCAAGGAATGTATAAACCCCAAAATTCTTGATCGGATATCATTCTAACTCTCTTTCTATAACGCTCAAAAAACTTTTCCAAGAATTCCAATATTCTTCTGAAAAAATCTTCTGTTCTAATTTCTTATTTTTTTCCAAACAAGTTAAATAAAAATCATTGTCTAACAATTTTGTTATATAAAAGCAGCCTTCTAACAAATCTTTACAAGTAAAAATGCTAGAATCATCTCTATCAAACTGGTTTAAATTTGTTCCGCCACTATATTCTTCTAAAACTATTAAAGGAGAAAAAGTAAATCTTGCATATGCTTCAACGCCACCAGCCCAATCTGTTCCTTTAAAATGAATAGTCGCTCTAGAGTTTAAGTGTTTAATGGCAGCTGATCTTGGGCTTAAGGTTACAAAATTCCCAGTTAATCCATCATCTCCTGAAAATTCTATATCTGCTCCTACGCCTCTTTTATTTCCACCGAAATTATGCAAAGTAATATCTTTCGTAGAAAACCAATTTTTGAAGATTTCAAACACTTTAAACTCTTCTGGATGTCTAACAGAAAAATTGTGGTTAAAAGAATAAAAATTGTTGTTTAGTCTTTTGTTAGTGTGAAACTCTTCTGGATCTATTCCTAGCACTTTTATTTCGTGAGAGTGCCTATAAAACTTAACGCTATTTTTGCCATAGTATTTACCAATCCCCTCAAAAGAAGCTGGTAAATACTCACATATATTTTCACTACTTTCTACTCTGTTAATACTAAAGTGATTAAAGCCAGAGTCTATTTTTATTGCGTTTGGTATGTATTTATTGATATAAGCAGAAAAGGTTTCCCAGTCATCTGCTGCAGCGTCTGTTATGTGGTAAGCATCAATTTTAGTATTTTCTTTTTTAAAGTCTATTAATTTTAGCTTTACATCATGATCTGCAATTGGATCAACCCACTCTTCTAAAAACAAAAATTTATCTTCTCCATAAGGAAGATTTTCAAGCTTAGAAAATTGGTGATATTCAAAATTTGTAACTGATGGATCTTCTGCAGACCAGCTTAAAAGCATTGGCCACAAACAGTGGCCTTCCCACTTTAAAATATTTTCTGCAAATGGCATTGGATAAAAAACATTATGTCCTAGTTTGCAGTAGTGATAAACTAAAGATGTGGTATCTTTTCTATTATTATTTAAAATTAGTATATTCATTAGTCTCCCTTAATAATCCTATAGCTATCTGAATCAAAATGCGTGGTTGAAAATTCAAAAAGCTCAGAATCTTCTAGGGCGAGCATTTGATGCCTAAGCCCTCTATAAACATGAAAATTTTCTCCAGGATTTAAAATCAACACGCTTGCTTTAGATAAATCATCTGAATCTGAATAGTACACTTTTAATTTTCCAGATTTCAAATAGAAAACTTCGTCTTTTAATCTGTGAAGATGCCAAGAACACTTTTTTCCTTTATTAAAAAACAAAAGTTTTCCGCAATATTCTGGTCCATTAACAACCCATTTTTCCCAGCCCCATCCTTTGGGGACATAATTCATTTTTAAATTAGTATCTCTTTTTAATGGTTTTGGACGTTCAAAAAAATCACGGTCTTTTTTTCCTTTATCATCGACGTATACATCGCCTGCTGGTTTTCCTAAATGAAGCTCGTGAAACTTAACTCCCCAATCTAGCAATTGCTTTCTTGTTAATTCATAAAATGCAGTATTAGCATATGAAAAAGAGTTTTTACTTCTTCCCATGCCTCTAGCAGTATGAAAAACTATATGGTGTCCATCATCATATAAAGAATTTACAAAATCAATTCTAGAAGTGATAGGTTTAGAGTTTTCATAATCTGAATTTTCTGTATTACAAATGGTACCGTCAATATCAAAAACATAATTCATTTTAATTCTCCAACTGGCAAACAAAAAGTTCCAAACTTGTTTACTGCTAAAGAGCCGCACTTGTTAGCAAAGTTAATTGATTCTCTCATGTTTCCAGAGGTATCAAGATATCGATTTACTAGCCCAGCAAGAAAAGTATCTCCAGCGCCGCAAACATCAAACACTTCTGTTTTTTCAGCAGAAAAGTTGTTACCTCTCCAAGAAGCTCCATTAGCTCCAAGAGTTATAATAAGCTCGCAGTCTGTAGGAATGTCTTTAGATTCTTCGTATTCTTTTTGGTTTATTTTTATAATGCATTTTTTAAAGCTGCTCAAATCTTTCTTTTTAGAATCTATGAAAACTGGTTTACCGTGGCTAGAAAGAAGAGTTATAAGCTCAGGCAATGCTTCATGAGGAATAAAACCTTTATTATAGTCTGATATAACAAACGCATCAAAAAAATCTAAAGAATTACCATCATAATTTTCCCAACTAAAAGAAGCAACATCTGGTTCATCATCTATTCTTAGCAAGTGATGATTAAATCTTGATTCGACAATTCGAGTTTTTTCAATAGATTCTATATTTGTGAATAAACAAACTTCATTATTTAAAGCTATAAGATTATTAGCAACATTAGCTGCCATTCCAGGATAGTATTCTTTATGAGAAAGTTTAATAATTGGAACTGGGGCCTCTGGACTTAGTCTAGACGCAGTTCCAAAGTGATATATGTCTTTACAATTTTCGCCTATCACTAAAATTTTGTAGCATTTTTGTTGTTGAGTATCCATCGACATACTTGAAAATCCTAACTTCAGCCAAATCATTCCCTACAACATTTTCAGGAATATAGTCTCCGCCTTTTATGATTATATTAGGAGAAATAGATTTGATTAGATTATAAGGTGTGTCTTCTGAAAAAAATAATACTTTATCTACATACTTTAAGCTTTCGAGGGCAAATTTTCTGTCTTCTTGAGAATTCAAAGGGCGGAGAATGCCCTTCAGCCTTCTTATGCTTTGATCATCATTGATTCCTACAACAACTTGTCCGCCAAGGCTTCTGCAGTACTTCAGAAGTTCTAGATGGCCGCGGTGGAGTACATCAAAGCAGCCATTTGTAAAGATTACTTTATGATCCATTTATTACTCTCAAAATCCCTTCTTCCAAAGATATTCTTTTCGACCTATATCCAGTTGAATCTATTTTAGCGTTGTCACTTTCAGTAAACTCTTGATACTTTCCTATTAAATGGTCTGGAAATGGAATTTCTTTTATAACAGCGCCAGTAAGATTTGAAATTGCTGTCGCGACATCCAAAAAAGATCTTGCTTTACCAGTACCAACATTATAAATTCCAGACTCTTCGAAATAAGGAGCAGCCAAAGTAATCGATACTATATCATCTACATGAATAAAGTCTCTTTTAAAAAATTCACTGCCCTTAAATACGCATATTTCTTTATTGTTATTAGCTTGGTTTAAAAATTTGTGTACTGGACTTGCCATTGGGCCTTTATTATCTTCACCGTTTCCATACACATTGAAATAACGAAGCCCAAAGATTTTTGCTTCAGGGTTATCTTTAATTTTTTGAATTACAAATTGGTCAAATGAAGACTTACTTATAGCATAGTAGTTTAAAGGTGTTGATATACAATCTTCCTTAAATCCATTTTTTCCAACTCCATATACGCTAGCAGATGAAGCATATACAAAAGGAACTTCTTGATCTATACATTTTTCTAAAAGATCACAACTAGCCTGCAAATTATTATTCGTTATCAAAGATATATTAGTCTCTGTAGTAGAAGAAATTGCCCCTAAATGAAATACAGCGTCAAAAGCACTAGAAGAAATTAAACCTAAAGATTCTTTTATTGTTTTCATCCCAGATTCTGGCAAATCGCAACAAATACAATTTGAACCAAATTTTTTAACAATATTGGACCCTATAAATCCCGCTGCACCAGTAACTAAAAAACTCATAATTCTTCTAAAAAGCCTACTATTGTTGACACTATTTCTTGGGGATCATGATTTTTAACTTCTTTTTCGCAGTTATCACACTTGATTTTCATTCCACAGGGTCCGTGATTTTTCCCTATCCATATATTTTTATTTTCTGGATATCCTGTCATAACTGGATGAATAAAACCAGTATAAACAATAACTGACGGCGTTTCTACAGCTCTTGCTGAATGCATTAGGCCACCCTCAGAAGAAATAAAAAGTTTGCAATGACTTATTATAAGACTGGCTTCTCTAAAAGTTGTAAGCCCTGTCAGATTAATTACATTTTTTAAATTTTGATCTGAAGTTTTTTTGCCAACTTGAACTATTTTCATACCAAGCTTAGATATATTCTCTACAACATGTTGCCATTTTTCTAATGGATATTTCTTGTTTGCAGTATATTCATTATTAGACTGTGGTTCGATTACTAAAAATTTCCCCTTTTCTAATTGATAACGATTTAAAATAAAATCTATTTTTTGATTTTCTTTTTCGCTAAAGTAAATTTCAGGCTTAATACTACTCGGTACTATTCCATAAAATTCACAAATTTGCTCAACAATATGTTTGTCATATCTATGAATTGCTTTTTCAGGAGTATCTTGTTTGCAGTAGTTTGTTTTTGGGTTATTTAAAATTAATGGAAAAGCAAAATCACTTTCAGATATATCTTGAATCAGATAAGGGTTATTAGCAAAAATTTCGCTTTTAATTATTTTTATTAATCCACCATTTATACTTTCTATTGGAAATGATTTGATTTTTGTTTTTTCAAATATTTCTCTTGCAACAGCAGTCCACGTTAAATATCCACCAAGTCCCATTTAAAATTCCTCACCAAACTCTTCTTCCATAACTTGCTTTTGAGAATATTTTTTTTGATCTCCATTTTCATCTTTAGTAAAACTCCATCCAAGTGGACGAGCAATCTCTGGAAAAGAAATGGGCGAAGAAATAGTTGTTAAATAATCGACATTTTCTTCTGATAAGCGATCATAGTAAAGACCAGAATTATGGGGTGCTTCAATATATTGGGCATATCTACGGTCTCCTCTAATAAATGCATAACCGCCTCTAATATCATTCCACACAGGCAAAAATAAAGGTATATGACTCGTTATATTAAGCTGGAGTTTTGGGAATTTCTGCTTTATCATTGCATCATATATGTCTTCTGATCTTCCCCAATATGCTTGCGTAGATGGCCAATCTACTGGATATTCTCCAAACAATCTAAAGATTTGCTTTTTAAAAAGACCCATAGTTTGAAAATGGTTATCATCTGGAATCCAATATTTAAGACCGGAATTACCGTGCATTTCTCTATGAGAAGCAAATTTATTTAAAGTAGAAATTTTTCTAACTCCATTAAGCTCTAAGCATAGTCCTGGAAGATTATCAAAATCCTCTACAACTTTTGTAAGAACGTTTTCATTCCCTATAAATTGCAAATCATCTTGAAGAAAAAGAA
>TARA_R110001583_G_scaffold74459_3_pt1 | contig 19092 bp, 13 predicted proteins | sample TARA_R110001583 | Tara Oceans TARA_R110001583 (sample SAMEA4398432) | marine metagenome | biome: Polar Biome; feature: [MES] marine water layer (ENVO:01000295) within the mesopelagic zone...; material: water (ENVO:00002006), including particulate matter (ENVO:01000060) such as...... | reverse complement strand
TTGGGACGCAAATACTCAATATTGAGTAGTGTAATTTTGTTCATAGTAGGGGATATGCTTTGATTTTGCAATGCTAAATATATCATTTTTTTCACAATGTCTGTTGATTTATCAGTTCTATTTGTTTATTAGTCCATGAAAATTATTCATTCATCACGATGTTGTTTTAAAGGATCATTTTTTTTCGCTTTGATTCTTATCTGATTCAGTATATTATTTTATCTTGTTCTCGTTTCAAGAATATTTTGACTTACAATATGCTCAGATTTATATACATTATCTTTTTTTGTTTTGGTTCGTATATAGGGCTATCCCAGACTGATATAAAACCGTTTTCTTCTCATAACCAAAGCCCTTTGATTCATTCTTTTGGCTTACCCTATGTTGAAGGTGGTAAGATCGTGGGTCTGAATAAATTTTCAATCTCATCAGTTTTCAATCTCTCAAGTAATAGTACGAATGCACTTACTCAAAATGAAATAGTATATTTTGACGGCGAAATGGCGCGTTTAGATCTAAATGCTAGATATGGTATTACAAAACGCTTGGAGGTTGGATTAAATTTACCTTTTGTGAATCAGTCCAAAGGCTTTATGGACTCTAGTATCGATGGTTTTCATAGTGCTTTAGGGATGACTGGTGGTGCTCGTGCAAAAACTCCAAGGGGACAGATACTTTACGCATATGTTCAGGATGACATTTTTCTTTTTAATTTTAATGAAAGTTCGTTCGGTATTGGCGATATCAGCTTTGAATTAGGATTGAAACTTCTTGAGCACAAAACGCATTCAATGGCTTTGCGTACTTATCTTAAATTGAATAATGCAAATAAGAGAAAGCTACTTGGAAGTGGGACCGTCGATTTTTCGTTTCAGTTTTCGGGGCAAACTACTGGGCTAGGACCTAGACCAGCCTACTTCTTTTATTCTTTTGGTTACTTACGAGTAGGTACGGGATCTTTATTGGAAGATATGCAAAATAGGAATATAACTTTTGCTTCATTGGGTTTAGCTGTAAAAGCAACTTCTTGGCTAGCTCCTAAAATGCAGTTTGATTATCATTCCAAGTTCTATAAGAACTCTATGACGCAGGAACTAGGGGAGTATGGCATGCAATTCCTTTTAGGAGCTGATTTTATTCTTAACGAAAAATTGATCCTTACGGGAGGTTTTTCTGAAGATATTAAAATCAATACCTCACCAGATTTTGTTCTCCATTTGGCCTTAAACTATGCTTTTTAATATTCTTAAATTATCTGTAATTGATACTTAAGATTATTAAAAATAATGAATTAAACTTATGCCTTTACTAGCTGTGTTTTGATTCATTAATTCTTAATTGTACATTGTTCGCACAAATCATAAATTAGAATCGAATGAGCATTATTGGAAATATTATTTGGATTATTTTTGGCGGTATTTTTATTTTCTTGGAGTACATAATTGCAGGAATACTTATGTGCTGTACTATTGTTGGAATACCTTTTGGACTAAAGGCTATTCAGCTCTCTGTTCTCGGGTTGGCACCTTTTGGGCAAAAAGTAGTTCCTAATGAAAGTGCTGGAGGTTGTTTGAGTATTTTTCTGAATATTTTCTGGCTGATTTTTGGAGGATTCTGGATCGCTTTAACGCACCTTGTGTTCGCTATTCTATTTGCAATTACAATTATTGGAATTCCATTTGCAGCACAGCATATTAAGTTAGCAGGTTTTGCCTTAACACCCTTTGGAAAGTCCTTAAAGTAGTTTAAATAATCTATTTGATATAAATTGAATCCCCAATCTCATATTTAAAGATCGGGGATACTTTTATTTTTAGCTTCAGTTACCATCTTACGATGAACTCTGTTTTTCCTAACTTAGGATGAAATAAGAGACTGCCGCCGTGAGCTCTAATTATCTGCCTGGAGTAGCTTAATCCAATACCAGATCCAGTTTCTTTAGTTGTGAAAAAAGGCACGAATATTTCATCTTGAATTTCGTCAGGAATCCCTGGACCATTATCGGAAACCATTATTTCAGTTGTAGTGCCATTTTGTTTGGCACTCACTTCTATGCTATATTCAGAATCATCATTATTTTCTTCCTCCAGTAGAGCTTCGGAAGCATTTTTAACCAAATTGATAATAACTTGAATCAGCATTTGTTCATCAGCAATAAAGCTAAAATCTTTATCAGGGGTATAAAGTTTAAGTTGTCCTGAAAAGCTTTCTTTAATTGGGGATAAGAGAATGTTTAAGCGATCGAAAAAGCTATTGGCATGAATGGTGTTTAGTTTTGGAATAGGCGCTTTAGATAAGACTCTATACGATTGAACAAATTGAATTAAATCCTGATTGGTTTGTGTAATTACATTCAAGCCATCTAAAGTTTTGTTTACATCTGAATCTTGTTTATTATCAGCTTGTGTCAGTTGTTTTTCTTCCCAAATTTGTTTTAAGGATTGTGAAATTGAGGTAATAGGAGCAAGAGAGTTCATAATTTCATGACTCAGAACTCGGATTAATTTCACCCAGGCATCAATTTCTTTACGCTCCAATTCACCTCTAATATCCTGCAAAGTAATTAGTTTAACTTCTTCTTTTTCTATGCGAATTAGAGAACAACGAGTCATTACCTGAATGTGTTCGTTTTTCGTAGTAAGATTGAGGACCTTTCTCTGTTTATTTTTTAGATTTGATAAGTTTAAACTAAACTTTGAGTCGACTCGGTTAAGTTGTTTAATATGTGTGAAAGTTTCTAAACCAAGTAGTTCTAAGGTAGCCGAATTGACGTCGGTAACAAATCCATCTTCTGTGATTACGATAACACCAGTGGCAATATTCTGAAGGATTTCAGCAAAATAGGTTTCTTTTATTTTGCTTTTCATTTGAACGTTTTGGATAATGCCGTTTAGTTCATTCAAGCTTAAACTTAGTTCATCTATTATTTTATTCCCAGATTTTTTAGGGAAGTGTAAGGTTGTATCCTTATTTTTTATGGCCTGAACAAAGTAATTCATTTGCTTGTGAGTTTTGTTCAGAAACAGAATAAATGACCATGCCCAATATATTTCTAAAATTATGCATATTCCAGAACTATAGTAAAATTGATTCGAGAACGTATAACCTATCGCTATTGCCAATGTAATAAGGCTTATTACCCTCAGAAATAGTATTGAGTTATAATATTTATATCCCATACTTTTTTATTTTATTATAAAGCGTTTGACGAGTAATACCTAATTGGCTCGAGACAGCGCTAAGATTTCCCATTTGCTTCTCTATAGCTGCAGCAATAAGTTGTTTTTCCATATCCTCAAGGGTTCCGCCATAGGCTTCAACTCTTGTAAATTCATCCATTTTGAATACAAAATCATTGGTTCCGATTAAATGATTGTCGCAAAGAATAACGGCTTTTTCAATGGCATGTTGCAGCTCGCGAACATTGCCTGGCCAAGTATAGTTTTGAAGCTTCATAATGGCTTTCGTTGATATGTTTAGCCCCTTTTTATTGTATTTATCTGCATATAATTTAATAAAATGAGAAACTAGTTTAGGAATATCATCTTGTCTGTCTCTAAGTGGAGGCAATTCGATTTGAATAGTATTAATTCTATATAATAAATCTTCGCGAAATGTTCCTTCACCAATCATTTTATTCAGTTTGCAATTGGTAGCACAGACCAATCTTATGTCTATATCTACAGGTCTATTTTCGCCTAGACGGGTTAATGATCTATTCTGTAATACCGCAAGTAGCTTAGCTTGCATTGGCAGAGATAGATTTCCAATTTCATCAAGAAAAAGGGTTCCATGATTTGACGCCTCTATTTTGCCCATTCTATCTGAATGCGCATCTGTAAAGGCTCCTTTTTTGTGACCGAACAACTCACTTTCGAAAAGAGTTTCAGCGATAGACCCCATGTCTACACTAACCATTACATTTTGAGATTGGTTTGATAATCGATGAATTTCTCTAGCAACCAGTTCTTTTCCAGTTCCATTTTCTCCAGTGATAAGAATATTTGCATCAGTGCCAGCTACTTTTTTTACAAGTTTCATTAAATTTTGCCAAACCAATGAAGTGCCAATAATGGGATTTTGCTTTGAATTAAGTTGAGCAACCAGTTCACTTTCCTTTAATTTTAATGAGGAAACTTCTTTTTTAGATCGACTAAGTTTCCAGGCCATTTCAATGGTAGCCAACATTTTCTCATTCTCCCATGGTTTCAGAACAAAATCGGCAGCTCCATCTCGCACTGCTTTTACGGCTAATTCCACGTCGCCGTAAGCTGTAATCATAACCACACTAATACCTGAATTATATTTCAATATCTGGTTTAACCAATAAATACCTTCATTTCCCGTATTAATACCCGCCTTAAAGTTCATATCCAAAAGAACAACATCGTAGTTATCCGTTTTTAGTTCTGTCATTAAGCTATTGGGTGTAGAAATACATTTCAGTTTCTTACAGTGAGTTCTTAATAATAAATCTAAAGCTGAGAGTATACTTTTGTTATCGTCTACGATGAGAATTCTAGCGTCTTTCATATTGGAATAAGATGAGGTATCTAATAATACCTTTCGAAATCAAGTAAATTTTGATCTAATGTAGAAAGCTTTTCAAAATATTAGACAATGTCTGTCTAAAAACTTGACACTTCAATTTATCATTTAATACATAATGAGTTAAACTTAGGGCATTTATGAGAAGTGGCATGAGATTAGATATAAATCGAATGAAATATATCAATGAATAATATTTCACAATTGATTAATTTAAGAAAAGTGTCTAGTATGTCGATGGATAGGAAAATAGAAAAGAAAAAAGGCATTAAAGCCAAGCATATCTACATTATTGGTATTTCTGCTGTTGTTTTGGCCTTATCAATAAAAATGATTTTCGGAGCTCAGTCTTCAACCTTCCGTGCCGAGGAGGATAAGCTTAATATTGCAGAAGTGAATGCGGGTAGCTTTAAGGATTATGTGTCGATAATTGGTATGGTTGAACCTAAAATAACGATCTACCTTGATATTGAAGAAGGAGGAAAAGTAATTGAAAAGCTTATTGACGAAGGTGAGTATGTTAATAAGGGCGATGTGATTGTTAAGTTGGTGAATAATGATTTAAAGCTCGAGATTCTTAATACAGAATCGCAATTGGCATATCAGTCCAATGAGCTTAGAAATACGCTCATAAATATGGAGCAGCAGAAGATAAGTAACAAACAGCAGATACTTATTATCGATACAGATATCATCAGACAAAAAAGAAAGTATAACCAAAACCTGATGTTATTCGAAAAAGGCTTTGTGTCGAAAGAAGACTATTTAAGATCGAAAGAAGATTACGAGTTATCGCGTCAAGATAGGGAGTTGAGGTATCAGAGAATGGTGCAAGATTCAATTTTTAGAGAGAATCAAAAGATTCAAATGAATAATAGTTTGGCCAATATGCAGCTGAACTTGAATATGGTTCGACAGCGCTTAGAAAATTTGAATATTAAAGCTCCAGCTGATGGACAGTTAGGAAGTCTGGATATAGAAATGGGCCAGTCAATAAATAGAGGACAACGTATTGGGCAGTTGCATATACTAAACAACTTTAAAGTTCAAGCTCATGTCGATGAGCATTATATCGATCGTGTCCGCCGTGATCTTTCCGCTTCCTTCCAACGAAATAATCAAGACTATTTTCTGAAAGCAAAGAAAGTTTACCCAGAGGTGAGAGAAGGACGTTTTAAGCTCGATTTAGTCTTTGATGGAGCCTCGCCTGAGAATCTACGTACAGGGCAGACATATCATCTTAAATTGGAGTTAGGGCAACCTGTTGATGCTCTTTTATTACCAAGAGGTGGATTTTTTCAAAGCACTGGCGGACAATGGGTATTTGTTTTAGATAAATCGGGTGATTACGCTACAAAGCGTGCGATTAAAATTGGTCGACAAAACTCCAAATATTTCGAGGTTCTGGAAGGATTGGAAGCAGGAGAACAAGTGATTATCAATAATTACGAAACCTTTGGGGATAATGATAGAATAGAATTCAAGTAATGTTCAGATATATTTTAATATTTCAATTATAAATAAAATTTAAGAATATGATTACAATACAGAATTTATCGAAAGTTTTTCAAACAAGTGAAATTGAAACTTTGGCATTAAACAACATTAATTTAAAGATTAAGAAAGGTGAGTTTGTTGCCATCATGGGACCATCGGGTTGTGGAAAATCAACGCTTTTAAACATTCTTGGTTTGCTCGATAACCCTACTGAAGGGCAATATGCATTTGCTGATCATCAGGTTGCTGGCCTAAAAGAAGGGCAAAGAACCGACCTCCGAAAAGGAAATATTGGTTTTGTATTTCAGAGTTTTAATCTGATTGATGAACTCAATGTTTTTGAGAATGTAGAAATGCCTCTCGTTTATCAAGGCTTTAGTAGTAAAAAGAGAAAAGAAATGGTGACTAAAGTTTTGGATCGTATGAATATGAGCCATAGAGCCAAGCATTATCCACAGCAATTATCAGGAGGACAACAACAGCGTGTCGCTATTGCTCGAGCTGTAGTATCAAATCCCGGCCTAATATTGGCTGATGAGCCTACTGGTAACCTCGATTCTAAAAATGGGCAGGAAGTGATGCAACTACTTACCGAATTGAATAGAGAAGGTACAACCATCATTATGGTGACTCACTCAATAAAGGATGCTGGTTATTCTCATCGAATTATCAATTTATTTGATGGTAAGGTTGTTACCGAAGAAGTATTGGTTGAGGAGCATGCTTAATTGAATTGTAAAATTGGAAACCCTGTGGAGAGTTTGAGGTATGAGTAATTATCATCTCGATCTATTCTCTCTCATTTATCAAATTCTGAAATACAATATTTATGATACTTACGAATTTAAAATCTTTTTTAAAGCATTTATTAAAGAACAAGCTCTATAGTTTGATTACTATTTTTGGATTTTCAGTGTCGCTGATGTTCATACTCCTATTGAGCTTGTATATTCAGAATGAGTATTCTGCAGATCAATTTCATTTGAAAAAGGACAGGATTTTCCGTTTGACACATGGTGAAGAATCGGGTTTTGCTCCTCCGTCTGGTCCCTTATTGATGCAAAATATTCCGGAACTGGAGAATTTTACCAGAACTGAAACTTATAATGTTTTTGTAAAAGGCCCTGAGACTCATAAGTTGAGAAATATGGCAATGTTTGCTGATTCTTCCTTCCTTAATATCTTCACGTTCAGTATGATTGAAGGGGATAAGAAAACGGCGTTAATCAGGAAGAATACGGTTGTTTTGACTAAGTCTTTTGCCTATAAACTATTTGGCAAACTTCCGGAATTGGGGACTACTCTTACAATTAATGATAAGGTTAATCTTGAAATTACAGGCATAATGGACGATGTGCCCACCAATACACATTTTAAGAAATTTGATATTCTCGTTAATTTTCCAACTTTGGTAGAAGTATATGGAGATAATGATTTTCTGGAATCATACTCTAGCAATTCATATGGACTTTACATTCTAATTAAGCCAAACATTGACTCTAATATTCAAGCTAAGGCTCCTGAAATATTAAAAATATTTAAAAAGGTTAATTGGATGTTTAAGAGAGGGGTTGTCAATACTATTGAAATAGAACCGATTACAGATTCGTACTTTAGTACATCTTATTCCTGGAATACGAAACATGGTAGTAAACGTTTTCTTCAGATATTATCAGGAATTGTATTTCTAATATTGATTCTTTCTATTGTTAATTATGTGAACCTTACGGTTGCTCAATCGTCCTTTCGAAGCCGGGAAATTGCAATCAAAAAACTAATTGGAGGAAAGCGTAAAGAGCTGTTTTTGCAGAGTCTGTTCGAATCTATTCTTCTTTGTTTCATGTCTTTAATACTGGCAATTATCTTATGTTTTCAAGTCGTACCAGTTTTCAATTATTTACTTGACACAAAACTCGATTTTATTGCTGAATTCACATGGATCAACATTGGAATTGCTCTTTTATTTATGAGTTTTGTTGGTATCATTTCAGGAATAATACCAGCACTTAAAATTGCCCGATTCGATCCCATTGATGTGATGAAAGGCAAAATTAGAATGAAGGAGAAAAGTATCTATTCACGAATCATAGTTAGCTTCCAATATCTCATTATTATTACCTTAATCACCAGTGCTTTTTTCATCAGCAAGCAAACTAATTTTCTTCGAAATCGCCAATTGGGTTTCGAACAAGAAAATATGCTTTGTTTTGAGAGTGAAATTCCATCTGAAAAGCAACGTGTTCTGAAAGAAATATTGGAGAAAATAGTAGGTGTTGAAGATGTCTGTTTGAGTAGTGGAACGCCGCTTGACGGAGGAAACAATAGATGCTTTACCTATAAAGATAAAGAGTTAAGCTTCCAACATTTTGTTGTGGATACAAACTTCTTTAGATTGTTGAACATTCCTATTAGAAAAACAGGTGTTGCTTTTTCAAAAGATATATGCTTACTAAACGAAGCTGCGGTTAAGGCTTTAGAACTCTCTGAAACACCAACAAGTTTTAAGCTCAAAGATAAGGATATTCCTGTTTACGGGATAGTCAAAAATTTCCACTTCAGGGATTTAAAAAGCAAGTTAGGACCTGCCTATTTTAATATCCTAAAACCTGATCAGAATGCATGGAGCTTTGTGATAAAAATGAATGGGAAAAACAATTACGAAACCATTCAAAATATTAAAAAAGCACATAACGATTTTACTGATGATACGCCATTGAAATTGGAATTTTTTAATCAAACGGTTCACAACTGGTATGAAAAAGAAGACAAGACTGGAAAAATTGTAATGTACTTCACTTTGCTGACCGTAATTATTTCAGTTATGGGATTATTCGCAATGTCTTTATACTACGTTCAGCAGAAAACAAAAGAAATAGGAATTCGTAAAGTTAATGGAGCTAAAACCAAAGAAATATTAGCAATGCTTAATGCAGATTTCGTTAAATGGGTAGCTATCGCCTTTGTGATTGCCTGCCCAATTGCTTGGTACGCTATGAGCAAATGGCTCGAAAACTTCGCTTACAAAACAGAACTTAGCTGGTGGATATTTGCCTTGGCAGGACTGATTGCTTTGGGAATTGCTCTGCTTACCGTTTCGTTTCAGTCATGGAGAGCAGCGACAAGAAATCCTGTTGAGAGTTTGAGATATGAATAAAAAGATTTCTAAAAATAACAATTAAGTCTAATACCAAATATCAGCAATGAACTTCTACAATATCAAAATATCCTATAAAAATTTACTAAAAAACAAATTGGTTTCTGCCATTAATATTGGTGGCTTAGCATTAGGAATCACCATTAGTTTACTCGTGTTTGCGTATGTGAACAAAGAGATGAATATGGATCGGGAAATACCTGAAATTGAAAATAATTATGTTCTTCTAAATAATGGAGATGTTGATATATCGAGTGCAATGGCTCGACATGTCAGAGCTGAAATGCCAGAAATAGAAGCCATTACATTTGCAAGACATGCTTGGTCTGCTCAAAATTTGGTAAAACGGAATGATTCGGATTTTAAATTAAATAATCTGCTAATGGTTGATTCCTGTTTTTTTAAAGTATTTAAATTTGAATCTGTTTACGGTAATCCTGAGATTGCTTTAAACTCACCAGATAAAATTGTATTAACTCATTCTGTAGCTAAAAAGATTTTTGGTAATGAAAATCCAATTGGAAAGGAATTACTGTATAATTCAACCAATCTGCAAAATGTGGTTGTTCAAGTGGGGGCAGTTATTAAAGATCTGCATCATTGTTCGTGGGAGTTTGATGCAGTATTGTCGCTAGAAACCGATAATAAAATGTCTTGGTTTAAAGATTTGGAAGCATTATGGGGTGCACAAAACTATGGTGCTTTTGTAAAAATCCCATCGAATATTGATGCCACTATTATAAATGAAAAACTTGCAAATATCTCAACTTCAAATATTCCTGAAAGTTATATAGCAGATACCAAATTCGAAATTCAAACATTTACAAAAGCATATAGTGAATTGCCAGTAATTGATATTTTAAAACACGGTAATCAACTTACATTAACCATTATTCAAATTATCGGATTTTTAATTCTACTATTGGCATGTATTAATTACATCAACCTGGTAACTGCTCAAAAATTTAAACGCCTAAAAAATATTGGAATATTAAAAGTAATGGGAGGTAAAAAGGGCAAAGTAATTGAATTGCTTGCTGTTGAATCGGCCTTAGTTCTTTTTATTACAAGCCTATTGGTTATTGTTCTTTGTAATTATCTTTTATTAGGATGGAATGAAATAACAAAGTCTGAATTTACACTACTGGAGATTTATTCAGGTTCAAACCTGATTATATTTATTTCTATACTTGTTTTTACTTTCCTACTAACAGGCATTATCCCAGGACTTACACTAGGTAGAAAAAAAACAACAGCTTTATTAAAAAACACAGCAAATAACAGATCTCAGAATTATTTGAGAAATGCCTTACTGATTTTTCAGTTTAGCATTACAATAGTTTTGCTCTGTGGGATCCTGCTGATCAACAAACAAAACAATTACATGAGCGAATTGGATCCTGGCTTTAACAAAGAGCAAATCCTTTACGCCGCAACCAATCCTCAAATACAAAAAAGCAGTAAGGTTTTCAATTCGGAGATCAAAAGAATACCGGAAATAGCTGATATTACTTACTCATCAAGTGTAATAGGTTCCGGTCAGTCCACTTGGGGATTGTCCTTGACTAACGATGGGCAAGAGCAAGAAATTAGTTTTGCGAATCTTTATGTAAGTTCTAGTTTCTTCGATTTTTTTGGAATTGATCTGATACGAGGAAAGCAATTTAATCGATTTTCTGAAGAAAATGCAGATTGGATTTTTAATACTACGGCATTTAAACAATTTAACATTAATAAACCTGAAGATGCAACAATTAAGTACGATGGTAAAACAGGGAAAATAATTGCCGAAGTAGCAGATTTTAATCATGAATCAATGCATAAATCTATTAATCCAATAGCTTTTAGAAGTTGTGGAGAAACTGCTACGTATATTTTCTTTAAAATCAATCACCCCAGCATTGGCAGTACTGAAAAATGTATTCATTCGATCAATAAAGTTTGGGAGAATATTTCACCAAACTTCCCTTTGGAAATTAAATATCTAGATGAATCTTGGGAGGCATTATACCAAAAAGAAAGACAGTTTCAACGTATTATAAACTATGCTACCATAATTTCCATATTACTCTCTTGTTTAGGTCTTATAAGCCTTACATTTTTTATGGTGGAAACACAAACCAAGGAAATCGGACTTAGAAAAGTGAATGGAGCAAAAACTTACCAAATAATTAGAATGCTCAATAAAGATTTCCTTAAATGGGTTGCTATCGCCTTTATCATAGCCTGCCCCATTGCCTGGTATGCCATGCACAAATGGCTCGAAAACTTTGCCTATAAAACAGAACTCAGCTGGTGGATATTTGCCTTAGCAGGACTTTTAGCCATGGTTATTGCACTGCTTACCGTTTCGTTTCAATCATGGAGAGCAGCCACAAGAAATCCGGTGGAGAGTTTGAGGTATGAGTGAAAGAGTCAGCCGTGAATCGCTTACCATTCATTTCTTCTCCTGGTTCTTTTCTCTTAAAAAGGAAGCGTGAAAAAGGGAACTTGATCATACGATATCATATTTAATCAGCGTCTAAATTTTAATTTCAAGATGTTATTTAGACGCAGATTTTAATGATTAAAATAGGATTGATGTCCAAACTCAAAATCATATTTAATCAGCGTCTAAATTTACCTTTTACCCCATTCCGAAAATTTTCGGGATAGGGGTAGGAAACTATAGCGAACTACAAAACAAACATAATGCCTACCCATAATTTTATTTTTAGTTAAACCACCCATAAACGCTGAGCTTTCGCCATATTATCATAAATTAAAATGAAAATCTTTCCTTGAAATTTATTTTATTAACATATATTTCCTACTTTCAGGAGGCCAAACGATTTTTAATTTATATACCCGGTTGATATTTCAACCCTAAAAACTTATAAAAATGACTGAAGTAACAGCAGCAAAAACTATTGAAGAAGTAGCTCTCGAATATAAACAGGACAAAATTGTTTCACCTATTATTCCTGTAGACATTACCATTGGTGAGTCTGGAACACTTAATCGATATGCAACGGAAGACGAAGAAGTTCTTTTGGCTAAAGGGCTAAAAGAAGGCTTAATTCAGCAGCTTATACCAAGTGCCAAATTTTTGCAAGACAAACAATCTGCCTGGATAGCAGTTTATCAATCGGCACTAAGCAGCACGCAGCAGTGGGAAGCAAAAATTGATGAAGCCAGACTCTTGCAACGCGAATTAAAGCACGACTTTCAGTTTGCCTACCGAAACGACCCAGATATTCTAAAAAAACTAAAGAATATTGTAGGTGGTAATGGCAATATGGATTTAATTCAGGACCTGAGCGACTACCCTGCTTTTGCAAAACAATATCCTGAACCTTTAACCGCCATCCTTTTTGATACAAGTAAAACTGATCGTGCCAAGCAAATTTCGCTTGATTTAGTAGACCTGATGAACGAGGTAGATGGCGTGAAAAACAGCAAAAACAGACCCGAAAAACTAATGCGCGACAGAGCCTATACACACCTTAAACAATTGGTCGACGAAATTCGTGCCTATGGAAAGTACGCCTTTTGGAACGACGAAGAAAAACAAAAGCGATACTCGAGTGAGTATTTGCGTAAAGGGCGAGAAAGGAACGAAGCAAAAAACATTGAAGACTAGCTGAAACACCTACGATAGTTGACCTGTTTTCCGATAGGAGGGTTTTTAAGCCGATAGGCTGTCCAAATTACCCGATAGGTGGCTTTTTATACCGATAGATCAGTCAAATCAGCCGATAGGCGTTCATTTTACACGATTGAAATAGTATAAAGCCCGATAGGAATAACAATTCAACCAATAGGAATCATTTTTTTAATTATTACATACAACTAAACAAAAGGAAACATCTCTGGCTTAGGCTAGGGGTGTTTTTTATTCCAAATACCCATACTTACCTGTTGCATCTATTTATAATAATTCCACAAATATTTTACAGTATTCACATCTGATGTTTAGCCCTAATTAGTAAATATATGAGCCGTAATAATCAAGCTCTTGCAAGATTTAAAGAGTGTATCAATAATCTTTGAACTGACAGCCGAAATTCTTCCCGAAGATGGTGCAAATCTGAGAAGTCTTTGGGGGATTCGATATACATTTGGAAAGTAATCTAAAAGAGAAGAATGCACAGGGGCTAACAACTAAGCGTTCGTGTGGCAGGCACTCCCCAATATGAACGGTGGGTTGACGTAATCGGTATTCTTAAGTTTTTCAGAATCTTTTAACCATACAGGTTTATTTTCTTCTTGTAAGAAACCTGTTTGAGTGCTTGCACCAGACAGCGTTTAAATATTTTAAACACATATTTGGAAACGCAACAGGTCTTCGACACTGTTGGCGTTTTTTTAATTCGAGCTAAAAGATGAAATCTGTTTGGGGCGAAGCAACGAAACCCTTTGAATTGCTTGAGATAGGAGTCATATAAAAAAAAACATCCCGATTGGGGTTACCAATCGGGATGCTTACAAAATACTTAAACAACAAACACTAACATAAACGTTCCTTAAACGCGTACACCACAAAGATGAGTATTTAATATGGTTCTTGAAAGTGATTTTCAGGCAGATAAGAGCGCAAACGTTATAGGTTGTTCTCGAAAACGTTTGAATGCTTGTTATTTATATAGAATTTAAATAAGAGATCTTTCTGTCTTCCATTTTAAAATTTTGCTCCACGTGGAGCATTCTCTAAATCTTATTCTTGCCAATAGTTGAGCTGAGCTTTTAATTTATCGAGTCAGTTTTTCAATCCATTTTATTGAGTAAATAACAAGATTTTCCCTCCACTAATTTTGAATTAATTTCAATCCTAATTTTAGTTATATTTGTCTACTGATAAGGATAGATCTAAAGACACTCAATTTCTATGATTACTGATATTTGACAAAATATCCCTTATAAAATGATGATGATTTTAACTTCAAAAAAGAAATATTGAATCAATTAAAAAAACTAGCTGGCGAAACTGCTATTTATGGCGTTAGCTCTATTTTGGGACGATTGCTTAACTGGCTTTTGGTGCCGTTGTATACGATCCTATTTGTTCAAGAGGAGTATGGTATTGTTACTAATCTAATGGCATACGTTGCTATGACTCTGGTAATTTTAACTTACGGTTTGGAGACAGGTTATTTCCGGTTTGCCAATGACGAAGCTTATAGCAAAAAAGTATTCTCTACAACTTTCTTTTCTGTCACCACGACAAGTTTACTTTTCCTCTTAAGTATTTTCTTATTTATTGATCCAATATCTTCGTTTTTAAATGTTGCTGATCGATCTAATTTTATAATACTATTGGCCCTTACGCTTGCGCTTGATGCTATAACATCTCTGCCTTTTGCTCAACTCCGACAGCAGAATAGGCCAGTACGATATGCTTTTATTAAACTTACGAATATTGGAATCAACCTTGGGCTAAACCTCTTTTTTCTGATACTTTGCCCTAAACTAAATATTTGGTTCCCCGATCTTGGAGTAACGTCTATTTGGAATCCAGAAATTGGTATTGGTTATATTTTTATTGCCATGTTTGTAGCTAGCCTCTTTAATTTGATTCTGTTATTGCCTGATCTAATCAAAATTCAGTGGCAGTTTGATAGGGTTCTGCTTAGAAAGGTGCTTAAATACGCATCACCTATTCTAGTTGTAAGCATTGCCGCACAAGTAAATCTGAATGTGGATAAAATGCTGATGCCAAAACTAATTTCAGATGCTAGTGAAGCTCTTGCTCAAACGGGTGTTTATGGCGCCAATTTTAAATTGGCTGTTATCATGACCTTATTTATTCAGGCTTTTCGTTTTGCTTTTGAGCCCTTTTTCTTTTCTCAAAACAAGGACGAAAACAGCAAGAAACTCTATGCTGATGTACTAAAATATTTTGTAATATTTGGATTACTCATCTTTATGGGAGTCATGTTCTATCTCGATATTGTTAAGATTCTTATAGCGCCAGAATATCACGAAGGTCTAGGCATTGTCCCATATGTGCTTTTAGCCAATTTCTTTTTAGGCATTTTCTTTTCATTATCCTTATGGTACAAACTAACAGATAAAACACGATTTGGTGCTTACATGGCAATTGGTGGTGCTGCAATAACATTAACTCTGAATATTATATTGGTTCCAAAAATAGGCTACTACGGATCTGCAATAGCAATCCTAGTTTGTTCTGTATTAATGACTATTGCCAGTTTCATTCTTGGTCGTAAACATTATCCAATAGATTATGACCTAAAGAGAATCAGCCTATATTTTGGTCTGGCTATGCTATTGTATTTCCTAAGCACCTATATTCAGATTGATAACCATTGGCTAAAAATGTTGGCTAAAACGCCATTAATTATCCTATTTTTAATGGTCGTTTTCCAAAAGGAGAATCTTTGGAAAATAGTAGGTAGCATGAAGTTAAAAAACTAGAATTTAAAATTAAACAGATATAAAATGAAGGTTAAGATCATTAATAAATCAAAGCACGATTTACCAAAGTACAGTACAGTTTTATCAGCAGGTATGGATTTGAGAGCTAATATTAGCGAAAAGGTTACGTTAGAGCCTCTTGAAAGAACATTGATTCCTACTGGTTTGTTTATTGAGTTACCAGCTGGTTTCGAAGCTCAAATTCGCCCTCGTAGTGGTATGGCATTAAAAGAAGGTATTACTGTTTTGAATACACCTGGAACAATTGATGCTGATTACCGTGGTGAAATCCGTGTGATTTTGGCTAATCTTTCTAACTCTATGGTTGAGATAAGTGATGGGGACCGAATTTGTCAAATGGTTGTTGCTTCTCATGCAACTGTTGAGTGGGAGGCTGTTGAGGAATTAGAAGAAACTGTTCGCGCAGCAGGTGGTTTTGGACATACTGGCAAAGAGTAAGATAATTAACAAATCGTTAATAAATATTAAAGACTGAGTAGTGTAAATCTTATTCAGTAACTTTGATATTGCCTTTGCAAAACTATATGTTTTGTGTGGTTTGTAAATTTGACAATCAAGACATTATAAAAAATTAGATAAGAATATGAAGATTATTGTTCCAATGGCAGGAATGGGTAAGCGAATGCGCCCTCATACTTTAACTGTACCAAAACCTCTAATTCCTATTGCTGGAAAACCTATCGTACAACGCTTGTTAGAAGAGATTGCTAAGGTTTCTGGTGAAGAGATTGAAGAGATTGCGTATATCGTTGGTCACTTTGGCGATGAAGTTGAAAACCAGTTGAAGGAAATTGCATCTGACTTAAATGCTAAGGCAAGTATTTATTATCAAACTGAGGCTTTGGGAACAGCTCACGCAATTCATTGTGCTGCAGATTCACTTGATGGCAAGGTTGTTGTCGCTTTCGCTGATACATTATTTAAGGCTGATTTTGTTTTGGATAATGAGGTTGATTCTGTAATTTGGGTTCAGAAGGTTGAAGATCCATCTGCTTTTGGAGTCGTTAAAATGGACGATAATAATCGCATTACTGACTTTGTTGAAAAGCCACAAGAATTTGTTTCAGATCTTGCAATCATAGGTATTTACTACTTTAAAGATGGAGCTAATCTAAAATCTGAACTACAATATTTATTAGATAATAAGGTTGTAGTAAATGGTGAATATCAGTTAACTGATGCACTTGAAAATATGAAAAATAAGGGACTAAACTTTGTTCCTGGTCAAGTTATTGAGTGGATGGATTGTGGTAATAAGGATGCAACCGTAAACACGAATCAACGTATATTAGAATACCATAAGGATGATAAGCTTATTGCAAACTCTTTTGTGAATGAGAATGCTGTTATTATTCCTCCTTGTTATATTGGAGAGAATGTGCTTATAAAGAATTCAGTTGTTGGACCTCACGTTTCATTAGGAGATAATTCTCGAGTTGAGAATTCATTAGTTTCTAATGCGATTATACAAACAAATACAAAAATTACTGGCGGGAATATTAAGAATTCTATGTTAGGCAATTTTGTTGAAGTAAATGGTGAGGCAAAAGAATACAGTGTTGGTGATTATACCAACTGCTAATTAATTAGATTCAAGTTTAGATTCTGAAGTCTGTATTTATAGACTTCAGAATCAATTTGTATAATAAGAGCTTGGTCGAATTGAAACACAAATGAGAATGATGGGAAGACAATCTATAGTTTATATGCTAGTTGGAGTACTCATGTTGAGTTCTTCTGTAGCTTGGGGTCAAAAGAAGGAGAAGGATAAGAAGAAGAGCAAAATTGAGTTGACTGAACAAAAGCGTCTTGAGTTTGATTATGCGTTTCATGAAGGCGAAAAAGCTCTGGTTTTAGGTGAGTATGAAAAGGCCATATCGTGGTTTGCAACTTGCTTAAAGCTTGATAAAACAAGCGCCGTAGTTCGTTACGAGTTGGCTAATATTTATATAAGTAAAGAGAACTTCAATTCTGCTCTTGAATTAGCACGTAGAGCAGTAGCTCTTCAGCCAAAAAATATGTGGTATCAAATTCAGTTAGCTGGTATATTTAAAGCTAAAGGGATGATAGATCAAGCTTGTGGTGTTTATGAAAAATTAGCCATTCAGTTTCCTAAACGAGATGATTTCTTACATATTCAAGCCGAGTTATTTGTTTCTGTTGAGAAGTTCGAAGAAGCTCTTGAGGTGTACCAAACCATAGAAAAGAAGCTTGGTGTTACCGAACAGGTTAGCATTAATAAACATACTCTTTATTTACGCTTAAATAAAAGAAAGAACGCTTATGCAGAGCTAAATAAACTGGTTAAGAAATTCCCTTTTAAGATAGAAAACTATGGACTCTTGGCAGATATGTATCTCCAGGATGGAGATAAAGAAAAGGCATTGGTGCAATATAAAAAGATTGTTGAGATTGCTCCAGAAAATGGATTAGTACACTTTTATTTGGCAGAGTATTATCGAAAGGAAAAGCAAAATGAGAAGGCACAAATATCTCTTGAGAAAGCTTTTGCCAGCGATATGGTTAATGCAGATAAAAAGATTCAGTACTTGATGGGTGTTGTTATGGCTGACCCAGTGAATAAAGTATCTGATGAAAATCTGAAAAAAATGTTGGACTTATTGCTTAATGTTCATCCTGATCATATTCATGTGAATGCTCTTTATGCTGACTATCTGCGTCGTCAAAAAGATAGTGAGGGAGCTCGTAAACTTTTACGAAAAGTTCTTTTGCAAGAGAAGAGTAATTATGTCGTTTGGGAAGAGCTGATGTTCATTAATAATGAGCTTCTAGATTTTGATAGCATGCTTGCCGAAAGTACTGAAGCTATCAAGTATTTTCCTACTCAGCCACTTCTGTATATTTTTAATGGCGTTGCAGCCGCACAAAAGAAAGAATTTGAGAAGGCAGTTAAATCACTTACAATAGGTTTTAATTATGTGGGTGATAATGTTCCTATGCGAATTCAATTTCTTACATACTTAGGTGATGCTCAATATGAACTAGGTAATACCAAGAAATCTTTTGAAGCTTACGATGAAGTCTTGCTTTTCGATCCAGTAAATGTAGTCGTATTAAATAACTACAGTTATTATTTGTCTGTTCTTGATCAGAAGCTTGAGAAAGCTAAGGAAATGAGTCTTAAATGCGTTCAGATTGAGAAAGAGAATCATACTTACTTAGATACGCATGCATGGGTTTTATTTAAGCTAGGTTCGTTTTCAGATGCAAAGAGAGCTATGGAGAAGGCACTTCAATTTGGAGGCCGGGAGTCGGCTGTAATTGTGGAGCATTATGGAGATATTCTTTTCCGTTTAGGTGATAAAGAGGCAGCTATGGAAGAATGGCAAAATGCCCAAAAGATTGGTGAAGGTTCAAAAGAGTTATCAGAAAAGATTAAAACAGGGGTAATTCCTGAATAAATAATGAGAGTATTTCAAAGAAAAAACAGTCTC
>TARA_R110001583_G_scaffold50189_9_pt1 | contig 19100 bp, 19 predicted proteins | sample TARA_R110001583 | Tara Oceans TARA_R110001583 (sample SAMEA4398432) | marine metagenome | biome: Polar Biome; feature: [MES] marine water layer (ENVO:01000295) within the mesopelagic zone...; material: water (ENVO:00002006), including particulate matter (ENVO:01000060) such as...... | reverse complement strand
ACGATGTGTTGAGCGCAGGTAAATTTCGTAAATAACAGCAACAATAATCCAGAAACCTAAGAATATTCCGAGCACTGCTAACCAGGTTAGAAACGGCGCAAATATCAGTAAGAAAGCAACCGTTGCTAGCACACTTAATATCAAAATAAGCGTTAACGGTTTTTTCAAATCACTTAATTGCTGGCGTTTCCAACGAAATAATGAACCAACACCAACAAATAAAGCAAATGGCACAATCAAAATAGTGAACATACGGTTAAAGAAAGGTTCGCCGATAGAGATGCTACCTAAACCAATTTCTTTATGTACAAGAGGTAATAAAGTACCTAATAGCACCACAATCAAAGCGGCAATCAGCAATATATTATTAATTAATAACATGCTTTCACGTGACGCTAATTGATAACGTCCACGACTTTTCACTTTTGATGCTTGAATTGCATATAATAATAACGAACCGCCAATCACTAATACCAAGAATCCTAAAATAAATAGACCTCGTGTTGGATCACTAGCAAAAGCATGTACCGAGACAAGTACCCCTGAACGTACTAAAAAGGTACCTAAAAGACTTAATGAAAAAGCACTTAGAGCGAGTAATACCGTCCATGACTTAAATACACCACGTTTTTCACTTACCGCTAATGAATGGATCAAGGCAGTACCAGCTAACCATGGCATAAAAGAAGCATTTTCAACAGGATCCCAAAACCACCAACCACCCCAACCTAATTCGTAATAAGCCCACCAACTTCCTAATGCAATACCTACGGTTAAAAACATCCAAGCGGCCATTGTCCAAGGACGTGACCATTTAGCCCATGCACTGTCTAAACGTCCTTCTAATAAAGCCGCGATAGCAAATGCAAAAGCAACCGAGAAACCAACGTATCCCATGTAAAGCATAGGCGGATGTATGACTAAACCAAAGTCTTGTAAAAGTGGATTCAAATCACGGCCATCAATAGGGAAGTATGGCAGAGTACGCTCAAATGGATTAGAGGTTAAAATAACAAATAAATAGAAACCAAATGATAATAAACCTAATACAGCGAGTACTCGCGCCACGGACTCAATAGGTAAGCGTTTACTCATCAATGCAACCGCAATACTCCATGTGGCTAATAGTAAAACCCATAACAATAAAGAGCCTTCATGGGCTCCCCATACGGCTGAAAATCGAAAGTACCAAGGCATGGCAGAGTTGGAGTTGGTGGCAATATACCCTACAGTAAAGTCATTCACTAAAAACAAATAAGCTAAAATGACAAAAGAACAAGCAACGGCGATAAACTGTAAAATAGTAAATATTTTGGCACTACGAATAGCGCCCTGATGACCGGTTTTTACACCATATAGCGGATAAACCATTTGTAAAAATGATAATATACACGCCAAAATCAAAGTAAATTGACCAATTTCTGGAAGCATTAATCTAACCCTTTTTTATAAATTCAGTTTTGATAGCTTTATTTCGCTAATTCACTTTCTGTTTTTAAATGGTCCATACCTTTCAGTGCTTCAGCAACCTCTGGTGGCATATATTCTTCATCGTGTTTAGCAAGTACTTCAAATGCATCAATAGAGTTAGTTGATTTTAAAACACCTTGCGCCACTATCCCCTGACCTTCACGGAATAAATCTGGCAAGATACCATCAAAGTAGACCGTTACTTGACCTGATTTATTGTCAATTAAATCAAAACTCACTTTTAGGGTGTCAGGATCTCGCTGAACCGAACCATTTAATACCATACCTCCAATGCGTAAACGCTGGCCAATTTCTGGTTTTATACCGGTCTCATTTTTACCATTAAGTATTTCATCGGGGGTGTAAAACAAATCAATATTTTGCTGCAAAGCAAATAACGTCATGCCAATTGCTAATGACAGCCCAACAATCAATGAAGAAGTGATTAACAAACGCTTTTTACGTCTCGGATTCATAATGTGCCTTCTCTCTTTTCAGCTGCTTTAATACGTTGTTCACGTTGTAGACGCTGTTCAACTTGATAAAATATTTTTTTACGCTTAACGACGCTACTAAAAATGAGCACTGCCAGACTTAACAACGACACACCGTAAGCTAACCAAACATAAAAACTATAACCGCCCATGGCGATAAAATCAGACAAAGATGCAAATGCCATATTAACCTCGTTTATTAACTTGAGAGGAAGATTTTTGTACTAACGCAATCACCCATGGACGATGACTTTCTCGTTGCAATATTTCATTACGAAAACGATACAGCACCATAAACCCTAAAAAGGTCGCAAAACTCACAATCATAATCAGCAAAGGGATCAACATCTCCATTGCCATTGAAGGTTGATCAAACTTAGTTATGGTTGCGCCTTGATGTAAAGTGTTCCACCACACTACTGAGAAATGAATAATCGGTAAATTAATGACTCCTACCAAAGTTAAAATAGAAGCTGCACGACCTGCTAATACTTTATCTGAGAAAGCATTATATAAAGCAATAATACCAAGATAAACAAATAGCAAAATTAATTCTGAGGTAAGCCTTGCATCCCAAACCCACCAAGCTCCCCACATAGGTTTACCCCACGCAGCACCAGTAAATAAAGCAATAAAAGTATAAACAGCACCAATTGGCGCTGTCGCGGCGACCGTCATTTCAGCTAAGCGAATTTGCCATACCAACCCGACAAATGCAGCAATCGCCATTGTAGAATAAGCCCCCATTGCCATCATCGCAGCAGGGACATGTATATAAATAATTCGAAAGCTATCACCTTGCTGATAATCAGCGGGTGCAAAAGCTAACCCCCATATAATACCCACTACAAACGTTGGTACCGCAATGGCTAAAAACCATGGCATCAATTTACCTGATAAAGCATAACTTTTTTCAGCTTTTGCGTAAGGGTGTAACCATTTCCACATAATTCAGTCTCTATATAATTTCTTTTAATGTTAATAAGTCATAAATACAAAAATGTAGTTAATGCTAAATAACTGCAAATAAATTAACTAACGCTAACTCGTAATGAAGCTGCAATTGCAAAAGGCGCTAAGGTAATAGCGGCCACTAGCATCGCACCCAATAACGCTAACATGCCAATATAAGGTTGCCCAAATGTAGCCGCGTCAATAGCCATGGTAGAAAAAATCAAAATAGGAATACTCAGTGGTAACATAATCAAACTTAATAGCACCCCTCCCTTGCGCAAACCAACCGTAAGTGCAACGCCTATCGCACCCAGTAGGCTTAAGATAGGTGTACCAATCAATAGAGTTAAAAACAATGCCCAAAAGGTGTTCGTTTCAAGAGATAAAAAAACAGCCAGTAAAGGAGATACCAGTAAAACAGGTAATCCTGTTAATAACCAATGTGCGCATACTTTTGCACTCACTAACCAAGTTAACGGGTGAGGTGCTAACATCATCTGCTCTAAAGATCCGTCAATGTAATCGTCTTTAAATAAACGTTCAAAAGATAATAATGCAGCTAATAATGCAGCAACCCAAATAATACCCGGTGCTATACGTGCCAATAAAGCAGGGTCAGTACCAATCCCTAAGGGAAATAAAGTCACTACAATCAAAAAAAACCAAATTGGATTTAAAATATCACTTTGCTGGCGGAAAGCACCGATCAATTCTTTACGTACTATTTGCACAAAAGCATTAAACATATTGCTCTCCCGCAGTTGGTTTTAGTAGTGTTAATTTTTTATATAAATCAGTTGGTAGTAACAAGTCTTGATGAGTTGTTAGGATCACCATGCCTCCATTTTGGGCATGCTTAATCAACAAATTTTCAATCACTTTCACACCGTGTTTATCAATAGCAGTGAAAGGTTCATCTAAAATCCATAATGAGCAATCACTAAACCACATTCTAGCTAAAGCGACACGGCGCTGCTGGCCTGCCGATAGTTGCGCAGTAGGTACGTTTTCATAACCTGCGAGGCCAACTAAGGTGAGTATTTCCCAAGCATCAAACTCAACACTCGGATTATATAAACGGTGGAAGAAATGCAGATTTTCAAGTGCAGTCAGTTCAGGTTTAACACCAGACTTGTGACCAAGATAGAGCATATTTTGATAATAGGATTCACGATCTGACATAATGTTATTTTGCTGCCAGTAAATATCGCCAGAATAAGGAGAAGATAAACCAACAAGAAGACGAAATAGGCTGGTTTTACCTATGCCATTAGGCCCTTCAACATGCAATATTTCGCCTGATTTAAGAGTAAAGCTTAAATTATGGAACAAAACTCGCTCTTCTCTAACACAAGTTAAGTTTTTGCATTGAAGCATTCGGATTTACCTTTACCAAAAAAAACAACATAACAGTCATATTATGCCATTAAATGTCAGAATAAAATATTAGCGGATCCTAACATAGAAAAAGCTGACGAGTAACTATCAGCGATAAGGTAAGGTGAGAAATAAAAATACATAATAACTGTCTACATTTGATTTATGTCATTGCAGACTGTTATTTACGATGCAAATTAACTAATAACTCAGCTTCTGCTCGAGGTAATTCGCAATCAGACATTAACTCTTCAATACTTGCTCCTAACTCAACCATTTTCATAGCACGGGTATAAAGTCTATTTTCAGGGGCTGAAGCAACTAAATCAACTTGGTTTTCCTGTGTTTTTCTAACCGCCTCATCTAGTTGTTGGAGCTTTTTGCCCATACCGACGGCGCCAGAATGAATTTCAGTGAAATGTTTTTTATTGGCTTCTTGTTGCGCAAGTAAGGACTTCACTAACACTTCAAGTGAATGCGTCTTTTTACTCATCTTTTTGAATAAAAGAAGTGTAACGATAAAAAAAATAATGGCTAACAAAATTGCTAGCCAAGGAATATATTGTAAAAACATGTGTTACTCGATACAGGTAATTAAAGTAGGTTTAATTCGTCCCACTCATCATCACTGAGTAATTTGTTTAAATCAACTAAAATTAACAAGCCATTATCACGATTACAAACACCTTGAATAAACTGCGCACTTTCTTCAGTACCAACATGAGGAGCTGGCTCCATTTCTGATTTCTTCAAATAAACCACTTCAGCAACACTATCGACTAAAATACCGATCACTTGTTTCTCAGCTTCAATAATAACAATACGGCTATTATCGGTAATATCAGCAGGCATTAAACCAAATCGAGCGCGTGTATCAATGACAGTAACAACATTACCACGTAGGTTGATAATGCCAATCACATAATCAGGTGCACCAGGTACAGCGGCAATTTCACTGTAACGCAAAATTTCTTGTACTTGCATTACATTAATACCATATGTTTCGTTGTCTAAAAGGAACGTTACTCGTTGATAAATTTCATCTTCAGATGTTTTATCAGATACTTTAGTTTCTATATTCATTTTGCCTCTATTTAAATGTTTGTAAATTTTAACTTAGCTTAGTAGTAAATCTTTAAATTTCCATACTAAACTAACCACGGATGTCCATTCCTTGATTCAATAACTTAATTAATTCATCAGCATGGATCAGAGCACACATTTTATTCTTAACCATTCCAGCTAACCAAGGACGTGAGCCTTTTTTATCACGCCACCTTACTTGATCTTTAGTTAAATTTTCAGTACCTAGCAACTTTTCACAAGACAATCCCCAAGCAGTGCTGCCCAATAGAATATAATGACTATATTGAAGGTCTTTTGCTGAACAACCGAGCTGCAACCAAAGTGATGTATCTACAATATTATATAACTTGTCATTATGTTTATTAACACCTAAAAACCATGTCGGTTTGCCCATTAAAAAATTAAGGTCTTTACTCAGAGGATAAATTCCTCCTAAGTCGGTTAAAGGTACAGCAAAGGTGACGTGATTCAGCTCAAAAAATAATACTTGAAACTCATTCTCAACTTCAATATTTTTCCACTCATCTACTGTTGATCTATATTGCTGTATTTCAACTTGTGGTGAAAGCGCTAATTGTTGTTTGTTTTTTGTACTCGAATTTGAAAAAACTAACTGATTAGGTAATGCAGACACTCCAGATAACTCTGGTTCCGCTGTTGTGACAGCCTTAATAGCGGGTTTAACAGTTTCTTCAGTGCGCAGCATTGAATCGAAATAGTTTTTCAGTGCTTCGTCGTTATTATTTTTCATTTAGTTATGCTCAGTTTGTAACAAATAATTTAATAAGGTTTCATAAGCAAAGGAGCCACGACAACTTTTTATATATTGAGATATAGGTAAATGCGCTAAACTTGCATCTCTGAATTTAGTATCAATTGGAATAACACCGTTCCACACTTTACCTTGATAGGTTTGTTTTAATTTATCTAATGTTTTAATTGAAGCTGTAGTACGCCTATCGAACATAGTAGGAATAATGCAATAGTTGAAGTTTTCAGACCTCGATTGTTGCATAATGCCTAGCGTTTGCACCATTCGCTGTAACCCTTTAGAAGCTAGAAACTCTGTTTGTACAGGGATCAAGATTCGTTCGCAGGCCGCTAATGCATTAATCATCATCACACCTAATACAGGAGGGCAATCAATAAGTACAAAATCATACTCATCTTCAACCAATTTGAGTTGTTTATGTAAAAATAACCCCATGCCCTCTTTATTTCCTAAAACACGATCTAATGTAGCTAACGACATAGAGGCTGGAATTAATGATAGGTTATTAATTTCAGTAGGTAATATAAGTTTCTGCAATTCAACTTTAGTCGTTGCTGGCGATTGAAATAAATCATATAAACTAACTGGTAATTGGTCAGAATCATATTGTAAATAACTAGTTAGTGATGCATGAGGGTCAGTATCAATCAATAACACACGAAAACCACGATCGACTAGAATACCCGCTAACGAGGTTACCGTTGTAGTTTTCCCTACACCGCCTTTCTGGTTTGCAATCGTCCACACTTTCACTACGAATCCTGCCTTGTGGTAATGATTAATCGATCATTAGGGAGGTAGACTTCACGTACTTCCTCACTATCGGGTTTTGGGGTTCGCAGTATTTTTCTCTGCTCTTGCTCCTTTGACTTGATATTGTCGCTACCCAAGGTATTCTCGCTAAATAATGCAAATTTTGAGATAGCAATTACAACGCGGCGGCTTTTTAACTTATCTACCATGCCATTGTCATTGATTACAGGCTGAAATTTCCCATAACCTTCTATCACCATTCGCTCACCAACAATACCCTGTTTATTAAAAGCATTTAATACACTGATCGCACGTAATGCTGATAACTCCCAATTTGATTGATATATTTCATTTGAAACTGTATTTGTATCAGTATATCCGCGTAACCGGATCATATTTGTGACGTCTTTTAAAATGGAAGCGATACGTTCAATTTGTAACTTTGACGCATTTAAAAGCGTATGACTCTCGGCTGCAAATAATAATGCACCACTGATTTCGATAGTCAGCCAATCTCCGTCCAAATCGACACTAAATTCAGCAGTTTCTGATTCTGCATGTAATGCCGATTGTAATGATAGTTGTAATTCAGTTAATGGCGTACCAGTGTAGTACTGTTGTGGGCTTGATAGTTCCTCTATCGGTAATTCGCTAACATAACCTAAGCCATCATTATCAGCATTACTTATTAAAGCAGGTCCAGTATCATCTTTAATATCATTACTGTTTTTTGTTAATATTCCTTTTGCATCTGAACCACTATTATTAAGTTGTACAAATTTGCTGGCGCTTTGTATCGCCGAGATCACTTTTTGGTACTTTTCTTCTTTATTTAATGACAACGCATACAGCACTACAAATAAAGCAAACATCAAGGTCATATAATCTGCGTAAGAGACTGTCCAACGATGAATGTGGTTATTTTGCTTTTGATGTAAACGAGCGCGGTGACGTATTGACATTAATAAGCAGCTCTAGCTAAATAACCATGTAACCTACGCTCTAATAACAAACTGTTCTCACCATCTGCAATAGCGATTAAGCCAACCATAGACATCTCTTGAAATAGCGCTTGATGCTGGTAATTTAAACGAATTTTATTAGCAATTGGCAAAAATATGAAGTTAGCAAATGCCACACCATAAATAGTAGCAACAAAAGCAACCGCTATACCTTGTCCTAATAATTCAGGTTGGTCTAAAAATGCCATCGCTTGAATTAATCCTAGAACCGCCCCTATGATACCGATAGTAGGGCTGTATCCGCCCATTGCATCAAATACTTGCGCGCTTCGTTCGTGCTGGTCCATTTCTAGTTCAATTTCTTGCTGTAGAATATCCTGTAAAACATTTTTATCACAACCATCAGCCAGCATAGACACACCAATTTGGGTAAAACCGTCTATATTTTGTATATTCTCTTTCTCTAAACTTAATAAACCATCTTGTCGAGATAATACAGACCAACGCTTAAGTAACTGTATTTGTGTTTGTAGCGAATAACTCGGTTGACTAAACAGACTCATTAGCTGTTTACACGCCTGTTGTAACTGCTTAGCAGAGGATTGAATTAAAATGGCACCGATAGTGCCACCAAAAACGATTAAAAAAGCAGCAAGATCAAACAAACTTGAGAGTGGCGCATTATGGTAAAATTGTGCAAAAAGTAAACTTAACAAAATCACAAAAAAACCAGCGACACCTAACTTATTCATGTTTTAATTCTACTAGAATACGTTTTGAAACTTGATCAAGTGCAATTGACTCAGTAGCAATCCCTGCTTTGGTTACCGCTTGAGGCATACCATAAACAACACAACTTGCTTCATCTTGAGCCCAAATTTCCGCTCCTTTATCTTTTAATAATCGCGCCCCATCTCTACCATCGGCCCCCATGCCAGTTAAGATAATAGCAAGGACCTTATTAGCATAAGATTTTGATAATGAGGCGAAAGTAATATCAACACTAGGTTTGTAATTAAGTGCTTCATTACCATCAAGAATTTTTATTTGTCCATTTGGACCGATCATCATCTGTTTACCGCCTGGTGCCAAATAAGCACAACCCGCTTTTAATACATCACCATTTTCAGCTTCTTTAACAGAAATTTGACAGTTACTATTTAAACGCTCAGCGAAAGCTTTAGTAAATGAACCTGGCATATGCTGCACTAAAACGATAGGTAATTTAAAGTGACTTGGTAGCGCCGTTAAAATGGTTTGCAATGCAACAGGGCCACCTGTTGATGTCCCTATGGCAAGTACACTATAGGACTTCCCCGTTGCTTTAAAACGAGTAGGGCTTGGAGTCACAACCTGGTGACGTTCATTAGCTCTTTGCAGAGCAGTCAATGCTACTGATGGTTGAGCTTTCACTGCCGTTGCTGTTTTCATGATAGTAGCAGCGGGTTTAGTTAAACCCGCAGCTCTGTCAAACACCCTATAAACACGTCTTTTTGCAATCATTTCAATACGTTGCTGTAACAAGGCAGTTGCTTCTTCCTTATTTCTAGCAATGTCTTCAAATTTCTTTGGTAAAAAATCACAAGCACCGGCTTCTAAAGCATCCAATGTCGCACTAGCACCTTGGTGTGTTAACGATGAAAACATTAAAATAGGGACGGGAGTAGAAGCCATAATTTTTTTAACGGCTGTAATGCCATCCATTACTGGCATTTCTATATCCATAGTGACAACATCTGGTTTATATTTAATCACCATATCAATAGCTTCTTGGCCATTGTTTGCAGTTGCAATCACTTCTAAAGCAGGAGATGCATTAATTATTTCACTAACCCTACGACGGAAAAAACTAGAATCATCAACGACTAAAACTTTAACAGGCATTTACTTTCCTCTACGTGTAATGTTTTAATAAACTTGGTAAATCTAAAATTAAAGCAATACCACCATCACTTGTGATTGTTGCTCCCGCCATGCCTGGAGTACCAGAAAGTAATTTATCTAACGCCTTAATAACCACTTCTTCTTGCCCTAATAAACCATCAACAACAAATGCAACCTGTTGTGTGCCAAGTTGAACAATAACAACATGCCCTAACCCTTTGGCTATCTCAGTACGAGGCGCTTTGGGTGCTAACCAATCTCGTAGGTAAAACAAAGGGATCGCTCTTTCACGGATAACCACAGTTAACTGGCCATTAACTACGTTAGTTTTAGCTAAATCAAGATGGAATATTTCATTAACGTTAGTTAATGGTAATGCAAATGTCTGCTCTGCTACCACAATCATTAAAGTTGGTAAAATGGCCAGAGTTAATGGCACTTTAATTTCCAAACGAGTACCTTTTCCAATCGCTGAATCAATTGAGATAGTTCCGTTTAATTTACTGATACCGGTTTTAACCACATCCATACCAACACCACGACCCGATATATCAGAGATTTCAACTTTGGTTGAAAAACCAGGCGCAAAGATTAATGAATAGGCTTCTTTATCAGTCATGCGGTCAGCACCATCTTGATCTAAGATGCCTTTATTGATCGCTATTTGTTTAAGTTTTTCTGCATCCATACCTGCACCATCATCTTCAATAACTAACAAGATATGATCGCCCTCTTGAGCTGCAGATAACAAAATCCGGCCTTCTTTCTCTTTACCTGATTGCATCCTTATATCGGGCATTTCAATACCATGATCGACGGAGTTACGCACCAAATGCACTAATGGGTCTGCTAATGCTTCCACTAAATTTTTATCGAGATCAGTTTCTTCACCAACCAACTCTAAATGAATATTTTTGCCTAGTTGTCGTGCTAAATCTCGAACGACTCTAGGGAACTTGCCAAAAACTTTCTTAATCGGTTGCATGCGGGTTTTCATTACAGACCCTTGCAAATCACCTGTTACTATCGCTAAATTGGCAATCGCACGTGACATTTCTTCATTATCTGAAGTTGACTCTAGGCTGACGAGTCGATTACGCACTAAAACTAACTCGCCAACCATATTCATGATTTCATCAAGTGTACTGGTATCAACTCGCACAGTGGGTTCAGCTTGAGCTACTTTATTTGCGGGTGCTTTTATTGCTGCTGGAGATGCGGCTTTTTCTTTAACGGCAGGCGCAGAGACAGGCTGAACTGGTTCAACTTTTATAGGCTCTGATTTAACTGTTTCTACATTATTAATTGCAGCAGCTGACCCTGTTGTATTGTTAGCCTTGATTGCGGATGAACTGCTAATCGTTCCTGCACCATGTAGTTCATCTAATAAGGATTCAAATTCATCATCAGTGATCTCATCTGTAACACCTTTATCGACTGTAGATACAGTACTGTGCGAACCTTTACCGTGCAATTCATCGAGTAAGCTTTCGAATTCATCATCATTAATTTCGTCGCTTTCAGCTTCTGTATTAGGTGTGACAGCAGCTAAAGAATGCTTACCAACCCCATGTAATTCATCTAATAACGATTCAAACTCATCGTCACTAATGTCAGTATTTTCATTATTAGCTGCCAGAGGGTCAAGGATAGAACTTGGTTGTGCTTGTAGCTCATCTAATAAAGATTCAAACTCATCATCAGTGATATCTGAAGTTGCTTGTTTAGTAGATGTGGTTACAACACTCGCACTTGGTTTTGCATGTAACTCATCTAATAAAGCGTCAAATTCAAGTTCATTAATATCATCAATGTTACCTACTGACTCAGTGCTAGGGACTGACACTTCTGCATTTAGCTTTGTTGTTGCAGCAACCTCTTCAGCGACATTACTCATTTCATCTGCTGTGGCTGCTTTACTCAATCGATGCAAAGCATCTAAAATCTGATCTGAAGCTTTTTCCATTTCTTCACCATTTTGCACAGCGGAGAATTGAGCATTAATGATATCTAACGCCTCTAAAATGATATCCATTAACTCAGAGTCAACTTGACGGTTGCCTTGACGTAAACCATCAAAAACATTCTCTGCACCGTGGCAAATTTCGACCAATTCAGTTAGAGATAGAAATCCTGCTCCACCTTTAACAGTATGAAAACCTCGGAAAATAGCATTTAACAGCTCAGTATCATTAGGGTTATTTTCTAACTGCACCAATTGTTCAGACAATAATTCTAAAATTTCTCCTGCTTCAACTAAAAAGTCTTGCAAGATTTCTTCATCTACTTCAAATGTCATTTCCCGGTCCCTTTAAAATCCTAAACTTGAAAGCAAATCATCGACGTCATCTTGTCCATTAACAACATCTGAACGCGATTCCGCATCCATAATAGGACCTTCAGCTTCAATATTTTTTTGTTTTTTATCTTGGCTAGTTGATTCCATGATCTCACTTTTTTTACTGCAAACAGTTAATATAACAACCAACTTTGATTCAACCTCTTGAACCAAATCAATAACTTTATTAATCATTTGCCCAGTTAAATCTTGAAATTCTTGAGCCATCAATATTTCTGTTAATTTATTACGTAAATCAACGGCACTACCTTTAGAATGAGTGAAAAGATCATCAATTGAATGGCACAAGGTTTTGAAGTCACCAAGTTCCAAATTACGTGTCATCAACCCTTCCCAATTCGGGGTAATAACCTCTAAATCAGTAATTAACTTATCAGCAATAGGTAAGCAATAATCAACAGCATCCATAGTAGTGTTTGCAGCTTTATCAGTCATTTCAATAACATAGTTTAATCTATTTTTAGCATCAGGTAAGTCTTCGCCTGCAATATCAACTAAACGAGTATCATCATTAAAACTTAATAACGCTTCATGTAGCTCACGTGTTAATTCACCGATTTGTTCAAATATGAGGTTATTTTTGACTGCTGAAAAATCAATGCTCTCTACAATTTTATTAGCTTCTTTGATTTGTTCCGCTTCTAAGTGTGCGACAAGCGCTTTAGCTTGAGAGAGTGATATGTGTGGCATCATTTTATTCGCCATACTTAGCTCCATCATATAATTAACCTAAACGCTCAAAGACTTTATCTAACTTTTCTTTTAACGTACCAGCTGTAAATGGCTTAACGATATAACCGTTAACCCCCGCTTGTGCAGCTTCAATGATCTGCTCTCGTTTTGCTTCAGCTGTCACCATCAACACTGGTAGATGCTTTAATTGGGGATCTTTACGAATCTCTTTTAAAAGATCAATACCTTGCATAATAGGCATATTCCAATCAGTTACTACAAACTCAAAATTCCCACTTTTTAACATAGGTAATGCAGTATGACCGTCATCAGCTTCATAGGTATTTGTAAAACCTAAATCTCTTAACAAATTTTTAATTATTCTTCTCATTGTTGAAAAATCATCAACAATCAAGACCTTCATATCTTTATTCAAAACATTCCCCTAAGTCAAAAATCTACCTATTTTTATTTATTAATATAAACATAGATAAAAATTGAAAAAACACACTATATTTTTTACATTTATAAGCTTTATAGACACTATATGTTTAATTTAAAAAGATTACCTCTTATTAGTTACATTTTATCAGAGTTAATTTTAGATTTCAGTCGATGTAAAGCTTGGCTAAGAATTTGGCTGATCCGAGATTCACTCACTTCAAGGATTAAACCTATTTCTTTTAAATTCAATTCTTCATCGTAATAAAGTGATAAAACTAAGGCTTCACGTTGTGGAAGTTGTTCAATCATTGTTGCTAACTGGAATGTGAATTGCTTATCAGAAACTTCATCGAAAGTACTGTCAAATGAAGCACTTGATTGCATAAACATATCATCGGGATTAGCCAGGTCTTCATAAGCGACAAGCCTTGCACAATTCACATCTAGTAACATTTTTTGGTATTCATGGACAGGAATTTGAAGATAATTAGCCACATCAATTTCTTTTGCGTCTTCACCCGTTTGTTTTTCAACGGCATCAATTGCACTGGCAATGGTCCTACTATTTTTATGCACCGATCGAGGAACCCAATCACCTTTGCGCATTTCATCTAACATCGCGCCACGAATACGAATGCCAGCAAAGGTCTCGAAACTAGCGCCTTTAGTGGCATCGAAATTACGTGCGGCTTCTAATAAACCGATCATGCCTGATTGCACTAAATCATCAACGAGCACACTGGCAGGAAGCCTAGCCATCAAATGGTAAGCTATTTTTTGCACAAGCTCTGAATGGCGTCCAATCAAGTCTGATGTATCAGTCTGATATCCCTGCACTTTAATCACTTATAACAGCTCTTTTAGAGTTTCATCATTATCATTCAGCAATAGCTTTTCAATGAAAAACTCTAAATGCCCGCCAGGTTGGTGTGGTATTGGCCAATCACAAGCTCGATTTGCTAATGCTTTAAAAGCAAGAGAAGCCGGTGTTTTGGGAAAAGCATCCACCACGGTTTTTTGTTTTCTAACTGCTTGGCGTACATTGCCATCAAATGGAATACAAGCAACTAACTCTAGCGATGCGTCTAAAAAACGATCCGTCACACGCGTTAACTTAGTAAATAAATCTTGCCCTTCGCGTAAACTTCTTACCATATTAGCCACGATCTTGAATCGGTATACACCGTTCTGTTTGCTTAATATTTTAATTAAAGCATAGGCATCTGTGATCGATGTCGGTTCATCACATACCACCATAAGCACGTCTTGTGCTGCTTGTGCAAAGCTCACAACCATGTTTGAAATACCGGCAGCAGTATCAATTAATAGAATATCAATTGGTGTTTGCAAAGAGCTGAAAGCTTGAATCAATCCTGCGTGTTCAACGTCGGTTAATTCAACCATTGATTGAGTACCAGAAGTGGCAGGAATAATCATCACACCTTCAGGCCCTCGTACAATCACTTCATCTAAAGTGCATTCACCTGATAAAACATGCGATAAGTTCTTAATAACCCGAATACCTAATAAAACATCCACATTTGCAAGCCCTAAATCGGCATCCAGCACCATTACACGTTTGCCCATTTTGGCAAGAGAGACAGCCATGTTAAGCGTTACGTTGGTTTTACCTACACCACCTTTACCACCAGTAACAGCAATCACTTTAACCTGGTGATTTCTCATTCTTCTTAAACCGCTTGCCTGATCTGCCATCATCATAGTTACTCATCATTTTTTAAATTAATTAAACCAATATAGCGCATACTAAATAATTTCTAAATCAATCTTCAGTGCTGCTATACCATTGATGTTTATCTTTTTCTTGCTGTGTTTCCATCATTGCTAATGTACCACTAATTAAATTTTCTACTTTAGCAATTTCAATGTCTTCAGGCACCCGTTGGCCAGTAGTGATATAACTAATTGGCAATGCATGCTTCATGGTCACACTTAATACTTCACCTAAACCAATACTTTCATCTATTTTAGTCAAAATACAACCTGATAACGGAATACGCTTAAAGTGTTGTAACGCCTCCTCAACGACCCGACGCTGCGCCGTGGAAGGTACCACTAAATAACTTTTAATATTGACGCGACTACTGCTCATCAAGGTTTCTAACTGCTCAGAAAGTCGAACATCACGTTGCCCCATGCCAGCAGTATCAATTAACACTAATCGTTTTTCTCTAAACTGGTATAAAATTTGAGATAACTCATCAGCATCTTTAGCGACTCTGACCGCACACCCCATAATCTTCCCATAGGTTGCTAACTGTTCGTGTGCTCCGATGCGATAGGTATCTGTGGTAATTAATGCAACTTGTTCAGGGCCATATTTGATTGCAAATTGCGCTGCAAGTTTAGCGATAGTGGTTGTTTTTCCAACACCCGTGGGTCCTAATAATGCAATAGCACCACCCTGCACTAATATTTCATTTTGACCAATCGAAATTTTATCTTGCAATATAGCTTGTATATAATGTTGAACTTCACTTGATGAGGCATCTTCAGGGACATAACTCGCTAAATGGTCAGCAATTTCATCTGAAAAGCCAGCACTTTTTAACCATTTAATAATCATCGCTCGTACAGGTTCTTTACGCTCAATTTCTTGCCACATTAAACCTGAAACTTGATGTTCTAATAGTTTTCGAAGTGAAGCCACTTCTTCACTTATTTTAGCAATCTCTTTATTCTCACTCGTACGGTTTGCTGTGGTCGAGTTTCTCGAGAATGGCGTATTATTTTCTTGTCTATTATTCCAACTTTGCTGCTCCGCTAAAGTGGCAGGTTGTGAAGAAGCGAATGGTTTTGGAGCTTTTTCAGCCTCATCTTGAAATGAAAAACTAGGAAGATCTTGACGCTTTTTAAGTACTGTTTTCTTATTTTGCTGTGCATTCACTTTACCAAAAAATGAATTTAATGATTTAGCAAAATCATCACCATTTTCTTTACGATTACTACGAATACTATTTGGCAATTTAATTTTCGGTACTTTTTCACTACTTTTTGAAGATAACTGCACACTATCTTCTTTTAATTGTGACAGTGAATCAGTTTTATTTGCTTTTGGTTCATCGCCAGTTTGTGATTGATAATCAACTGCCGCAACGATTTCAATGCCACCCACTACTTTTTTATTAGACATGATCACAGCATCAGGACCTAAGACCTCTTTAACTTCAACCATTGCAGTGCGCATGTCTTTTGCAAAAAATCGCTTAATTTTCATTGATTACAACCATTATTGCCCAATCGAGCTAATTATTTTAATCTGTTTATCATCCGGTATTTCTTGATAAGACAGGATATGTAAACTCGGAATTGTATTTTTAACAAATCGAGCTAAGGTACCGCGTAATACACCTGATGTTAACAACACCGCCGGTTGACCTATTAATTCTTGCTGTTGTGACGCTTCAATTAATGAATTTTGAATGCGTTCAGCTAACCCTGGTTCAATACCTGCACCATCTGCGCCGCCAGCCTGTATAGATTTATGCAATATTTGTTCCAACTCAGAAGATAGAGTAATAACAGGGATTTCAGCTTCATTGCCAATAATTTCTTGGACGATCATACGTTTTAATGAAATCCGACATGCCGCTGTCAAAACTTCGGCATCTTGACTGCGTGGTCCATAATCCACTAACGTTTGTACAATAGAGCGAATATCTCGAATCGCAACATTCTCATGTAATAAACTTTGTAACACTTTCACTACAGTACTTAACGACAATACTTCAGGCACTAACCCTTCGACCAGTTTGGGATGCTTTTTAGCTAACATGTCTAATAGGTTTTGAGCTTCTTCATGGCCTAACAGCTGCGCTGCATGGTTACTTAATATTTGACTGAGATGAGTCGCCACTACCGTTGCAGTATCAACTACTGTGTAACCTAATGCTTGGGCTTGCTCACGTTGCACTTCATCAATCCACACTGCCTCTAGTCCAAAAGCCGGGTCAATACCGGCCACCCCGTCAATGGGGCCAAACACTTGTCCAGGATTAATCGCCATATCTTTATCATGATAAATATCAGCATGCCCGCAACTTACACCCATTAATGAAATAGTATAATTATTAGGTGACAAATCTAAATTATCTCGAATATGTACAGGAGGAATCAAAAAACCCATTTGTTGGGATAATTTTTTACGCACGCCTTTAATGCGTTGCAATAACTGCCCCCCCTGAGATTTATCAACCAGTGGAATCAAACGATAACCGACTTCTAAACCTATTGTATCAACGCTACGAACATCATCCCAACCTAATTCTTTTACTTCTGCTGAACTATCATTCTCAGGCCCACCATTTTCTTGTATTGCTAAAGCAGTTTCTTGTTTTATTTTTAAACGTTTTAGTTGCCAATAAGCACCACCAGCGGCAATGCCACCTAAGGTCAAAAAAGCAAGGTGTGGCATTCCAGGCACAATTCCCATCACTAACAATATACCCGCAGTAATCGTTAATGCCTTAGGATCGTCAAACATTTGTCCGAGCATACGATTACCCATATCTGCTTCAGTATTCTCACGAGTCACCGTGATCGCAGCAGCAATTGATAAGAGTAATGAAGGGATCTGAGCAACGAGTCCATCACCGATGGTTAACAGGGTATAAATCTCAGCAGCTTGGGAAAGAGGCAAGTCATATTGCACCATGCCAATAATGAACCCTCCGACAATATTAATGAATAAGATCATAATGCCTGCAATAGCATCACCTTTCACAAACTTACTAGCACCGTCCATAGAACCATAGAAATCAGCTTCCATGGTCACTTCTTCACGGCGTGTACGTGCTTCCTCTTGGTTAATTAACCCCGCGTTTAAATCAGCATCAATCGCCATTTGCTTACCCGGCATAGCATCCAAAGTAAAACGAGCACTTACTTCTGAGATACGCCCTGCACCTTTTGTAATTACCACGAAGTTAATAATCATTAAGATAATAAATACAATTAAACCAACGGCTAAATTGCCTCCTATCACCACCGAACCAAAAGCTTCGATAACATTACCAGCGGCATTTCCACCTTCATGCCCTTCTAATAACACGACACGAGTTGAGGCTACGTTTAAGGCTAAACGCAGTAAGGTTGCAATTAAAAGTACCGTTGGGAAAGCTGCAAAATCTAATGGGCGTTTGGTGTAAATAGAAACCAGTAACACCACTAACGCGAGCGCTATATTGAAAGTAAATAGGATATCTAGCAGTAAGGTTGGCATCGGTAAAATAACCATGCCTAAAGCAGCTAACACTAAAATTGGAGTGCCTAAACCACCGAAAAAAAGCGCACGTTTAGACCAAAGGGATGTGAAAATAGTGTTGATAATGTCACCTAAAATGAATGTGTTAACTAATACTAATTTATCTTATACCAATTAAAGTGATTATGTGATCAAATACTCTTTAAAAAAACGAATAAATTCAAGGCGTAAGTTGTAATAAATCAACTCCTCACGGATAAAATTCTAACCTAAAAGTAGTTTATTTTTAGGTAGTCAGGTTAATCTACTATTAAGTGTAATTGTGATTACTATCAATTGATAGTAACGAATTACGATAGCGACTGTCTGCTTATCTCGTTAAACTACTTAGTATGGCAGGTAAATAATAGCTAAAAAATAAAATGGTGCATGGATATTTTTAATATTTTCCCATTAATACTTATGCCTGTCATCACTCAGAGCAAAATCCTCATTGTATTCAATCTTGATAACGGACTATTTTTCAATGAGTCACCATGCCTCATAATATTTTTTCTACTTAACCTATAACCCTTTTATTAAAAAATTTAAGGGAGCTTATATTGCTTATTTTTTGCTGGCTAAAGTGACTTTAAATGTACAAAGACTG
>TARA_R110001583_G_scaffold195547_1_pt1 | contig 19147 bp, 16 predicted proteins | sample TARA_R110001583 | Tara Oceans TARA_R110001583 (sample SAMEA4398432) | marine metagenome | biome: Polar Biome; feature: [MES] marine water layer (ENVO:01000295) within the mesopelagic zone...; material: water (ENVO:00002006), including particulate matter (ENVO:01000060) such... | reverse complement strand
TTATCAAAACAACCATAAACCGCGAACTTTGACGGGAAGTGAATGGCGGCTTTCCAGTCGAGGATCCGGGATCGCCTTATGAACAAACGGCGGCACCATACCGACAGAAACCCCTTTTGAGCGACACAAAATAGTCAAGTAAGCTTGAGAGCGCTTTCAAAACGATACGGCATCAACCAGAAGACAGGCCCGCAGGAGCCACGATCAAACGAACTGAACCGAGGGGAATGAAACCGAAATAGCTTTCCGCAGTTTTATCGTAGCGAGTTGCCAAAACAACCAAACGAAAAAACGGCGCCCTTGCGTGAGGCCTTATTGTGCTTTGACCATCCCGTGGTGCAGTTGCATTTTGAACGTCCTTGATGCGTGGGACCTGTTGCATTAAGGCGCTGTTGCAGCAGTCATCGCGCAACACATGTTGCATTTCATGCAACAGGGCATACAGCCAAGCTATTGAAAAATAATCATTCCTAATTGGCACAACAGTTGCAATTCATGGCGTTACCTCAGGGAGGAAAGTTTGAGGAAACCATGAAAAAAATAGGCATAATTGCCAATCCGGTCTCGGCCCGGGACATTCGCCGGATCATATCACATGCGGGCAACCTGCCCATTAATGACCGTGCCAACATTGTGTTGCGCATGTTGGCTGCCCTTGGCGCAACAGGTGTCGAAGATGTTTTAATGATGCCCGAAAACAGTGGCATCCGGTTTCATCTGATGCGCAGCATCGAACGGGAACGAAAGATGGGCCATCACGGGTTCCCGCGCGTTTCCTATATTGACATGCCCGTCACCATGACCGCCACTGACAGTGCGCGTGCTGCCAAAATCATGGCCGAACAGAACGTGGCCGCCATCATCGTTTTAGGGGGGGATGGCACGCATCGGGTCGTTATTCAGGCCTGTGCCGATATTCCCATTGCCGGGGTATCAACCGGCACCAACAATGCCTTTCCCGATTTGCGCGAACCAACCATTACCGGCCTTGCCGTTGGCCTTGCCGCCACGGGCAAAGTTCCCGCCGAACAGGCTTATGTGCAAAACAAATGGCTGGAAATATCGGTTAATGGCGACCGGCATATTGCCCTGGTCGATATGGCGGTGGTCGATGACCGGTTTGTGGGTGCACGCGCGATTTGGAAAACGCAAAGTTTCCGCGATCTTTTTGTCACCTTTGGCCTGCCCGGTGCGATTGGCATGTCGTCTATCGCCGGGTTGACTGATCCGGTTGATCGTTACGAACCCGAAGGCCGCCACATCGTTTTATCCCCCGATGCCGACCGGTTTTTAAACGCCCCTATCGCGCCTGGACTGATCGAAAAAGTCGGCATTCAGTCTATCACCTCCATGACACCAGACAGTGTTCATTCCCCCTCTATCGTTGCGGGCACCCTTGCCTTTGACGGCGAACGCGAAGTCACCTTTGATCAGGATGACGACATTTCGGTGCGCCTGGTCACCAATGCCTTTCGCACCATCGATGTGCCCGGCTGCATGCGTTTTGCGGCCCGCACAGGACTGTTTATCCAAACCAGAAACTGAAAACAAACAAAGGGAGGTTATCCTCATGTCCAGTCCATTCCCGTTACCCAAAGAACGGCTTCTGGATGCCTATCGCAAAATGAAAACGATCCGCGATTTCGAGGAACGTTTGCATGTGGATTTTGCCCGCGGCGAAATCCCCGGTTTTGTTCATCTTTATGCAGGCGAAGAAGCCACTGCCGTTGGCATCATGATGCATTTGCATGATCGTGACCGGATCGCATCGACCCATCGCGGTCATGGCCATTGCATCGCCAAAGGCGTCGATGTCAAGGCGATGATGGCCGAAATTTATGGCAAGGCCACCGGGTGTTGCGGCGGCAAAGGCGGGTCCATGCACATTGCCGATCTTAGCCTGGGCATGATGGGTGCCAATGGCATTCTCGGTGCCGGAGCACCGTTGGCCTGTGGGGCAGCACTGGCCGCGCAAAAGCTGGGTCATGACGGCATTGGCATTACCTTTTTTGGCGATGGTGCGGCCAATCAGGGCACCGTGCTGGAAAGCATGAATTTAGCCGCGATCTGGAACCTGCCAGCCATTTTTGTTGTCGAAAATAATGGTTATGCCGAGGCCACATCAGTTGATTACGCAACCGCATCTGACAGTTATGTCGACCGTGCCGCCGGGTTTGGTATGCCCGGAATGACGGTTGATGGCATTGATTTCTTTGCCGTGTTCGAGGCGGCGGGCGAAATCATCAAACGGGCCCGCGAAGGGGCTGGCCCGACTTTGTTGGAATGCAAAACCGTGCGTTTTTTTGGCCATTTCGAAGGCGACGCCCAAACCTACAAGGCGCCTGGCGAAAACGACCATAACCGCGAACATAATGATTGCCTGAAACTGTTTCGCGCCAAAGTCACCGATGCCGGTGTCATCACTGCCGCCGAACTCGACGCCATTGATGACGAGGTTGGCCAGCTGATTGATGAAGCCGTCGAACTGGCCATTGCCGCCCCCCAACCGGGGGCCGCCAAATTAACCGCCGACGTCTATGTGAACTGAGCCAAGGCCCCAACCGGCCCGAGGAAACGGCCCTGAAACGGCCAGCGAAAACAGAAAAAACAGGAGTGCAAAATGGCACGCATTATTAGCATGAAAGACGCGGTAAACGAAGCCCTGGACCAGGAAATGAGCCGTGATCCCACGGTAATCATGATGGGCGAGGACATTGTTGGCGGATCGGGCGCACCAGGCGAAGACGACGCCTGGGGTGGCGTTCTGGGGGTCTCAAAGGGGCTGTATCACAAACACCCCAATCAAATGTTAGATACCCCCCTGTCAGAAAGCGCCTATGTCGGGGCGGCCATCGGGGCGGCCACGGCGGGCCTGCGTCCGGTCGCCGAATTGATGTTTGTCGATTTTATCGGCGTCTGCCTGGATCAGGTTTTTAATCAGGCGGCAAAATTCCGTTATATGTTTGGTGGCAAGGCACAAACGCCGGTTGTGATCCGCGCCATGTGCGGGGCGGGTTTTCGCGCGGCCGCCCAGCATAGCCAAATGCTGACCCCGCTTTTCACCCATATTCCGGGCTTAAAGGTTGTTTGCCCGTCAAACGCCTATGACACCAAAGGTCTGCTTATTCAGGCCATCCGCGATAACGACCCGGTGATTTTTCTCGAACATAAAAACCTTTATGCCAGCACCTGTGACGTACCCGAAGAGCCCTATACCATCCCCTTTGGCGAGGCCAACATTGTACGCGAAGGCGGCGATGTCACCATTGTTACCTATGGTCAGATGGTTCAGCGTGCCGAACAGGCCGCCGACATGCTGAAAAAAGACGGCATCGAAGCCGAAATCATCGATCTTAGAACGCTGTCCCCCATCGACATGGATACCGTGCTGGAAAGTGTTGAAATGACCGGGCGACTGGTTTGTGTCGATGAAGCCCATCCGCGCTGCTCGATTGCGGCAGATGTTGCGGCGAATGTCGCCCAGGACGGGTTTAATGACCTGAAGGCACCGATTCAGATGGTCACCGCCCCCCATTCACCCGTGCCATTTTCCCCATCGCTGGAGGATATTTACATCCCCTCGGCCCAAAGCATTGCCGATGCCGCCAGAAAAACCATGGAGGGTTAAGCATGACCGATATTACCCCGATCCTGATGCCCAAATGGGGCCTTTCCATGCAGGAAGGCAAACTGACCGACTGGCACATCAAGGAAGGTGACGAGGTTACACCCGGTGATGAAATTATGGATGTCGAAACCGACAAAATCACCAATGTGGTTGAAGCCGCCGATGGCGGAACCGTACGCCGGATTGTCGGAGTGGCGGGCGAAATCTATCCGGTTCGGGCGTTATTGGCCGTCATGGCGCCGTCTTCGGTGAGTGATGGCGATATTGACACCTATGTCAGTGCCTATGAAATGCCTGCCAATGATCAGGAAGACGAAGATACCGGCCCGGCCTATCATTTTGCCGATTTGCCTGTGGGCAAAATTCGCTATACCGAACAGGCAGGCCCGGAAGGGGATCAAACACCGATTATTTTGATCCACGGTTTTGGCGGAGATCTGGATAACTGGCTGTTTAATATTGATGCCCTGGCCGAACATGGCCCGGTTTATGCCCTTGATTTGCCAGGGCACGGCCAATCGGTAAAATCGGTTGACCCTGCTGATCCAACAATCTTCACCAAAACCTTGCTGGATTTCATGGATCATTGCCAGATCACGCGCGCCCATCTGGTGGGGCATTCCATGGGCGGGCTGGTTGCTGGTTCAACCGCCCTTGATCACCCCGGTCGTGTCGTCTCGCTTGCCTTGATATGCAGTGCCGGTTTAGGCGACGACATTAACGCGGATTACATTGACGGCTTTGTCAACGCCACCGGACGCAAGGACTTAAAACCGGTTTTAACCCACCTGTTTTATAACCAAAGCCTGGTATCGCGCGCCATGGTGCAGGATTTGCTAAAATACAAACGCCTTGATGGTGTTCAGGACTTCCTGACGCAATTATCGGCGACTGCGTTCAAGGATGGCGCACAAACCAGCATCATCGCCGATGCCCTGGGTAGCCTGGATATTCCGATCACGGTGATCTGGGGCGAGAATGACAATATCATTCCCGCCAGCCATGCCAAAAACCTGCCTGGGGTAACACCCCATGTGATTGGCAGTGCCGGTCATATGGTGCAGATGGAACATGCGGGCGAGGTCAATAAAATACTTAGCAGCGTTATCGGCTAGTTCTGCGCTGCACAGCCCCCAAAACAAACAAAAGGCAGGTCGTCCCGCTCTGGCGACGACCTGCCCAATCAAAACCAAACATTCCGGGAAGAAACACCATGTCCAATTCAGTACAAGAACGGTCTATCATTGTCACCGGTGCGGGCCAGGGGATCGGCCAATCCATTGCCCAAGGTCTTGCCAAGGCCGGGGCCCACGTCATCGTCGCCGACATCAACGCCGAAACAGCCCACAAAACCGCCGAAGAAATCTCTGGTGCCGGTGGTAAGGCCATTGGTATGGCTGTGGATGTGACCAAACGCCAAAGTGTGGTCGAACTGATTGCCAAAACCGTTGAACAGAATGGCAAGCTTGATGCGATATTTAACAATGCCGGTATTGCCCAGGTAAAATCATTTAACGACATCACCGAAGATGACTGGCATCGGGTAATGGATGTGAATGCCATGGGGGTGTTGATTGGCACCCAGGAAGCCGCCAGGCAGTTCATCGCCCAGGGAACCGGTGGCAAAATCATCAATACCGCCTCGATTGCCGGTAAACAGGGATATGAGCCCCTGGCCCATTATTCGGCGAGCAAATTTGCCGTGGTTGCCTTGACCCAGGCCGCCGCACGGGCCTTTGGCAAACATAAAATCAATGTCAATGCCATCTGCCCCGGTGTGGTCGCCACCGATATGTGGAAACTGATCGACAAAGGTTTTGTCGATGAAGGATTAACCGAGCGCGACAACGAAGCCTTTGAAGGTTTTTCTGCCGACATTCTGATGGGGCGGCCTTCACGTCCCGATGACATGGTTGGGGTGTCTATTTTTCTGGCTTCGTCGGGGTCGGACTATATGACCGGCCAAAGCCTGATGGTGGATGGCGGCATGGTGCTGATCTGATGACACAGGACCTGACCCGAAACGATGTTTTGAAAAAACTCGACACCATCAACACCCGCGCCATGGCCCTTTATGCCGCCGAAAAACCAACAATGACCGCCTTTCGCGGGGTTATGCAGGGTGCCACACGCAAGGGCGAGCTGTCCCCGGCGGTTAAGGAATTGATGGCCGTTGCCATTGCCGTGGCAAAAGGGTGCGAAGACTGCATTCTGTTTCATATCAACGAAGCAACAAAACACGGGGCAACCCGACAGCAACTGGTCGAAAGCCTGAGCGTTAGCATTGAAATGGCGGGTGGGCCCGGCACAGTCTATGCCGCCAAGGCATTAACCCTGTTTGACGCCTTACAAAACGGAGAAACGGCATGAAAGCACTACGTTTTCACGCAGCCAAAGATCTGCGAATTGAAAATATCGACCAACCACCAGCGCCCGGCCCGGGCCAGGTTGTGATCCGCAACCGTTATGTGGGGATTTGCGGTACCGATTTGCATGAATATGCCAGCGGGCCGATTTTTATTCCCACCGGCACCCATCCTTATACCGGGGCAACATCGCCACAAATTCTGGGCCATGAGTTTGGCGGCGAAGTAATCGCCATAGGCGAAGGTGTGACCAAGGTTGCCATTGGTGATCGTGTCTCGGTGCAACCTTTGATCATGCCCCGCAATGACGAATATTTCGCAGATCGCGGCTTGTTTAACCTTTCGGGAAGTCTGGCGCTGGTCGGCCTTAGCTGGATTTCGGGCGGCATGTCGGAAATGGCATTGCTCAATGATTATAACGTCGAAAAAATCCCCGCCAGCATGACCGACGAGGAAGCCGCCCTTGTCGAACCAACCGCGGTTTGCGTTTATGCTTGCGACCGGGCGGGCATTACCGCAGGTAACAGCGTTCTGGTCACAGGCGCAGGCCCCATCGGCATGCTGGCTTTGCTGTGCGCGCGGGCCTTTGGGGCGACCAGGCTGTTTGTGTCTGACATCAATGAAACCCGCCTGAAACTGGCCCGCGAGATTGTACCCGGTGTGATCACCATCAACCCGAAAAACGACGATGTTGGCGAAGTTGTACGGGCACATACCCAGGACGGCGTTGGTTGTGATATTGCCCTGGAATGTGTGGGCAATGAACATGCCCTGCAATCCTGCCTGGATGCGATACGCAAACAGGGCGTTATTGTTCAGACCGGGTTACATCCCGGCAAGGGCAGCATTGATTTCTTCCAACTGACCTTCAAGGATGCCGAAATTCGCGGTTCGTGGTGTTACCCGACCCATAGCTGGCCGCGCACCATTGACCTGATTTCATCGGGTGCAATTCCGGCCTCTCGCGTGGTGACCAAAAAAATTACGCTGGACCGGGCAGTCGTCGACGGGTTTGACGCCCTGCTCGACCCCGCCGGGTCCGAGCTTAAGATACTGATTGATCTGGCTTCCTGATCCTTCCTGCCACACCGTCGCGGTGTCGACACACAAGACCTTTGCTATGGGACGGTCAAAGATGATAATTTGACCGTCCCATATTATTGGGAGGAAACGATGGGAAGGCTAAATAATAATCAGCCCCATACCCTCGAAATCATGCGCGTAGCAGAAGGGCAAAAAAGCTCACAACGCGACGAGGATGTGCAGGCTTCCTGGCGGCGCTGTTTGAACGAACACCAGTTGGATCCAACCCGGTACGAAGCCGTACGCATTGTGACCCAACAGGAATTGCGCCATCATCGCCAGGAATCCGAGGAATTACTCTGCATGGCACGGCACGGGATGGAGGATCTCTATCGCCGGGTTAACGCCATGGGATATATATTGCTGCTCACCAATGCGCAGGGTGTGGCGATTGATACCATTGGCGATGCTGATCTCGACCGTGAATTGCGCCATGCCGGGCTGATCGCCGGTTCGGAATGGCATGAACGCCATGTGGGCACCAATGGTGTCGGGGCTTGCCTGATGACGGGCCGTGAAATTATTGTTCACCGTACCGATCATTTTGACATGGCGCTAACCCCGCTTTCCTGTACCGCAGTGCCCATTCATGACACACAGGGAACGCTGATCGGGGTGCTGGACCTGTCACATCTTCAGGCCCCGCAAGATAAAATGAGCCAGGCACTGACCCTTGAAGTCATGAAATCCTGTGTTCGGCGAATTGAAATGGCCAATCTGGTTCGAACCCACCGGCAAGACTGGATTTTGCGGCTTCATCCTTCGGCCGAGTTTTTAGATGTCGACCCGATGGCGGCCATTGCCATTGGCACCGACGGGTGCATTCGTGGTATGACCCATAATGCGCACAAACTTTTGCTGCGATCCCTGCCCGACCATTCTGATAGCGCCATAAATCATAACACCGTCGCCGATCATTTGGTGGGTCGTACCTTTTCCGACCTTTTTGCCTTTGATCCCGAAGATCTGCCAAAACTGTCGCGATCACGCGGCAACGACGATGGTATGATCGAACTCCAAAGCGGCGAAATCACCTTTGCCCGTTCGGTCCCCCCTGTCGCTGCAATAAAACAGCGGGTCATCAATTCGCTTCCGGCACCGTTGCACAATATTCACGGCGGTGATCCGGCCTTGCAAAAACTGGCCGAACGGGCCGCCAAACTGGTGGACCGGCAAATCAGCATCATTTTGCGCGGCGAAACCGGCACAGGCAAAGAATTCATTGCCCGTGCCATGCATATGGCCAGCCGACGGCGCGGTCCGTTTATTGCCATTAATTGCGCCGCCCTGCCCGAAAGCCTGATTGAAAGCGAACTGTTTGGTCATACCGCCAATGCCTTTACCGGGGCCAATGGCAAGGGTAAAAAGGGCCTGATCCGCGAATCACACGGCGGTACGCTGTTTCTTGATGAAATTGGCGATATGCCCTTGGCAATGCAGGCACGGCTATTGCGCGTTTTATCCGAGCGCGAAGTTATGCCGGTGGGCGGCAACCGGGCCGAACCGGTTGATATTCGCGTTATTTCTGCCTCTCATCGCGATCTGCCCCAATTGGTCGCAAGCGGCGAATTTCGACAGGATCTTTATTACCGCCTCAATGGCCTTACCCTGGACATTCCAGCGGCACGTCACCGGGCTGATTTACAATGGTTAATCCTGCGCATTGCCGCCACAACCGATGGCACCCCAAATTTCACGCCCGATGCCATGGAAATATTGCTTGCCCATGACTGGCCGGGCAACGTGCGCGAAATTGTCAATCTATGCGCGTTATGTGCCGCCCTTTGTGAGGGCACCATGGTCACACCCGATGATTTACCATCCGAAATCACAGCGGCGGCCCGATCACAACCTGTAGCGCTGTCTCTGTTTGCCGCCAATGGCAACCGTCCCTCATGCCAACTGCCACCTGCCAACGGTCAAAACGAATCTGCAACACTCCGCACCTTGATCATGGCCTGCGATGGCAATATCTCGGCGGCGGCCAGGCGCGCCAATGTCAATCGCAGCACCATCTATCGCCGCCTGCAACGCCTCGGTCTGGGCCATCTGATCAAACAAAACAGGTTTTCGGATGTAAACAGAATTTAAAGCGAACAGATGGCCGACGATACAATGACGGTAATGCTTTTCTTGCGGCAATCGGGCACCACGTCCCGATTGCCTTGTTTTGTCGAGGTGACGGGCCAAACCCGGCACCGTAAGAAAAGCTGAAAAAGCGCACATGCCCGGCTCTTATTACCCGAGAGTCAGGTTAGGATTTTGGTACGTCCACCCCTTCGCCAATATCCCAGAACAGGCCCGCCATGATTTGCAAAGCCTCGCGGCTTAATCCTTTAAGGATATGTTCATTCGGGGCGTGCTGCGAACAGGCGGCATAAGAATGCGGTATCCACACGGTGGGCATGCCGAGGATATAGGCGAACGTCTCGTTGGGGAGTGAGCCGCCAAGATTGGGAAGAATGGCGGGCGATTTTCCGGTCGTGCGCACAATCGATTCCCGGGTCCATGAAACCCACGGATGATCGGGATCAAGGCGGGTCGCCTGGAAAAATCCCTTTTCGGCAGGAATGATTTCGATATCGCTAAAGCCGTGACGATCAAGGTGACGACGCAATGCAGGCAGGATGTCATCAGCGTCGGTTCCAACAACATAACGTAACTGACAATGAGCGATCGACCACGGCGCAATGGCATTAACCGGCTTTTCAGGATTGCCACTTTTCATTGCAAGAATGGCAAAGCTGTTCCAGCCAAAAACCTTTTCAGCCAGGCTAAGGCTTTCTTCGCCCCAATCCGGGTCAATTTTTGGACCGGTGGCGTTTTCGGTAATGGCACAATCCTCCAGTGCCTGACGCACCGGGGCCGTCAGGCTGTCGGGGCGCCATTCAGGGATCTGGATTTGTCCGCGCACATCCGTGATTGTTGCCAGCGCATGGGACAGGACCATACCAGGATCTTTTAGCAAGCCGCCCCAATTGCCCGAATGATGACCGCCCTCGCGATATTTCAGCGACAGGGCAAAATTGATGGCCCCGCGTGAGCCCATAAACATGGTCGGGCGATCCGCACTAAGACGCGGACCGTCTGATGCGATCAAAACATCGGCAGCAAACAGATCCTTGTGTTGTTCAAACAGTTCTGCCAGCCCCGGCGACCCGGTTTCCTCGCCGGTTTCAATGATCACTTTACAGTTAAAGCCAAGGCAACCGCGTTCCTGAATGACCGCACGCAAGGCGGCAAGGTTGATGCAATGCTGGCCTTTGTTATCGGCTGTCCCGCGGCCATAAATGCGGTCTTCTTCAACTGTAATTTTGAACGGTGCAAGACCTTCACGCCATTCGCCTTCCTGCCCCAGGATCACATCGCCATGGCCATATGTCAGGATGGTTGGCAAATCATCGCCTTCATGGCGCTGGGCGAACAAAAACGGTCCGAAACCGGTTTTTGGATTTTCAATGACACGGGTGGAAAATTCCATCGCGCGGAGCATCGGAATCATTTGTTCATCAAGATAGCGTTGCAATTGATCGGCGCGCGCCGGGTTCTGGCTTTCGCTGGGGATTTCAACAAGGGCGGTCAGTTCCCGAAGGAAGTCGCCATCGTCGAAATAACGGGTGATACGGTCAATTGTCTGTTCGCGGGTGGTCATGTCTACGGGTTCCTTTGTTATGCTTTTTCCGCCACCGCATCGCCCCACGGCGACATGATTTCGGTCGCGCCGCAATTAATGTTCCCGTCTCGCTCAACCCCGGCAGGGCAGGCAAAGGCATAAGGGAACATCGAACGTCGCGTCGTTACGGTTGAATAATGCTGTTGCAGGCTGGCAAGGATGTCTTCTGGCAGGCTTTGATCGGCAATCACGGTATCGCCGCCGCTGCTGTCGATGCGTTGTTGATGCATCGCCTCTTCCAGGGTCATACCAAAATCGATCATAAAAGACGTTAATTGCAGGACGGCAGGCAGGATCTTGCGCCCGCCAGATGCCCCGATGGCAAAATGTCGGCCATTCATCTCGCCCAGTGCCGGGCAAACATTCATCAGGCAGCGTTTAGAAGGTGCGAGCGAATTGGGTTTGTTCTTTTCCGGGTCAAACCACAAAATACCGTTATTCATCAACAGCCCGCTGCCGGGCAGCACAACCTTGGAACCGAATATCGACAGCAAGGTCTGCGTCACCGCGACCATATTGCCATGCCGGTCCACAACACTGAAATGGGTGGTGCAGGTTGGCGCGCGGTCATCATTAATATCGCCCATCTCGTGCAGGCGGCGATGATAGGTTTTGCGCAGGGCATCGACATAGGCGATATAAGCCTGCGCCCCGGGGCGGTCACCACGAAAGGTCTGCTGCCCCAATATCTCCAGGCATTCAGCCAGATTTTCACCCGCTGTCAGGTGTGGTGGTGCAAAGACCTTGCCACCACGATAGTCAATTTCAAGAGGTGCTTGAATTTCGGCACGATAATCGCGCAAATCCTGTGCGCTCAGGCACCCGCCGGCATCCTGAATATCGGCGGCCATTTGCCGGGCAAGGTCGCCCTCATAAAATTCGCGCGGTCCTTTTTCCGCCAGACGCCGCAAGGTACCCGCCATCACCGACAGATCAATGCGCTTGTCCGAAAGGGCGGTCCATCCGGCAATTGTTGGCCATTGGCCGTCTTCAAGAAAAGTTCTTGCCGCTGCCGGGTTCTTTGCCAGATCGCGTGTGCTCGCGGCAATGATCAGGGCGGCATACCAGTCAACATGCAAGCCTTCATCGGCCAATTTCACCGCCGGGTTTAACAGATCACGCCAGGCAAGTTTGCCAAATTTGTCATGCGCGGCCTCCATCCCGGCCACTGTGCCGGGCACAGCAATCGATGTTGCGCCGATCTGGTTGCGATCCTCGACAACATGCGGCCACGGGAACAAATCGCCCGCCCTTCCCTGGCCCGAAAGCGGATAATCATCGGGGTTAAGGTTTGCGGGCGCGCGCATCCCAAAATACACCGTGTAAAAACGGTCTTCATCGGCGCGATAAATCATCATCGCCCCGCCACCGGCAGGGCCACTCATCCATGGTTCAAGAACGCCCATGGCAAAAGATGTGGCCACCGCAGCATCAACCGCGTCGCCGCCATCGGCAAGAATGGCCGCACCAGCGGCCGCACCGCGCTTGTGTTGTGCAGCCACGATCCCGCCATTGGCACTTTTGGTCGCGGGTTTACGAATGATTTGGGAATTGGAAAAACTGTCCATGATCAATGCTTTGTGTTGGGCCAAATGACAGGCGGGTATTATTCTCGCCCCCTAGCTTTCAGCATAAAGGTGGCATTCGACGCGGCGAAGTTCTTCGCGCAAACAAGGGGGGGCGATTGTCGAACAAATATCCATCGCCTTGGCACAACGCGGATGAAAATGGCACCCGCTAGGCGGATCAATCGGGTTGGGATAAACCGCCCCCAAATGGGTTTCGGGAACCCCCATGAACGGGTCGGGTGTCAGTACCGATTCCAGCAAGGCCGAACTATAAGGATGGCGCGGTTCGGCAAACAGGGGGGCGGCCGCAGATTCCTCGACCACCCGCCCCAGATACATTACAGCAACCCGGGTGGCGAGATGTTCGATCACCGCCAGATTATGGCTGATAAACAGATATGTCAGGCCAAGTTCATTGCGCAAATCGACCAGAAGATTAAGGATCTGCGATTGTACCGACACATCAAGGGCCGAGGTTGGTTCGTCACAAATAACGATCTCGGGCTTCATGATGAGTGCGCGGGCAATGGCCACACGTTGCCGCTGCCCCCCGGAAAGCTGATTGGGGAAACTGCGCAAAACACGTTGGGGCAAACCGACAAAATCGAGGATGTCGGTGGTTTTTTTGTCCCATTCGCGGGCATTGCCAACTTTATGAACCCGCAACGGCAGGGAAATAATATCGCCTATGCTTTTGCGCGGGTTCAGCGACGAATACGGGTCCTGAAAAATTGGCTGAATACGGCGTGCCAGATAGGAACGGTCCTGTGTGCCGATATCCTGTCCATCCACCAGAACCTGACCTTCGGTCGGTTTTTCAAGGCCCAGAAGGATACGTGCCAGCGTACTTTTACCGCAGCCAGATTCCCCGACCAGGCCAAGAACTTCGCCCTTGTTCAAACGCAAATCAACTTCGTTGACTGCCTTAAGCGGCTTGCGTTTCCCAAACAGGCCCTGCTTGATCGTGAAGGTCTTCGAGACGTTTTTCAGTTCGAGAACAGGTGTTTCATGAGAGGAGGTCATGGGCGGCCCTCGCTTTGGCTGGCGGTGTTGATCTCGCCAGGCGCCGAAAATCGCGTTTGGCTGTTGTCATGCACACACCGATAAAGGTGGCCTTCGACACCGGTACGTTCGGGGATGTCATGCGCGCAGGCATCAATCGCAACATCACACCGCCCGCGAAAGGCACATCCCTGTGTTTCACCAATCAATGACGGTACAATGCCGGGGATTGACCCTAAATGTTCACCAGGTTTGGTTTTGCCCGGCACCGGAATACAACGCAACAAACCACGGGTATAGGGGTGCTGCGGTGCGGTGAAAACATCCTTTGAACTGCCCGATTCAATCACCTCGCCCGCATACATGATGGCGACCTTGTCGGCAACGCGGGCAACCACCCCAAGATCATGGGTAATTAAGATCATCGCCATATTCATTTCGCGTTGCAAATCCACCAGCAAGCGCAGGATTTGCGCCTGGATCGTCACATCAAGGGCGGTTGTGGGTTCATCGGCAATAATCAGATCGGGTTCGGCCATAAGTGCCATCGCGATCATCACACGTTGGCGTAACCCACCCGACAATTGATGGGGATATTGCCCCAGCCGACTGGCCGCTGCGGTAATGCCAACCTTTTCCAGCAGCTCTATCGCGCGTGCTTCGGCCGCCTTGCGTCCAACCCTGCGATGAAGCAACAAGGCCTCTGTCAATTGATCGCCAATCGTATAGGCAGGGTTAAGCGAGGTCATCGGTTCCTGAAAGATCATTGAAATCCGGTCGCCGCGCAGGCGACGCATTTGCCGGTTTTTTGCCGCAGACAGATCAATACCGGAAAATTCGAGTTTCGCGGCACGTCGCTGGGCCATTTTAGGCAGAAGCCCCATAATCGCCAGCGATGTTAAGGATTTTCCACTGCCTGATTCCCCGACGATACACAGGGTTTCCCCACGGGCGAGATCAAAGTTCAAACCTCGGACCGCATGAAGGGTTCCGCCAGCCAGCGGAATATCAACCCTAAGATCGCGTACAGAGAGAATGTTATCCATTGGTTCTCTCCTTTCTTTAATTGCGGTTTTCCGGGGCCGATACATCGCGCAGGCCATCGCCCAGCAAATTAATCGCCAACACCAGAACAAACAGGGCAACACCGGGAATGGTAATCAGCCACGGCTCGAACAACAGCATCTGTTTACCTTCCGAAACCATCAACCCCCACGAAGGGGTTGGCGGTTGCACGCCAAGGCCCAGAAACGACAGGGCGGCTTCAAGCAAAATCGCATGGGCCATTTCCAGCGTCACAACCACAATCAGGCTGTTGACGATATTGGGCATGATTTCGCTAAACACGATCCGCCAGGTCGAACAGCCAATCGCGCGCGCCGCGTTAACATATTCCATCGATCGCAATTGCTGGGTTGCGGCGCGCATCACCACGGCAAACCGGTCCCATAACAAAAGCCCCAGCACCAGAATGACAACCTGAAGCGATCCGCCAAAAACAGCAACCACAGCCAAAGCCACCAGAACAACCGGCATAGCAAGTCGCACATTGATGACAAAGGTCACCACTGTATCGACCTTGCCGCCAAAATAACCTGCGGCCACCCCCATCGCGGTGCCGATCAGGCCCGAAATCACCGCCGCAATCCCGCCAATCATCAGCGAAATACGCGCCCCATAAATCAGACGCGACATATAATCGCGGCCAAGATGATCCGTACCCAACGGATGATCCCACGTCCCCTTGTCGAACCAGACGGGGGGCTGCATACGGGTTAGAAGGTTTTGAGTATAAGGATCATGCGGGGCAAGTACGGGTGCCAGCACCGCAATAATGCAAATTGCCGCCAGAACCAAACCACCGAACATAAGGCCGCGATGACCAAAGATGCGGCCGCGCAAAACTTGCCCGGGTGTCGGGCCGCTCAGCGCGACTTCGACGGTTTCAATTGTTTTTGCCATGTCAGCCCACCCTCATACGCGGGTCAAGCCACGCATTTAGCAAATCGGAAAGAAAGGTAAAAACGATATAGAACAACGCGAAAATCAGGATCAACGCCTGCACCGTCGGCAGGTCGTTACGCCCAATCGATTCCCACGCCAGATACCCCGCGCCGTGCAAGGCAAAGATCGATTCAACCACGATAGACCCGCCCAACATGAACCCCATTTGCACCGCCGACAGACTGACAACCGGAATGATCGCATTGCGCAGCGCATGTTTGAACATGACCCGCATTTCGCTGGCACCCTTGGCGCGCGCCGTTCGAACATAATCCGCGCTGAGAACATCCAGCATACCGGCCCGTGTCAGGCGCATAATGGCAGGCATCGCGTAATAGCCCAGCACCACGGTTGGCATAACGAAATTTTGCCAGCCATCTGTGCCCGAAGGCGGCAGCAGCCGAAACTTGATACTGAAAATGACAACCAGAACCAGGCCAAACCAGAAACTGGGCATGGCCTGCCCCATGACCGAAATGAACAGGGCCACCCGGTCAATTATGCTGTTGGGACGGACGGCGGCGGCAACCCCTAAAGGCACAGCCGTCAGGATGGCAAAGGAAATGCCGCAAATGCCAAGCGTCATCGTAATCGATAACCGATCGCCAATCAGTTGGGCAACAGGCAGTTGAAAGTAATAACTTTCACCAAAATCACCCCGCACCGCACTAAAAAGCCAGTCGGCATATTGCACGATCAATGGCCGGTCGAACCCGTAAAAGGCGCGAATGGCCGCGATGTCTGCATCGGTAGCGGACTCCCCGGCAATTGCCGACGCCGGGTCGCCCGAAAGATGCAACAATGTAAAACTTAGCATCGAGACGGCAAGGGCAACCAATATGGCCAGCCCCAGCCTTTTAAGTGTGTAAATCAACACCGTCCGTACCCCGTTTTCTGGTTACTGGAGATTTATTTCCAGCTCATATGGAAGAACCGCGGAATAGCGTCCGTTGTCGGTGTGTAATCCAGATCCTTGGTAAAGACGTAGTTGGCATTGTACGAGAACAACGGCACCCAATAAGCCTGATCAGCAATCTTTTTGAAGGCCTTGGCGTAGTATTCCTTACGTTTTTCAGGATCGACCGAGCTGTCGGCAACATCAAGCCACTTCTTGATTTCCTCGTCATGGGCCGTGTCGAGCGAACCCAGTTTGAAGAACTGGCTGACAATTGCCGAGGCGTCGTTGATCGAATAAGAACCCCATGTCTGGAAAGACATCGGCGTTCCCTGCTTCATGCGCAATTCACGCAAAGCGGAATATTGCAGAAGTTTAAAGTTGGTTTTGATGCCGACAGCATTGAGATAGTTTGCAAGGGCTTCGGCATATTGGCGATCACGATAGGCATAAAAATCAATGGTAAAGCCATCGGGATATCCGGCTTCTGCCAGAAGTTCTTTGGCTTTTTCAGGATTATAGTCGTATTTGGTCACATCCTGGGTGCAGCCGAACTGGGTCGGGAAGCAAGCAGCATCGACAACCCTGGATTTACCCTTGAGCAACCCGTCGACAATGGCTTGACGGTCAATGGCATGAGCCACCGCACGCCGCACCCGAACATCGGTCATCGGGTTTTTCTCGCCGGTGCGACCAGCAGCATCCATATCGATATAGCCAATCCGCATCGTGCTTTCATTGGCAACGGTGAACTGGTCCATTTCCTTTAGCTTTTCGGCCTGATCAGCCGGAACCTGCCAGATCCAGTCAAGCCCGCCGCTAAACAGCTCTGCGACTTCGGTATTGATGTCAGGAATTGTGCGAATATCAAGATGGCCAATCTTTGCCTGCCCCTTTGGGCTGTCCTTGAAATAACCATCGAATTTTTCAAGCACAAAATGCTTGCCCGGATCGACCGAGACGACTTTGTATGGCCCGGTACCGACCGGATGCTGGCCCATGCCACTCGGCCCGACCTTGGCATAATATTCATGCGGGTAGATTGGAACCGGCCCGGAAAGATATTCATATGCGGCCGGGAAAGGTGCCTTTAAATGAAGGCGCACCTTGTAATCACCCAGCTTTTCGGCACTTTTCATCCAGTCGACATTCCGCTGGGTCTTAACACCATGTGATGGGTCCGCAACCCAGTTTACAGTGTAAACCACGTCGTCAGCGGTGAAGTCCGCCCCATTGTGGAATTTCACACCCTTGCGCAAATCCAGGTCAAGGGTCACGTCATCGACCCATTTCCAATCAGTGGCAAGATTGCCCTTGTATTCGCCGGTTTCGGGATCACGGTATAACAAGCTGTCCCAGACGGTACGCTGCATAATCACCCCTTCACGGGCTGAGTTAAAGTAGCCGTCTACGTTTTCGAGTTCCTTGGTGAATGCAATGTTAAGCGTGTCGTCTGATTTACCGGCATGTGCAGAACCTGCGACAGCCAGCATTGTCAGGGCGAACAGACTCGCCCCTTTAAGAACCGTCTTCATGATGCCTCCTTGACATATATATTTTTTGGTAACGACGTTGTTCGCCGAAACATTTTGTATTATATTGTAATACAGATTACTGTATACCGATCAACGATAAGAAGCCTGGCTTGATGTGTCAAGCATCCTGATCGGTTTACTTGGAAAGCATGGGGGAAGGTTCAACTTGAAAGATCGCGAAAAACCGCGGCAAGACACACTTTATGTCGCGTCTCTGGAAAAGGGTTTGCGCATTCTTGAGGTCTTTTCGGAAGACAAGCTGGAGCTGGGCCTTTCCGAAATTGCGCGCGAAACGGGGTTGGATAAAAGTGCTGCACAGCGCTTTGTGAATACGCTGCATCAATTGGGTTATCTCAACAAAAATGCCGAAACCCGGCGATATCAGCCATCGTTGAAATATCTCGATATGGCCTATGCCTATTTATGGTCTGACAACCTTGTGCAGCTTGCCATGCCCCGCCTGATCGAACTTAGCCGTCAGATTCAGCAAACCATTAACATGGCCCGCCCGATCGAACAGGAAATCATGTATGTCGTTCGCATCCCGGGCTATCGAACCAGTTACGGTGCCTCGGTCATCGGTCGGCGGGTACCGGCCCTGACAGCATCATCGGGCCGCGTGATCCTGAGCCGCCAGGACGAAGCAACAATCCATAAATGCGTAAATGAATGGCCGCTCAAACAATACACGCCCTGGACAACAATGGATCGCGGCCAAATCCTTGAAAACATCCTGACCGCCCGCGACAAAGGCTATTGCATGAGCCTGCGCCAGGTCCTGCCCGATGAAATCAACATCGCTGCCCCGATCTGCACAATGGATGGAACCCCCGTAGCGGCCATCCATTGTTCATTGCCAATCATTCGCTGGACCTTGGAACAAGCCGAAGCCGAAATCGTTCCACATATCGTCGAAACAGCCCGATCCATCTCCCCTCCCCGGCCATAGGGAGGGGCATTTTCATCAGATATACTTTATCCTGTAAAGAAACGGCTTCCTGTGATCACTGGATGTTTGCTTCCGCTGTTGATAGAAACGTCCATTATTGATTTGGAAATTGAGCACATGGCAGAAAAAATCAAACCGTCGAAAGATGGACATGAACCACAGGCTCAGCGCAGTCAGACGCTTGTGCGCGGGTTCCAGATTATTGACGCTGTTGCCGAACGCCCCCGTAACATTCAGGAAATTGCTTCGGTCACAGGGCTGACCTATAGCACGGTGCATCGCATTGTTGCGGTGTTGCAGGAACAACGCTATCTCAAACCCGAAAAGTCGCGTGGCTTCACTTTAGGCCCGCGACTGATTGAACTTGGTTTTACAGCCTATTCGCGGGTGGACCTTGTACAGGTGGCCCGACCATGGCTGGACGAATTATCCGGTCTGACGCAT
>TARA_R110001583_G_scaffold16561_6_pt1 | contig 19172 bp, 23 predicted proteins | sample TARA_R110001583 | Tara Oceans TARA_R110001583 (sample SAMEA4398432) | marine metagenome | biome: Polar Biome; feature: [MES] marine water layer (ENVO:01000295) within the mesopelagic zone...; material: water (ENVO:00002006), including particulate matter (ENVO:01000060) such as...... | reverse complement strand
GAGCTTATTAAAGAATTTGGTGATTTATGTAATGCCTGTGTCAATGTGCCTATCGATGAATATTCTTTGTTAGATAAACAATTGATTGATGATTCAGTCAAAGCCATTGAGGAAATTGCTCACATTACTGAGCGTGGAGAAGGTAACTTTAATTTCACTGTTAATTTTAATTGTCAGCCTCTTATTCCTTATTTTCCTGCTAGTTATCATGATAGTGCCCTGGGTAACTGTTATGTGGTAGGTTTTGAAACGCCAGACTTATTAGTTAATGTACTGAGCGATTTTAATAAAAACACACGCATCACCTGTGCCCAAGAAAAATTAAAACAACAACAAATTTTGATGTCTGAAGCGTTGCAATACCATGTATCACAAGTCGCTAATATCATTAACCAGTTTGATGAAACTGAGAATCAAGGCAGGTTCAAATTTTCTGGTATTGATAGCTCAGCGGCGCCCTCAAAAGATTGCAGCAGTATGGTAGAAGTTTATCAACAATTAGGTGTTCCCTTTTTTGGTGCTGCAGGCAGTGTCGAAGCTTCTGCATTATTAACGCGTGTGTTTAAATCGATTAAAGAGTTACCGCTGGTGGGCTTTTCGGGTTTAATGCTTGCTGTGACTGAAGATAGGGGACTTGCACAGGGCACAATTGATGGTGATTATGATATTCGCTCATTACTGACCTATAGCGCTGTTTGTGGTATTGGTCTGGATACTGTGCCAATACCGGGGGATACGCCTGCAAAGAAAATAGCCAGTTTGATGTCCGATACAGGTACTATGGCATTTCGCCTAAATAAACCACTGACCGTTCGATTGTTCCCTGTTCCTGGTTTAAAAGCGGGAGATATTACTCAATTTGAAAGTGACGATTTATGTAATTGCGCGGTGTTAGCTGTCCCTTAAAAATGAGTTTTAAGAGGTAAAAGGCTAACTGAAGCTAATAATAAAGAGAACGTTATGACTGAAATCTTATTGAGTAAAGAGGGCGATTATCTTTACGTGACTAAACGCGGGCATGTTAGTATTGCTGTTTTTAAAAGAGATATAAATACCACTTTATTAATGCAAGCTAATTGGTAGTGAACATGCTGTTTGTATTTTTTTTATTCAAATTAATTTTTTATTTAAAGTAACATTTTAAAAGGTCAACAATATGCATCCTGAACTTTATTTCATCTATGACTCTCATTGTCCCTGGAGTTATGCCACAACACCCTTAGTGAATGCGATTAGCGAAAATTTTCCAGAAATAGAAATTCATATTTGGCATTGTGCGCACTATGATGGCAGTGATTGTGCTGGTTTTTCACAGATTAAAGAGGTAGAAAAGCAAGGTCTACAGCAGTTTGGACAAGAACACATGCGCTATGCTGACAGCCCTAAAAATGCCATTATAGCGGCTAACTTTATGGCTTGGGTGCAAGAAAAGCAACCTGATAAAGCCTTACCTGTTTTAAACGCATTACAAAAAGAACATTTTGTTGAAGGCAATCCATTTGGTTGTAAAAATGATTTTGTAAGACTCATTTCAGACTTTAAATTGTCTCCTCCTAAAAAGGTGTTTAAAGACACTCTCAGTAATGAAGCGCTTTATCAGCAATCAGATGTTCAAGAATTACAAGAATTTATGCAAACAACAGCGTTTCCTGCACTGCTACTGACTAGTGGGGACCATGCCGTACTGCTTGAGCATGCTAAATATCTTAAAACACCTCATAGTTTGGTAAAAGAAATTAAAAAAATTATAGCTTAAGGTTTTATATTTTAGGGGAAAACAATGAATACGGTTGATGAAACAAACTATGGTCCACTTGCTATCTTAATTGGTCACTGGGAAGGCAATAAAGGTAACGATATTGCGCCTGAACCAGAAGGCACAGAAGTAAATAGCTATTATGAAAATCTGGTTTTTAAAGGCCTTGGCGAAACAGAGAATGCAGAATCTCAAGTTTTAAGTGTGGTATTTTACTCGCAAGAAGTGAGAAGAATTACTAATCATAAAATGATTCATCATGAAACAGGGTATTGGTTATGGGAGCAGGGATCTAATACGGTTATGCATTCATTAACTATTCCAAGAGGCATGTGTGTTTTAGCCTCTGGTCCTTTTGAAAACACAGAAGACGAAGCGGTATTGAATGTCAGTGCTGCTATTTCAGAACAAGATTGGCAGATTATCCAAAGCCCTTTTATGGTTAAAAACGCAAAAATGAAATCCTACGTTCAACAAGTTAAAGTCAGTGAAGATTCGCTTTTTTATTCACAAACGATGTTGTTAGATATTTACGGAAAAGAGTTTGAGCATACTGATAATAGTAAACTAACAAGAAAAGCTTAAAAATCTAAAGTGGTTGCTCAGAACATTCCTTTAAAAAGAGATGTTCTGAGTATTGTCTATTTTTCTTTCTTTTTACGTATACTCAGACCTAATTCTTGGCCTCGATATTTTGCAAAATAGATGTTGCCCATCAAAAACACACTTGAAAATAATAATTCAAAACTTGCTAGCATTAACTCCATTGATGCGCTTTCTAAATAAGCAGTATAGATAACCACAGTGGCATGCATCATATAAAGCAAAGCTAAAAATCCACACCAAGCAAAGGTAAATGGATTACCTTGTAAAACCCCTTTTAATGGAAAGAGAAGTGGTACAAACCAAATCGTGAAAATTAACCAAGGGCTCAAATTAAGCGCTGGTGGCGATAACCATAGGTGCCATATCGGTATCAGTAATAGCAGTGAAAAATAACCGATGCGAGCCACTAATTTATATTGTTCTGTTTTCATAAGGTTATTAATAATAATGAGTAAGAGTTAAATAATTGATAATACTGATTCTGGCGGACGGCCAATTTTTGCTTTGCCATTAGCTAATACAATCGGGCGTTCGATTAGCTTTGGATTATCCAGCATCGCTTGTAATAATACTTGCTCATCTTCCTGTTCTTTTAATGCTAACTCTTTATAAATCGCTTCACCTGTACGCATTAATTGACGTGCGGAGGTAAACCCCAAAAGAGAAATAATTTCTTTTAGAGTTGCTAAGTTAGGTGGTGTCTCTAAGTAGTTGATAACGTTTAAGTTACTGGTTGTATTTTCTTTAATCACATCTTCAAGAATTGCCATTGTTTGACGGCTTTTTGAACAACGTGCATTATGGTAAATAGTAATATCTGTCATGTTAATTCCTTATTCTGCGGGCCAAATGGCAATATAATCTTCTAAATTTTCTGGGTTAATAGCTGTTTCTGAGATAATTTTACCTCGAATCGAAAAACCACCTTTATGCATTGCAGATTTGCTACCCGTTATTAACGGATGCCACTCAGGCAAAGGTTTATCTTCTACTAATAAACGATATGCACAACTTTTAGGTAACCAGTGAAATTGGTCAATATCATCCAGGGAGACTTTGACGCAATCCTTTACAATTTTAAAGCGTTGGTCATATTTACGGCATTGACATGTTTTTGTATGTAAAAGATGACAAGCAACATTGGTAAAATGTAACTCTTCCGTATCATCATCGATAATCTTATTAAGACAACATTTACCACAGCCATCACAAAGTGATTCCCACTCAGTACTGTTCATCTGTGATAATGTTTTCTCTTCCCAAAAATGGCTCATTGTTAACTACTCTATTTTATTTTTTATGGTGTAATGCGTGGGTATCTAATACGCTCAGAAAGATAACTTACTGCGGTTGCAAAATAGTAAGATCGGTTCCAATGCATTAATACTTGGTAATTGTTATAGGCTAAGTAAACACGGCCAGAGGCATCGTCAGGAATGATAATTGAAGCGTCCATATCCACTTTAGGTAATGCACTTCCATCAAAGCGGCGCACACCAATATCTTGCCATTCTTGCAATTTCTTTTTCTTCTTGATGCCTGCCAGTTCAACATCAAAATCATCAGGAATGAGTACTTGTCTTCCCCAAGTTTCACTGTCATCCCAACCTTCAGTTTTTAAGTAATTAGCGGCTGATGCAAACACATCTGCATAATTATTCCAAATATCTTTTTTACCATCACCATCATAATCAACGGCATAATTTAGGTAAGAGGTTGGCATAAATTGAACTTGTCCCATTGCACCAGCCCATGAACCAATAAATTTATCTTGTTCAATGTGGCCTTCATCTAGAATCGTTAATGCGGCAAAAAGTTGTTTTTTAAATAACGTTTCACGTCGACCTTCGTAAGCCATTGTGGTTAGTGAAGAGATAACATAATGACGACCTGTTAAACGGCCAAAATTCGTTTCTATTCCCCATAGCGCAACGATAAAACGAGGTTGTACGCCATATTTACTGCCAATTTCATGAAGCAGTTTATAATGCGTTTTATACGCTTCACGGGCTTGCTCAATTTTCCAATCAGGCACGGCGCGAGGGATATACGTGTCCAAGGTTAATTTAAATTCAGGTTGTGCTTTATCGGCTTTGACGCTACGTTGTAAAAATTCAACTTTTTCAAAGGCATTGTTGACCACCGTTTCATTAATGCCCAGTTCAATTGCTTCAACTTTTAACGCTGCCACATATTGGTCAAAGGGAATTTTTTCCGCTTCTACTTCGGTTGTCTCCGCATTAGCCGTTATTGATAAAATCAGTAGCGATGAGAATGTAAAAATTTTAGTCAGTTTCATTAAATACCTCTAATTGTTTTTTCCGCCAAGCTTTATGCTCTTCTAAATAGTCAACGGGAGGAGGAGGAAGTTGCAAATAAAAGCCATCTTTATGTATTGATTTGATCACCGTATTGGCGTCAGTACTTGCTAATTTACTATCTGGTTTGATGTTCAGCAGGCTAACTAGCTTCGGCGGACCGAATTGAGTTAATAATGCATCAGGGACTGGTTCAAAGTCATCTCTTTTTGCAATAAAAAGATAAGTTTGTGATTTTCGAATACTTTTATATACAGCACATAACATAATACTAATGTAACCCTTTGCTTGCCTATTAAGAGCGCAGACTATAACATGCAATCTGCTTTAATTTTTATACAAATTGACTGAATTTTAAATCAAAAAGTATTTTTACACGAGATATAGGTGTTATGACATTAAAATCGTTAAATTTCTCATTATTGGTGATAACCATTGAAAGTGAAGACCTTTCTATTTTGGCGGATGAGTTAAATAAAAAACGCATTATGGCGCCAGACTTTTTCCAACATGCTCCGGTTGTAGTCTATGTTGAAAATGAGGCATTAAACTTAGACTTCTTACAAATCAAACAAATTGTTTTAGAGCATAGTTTTATTTTAGCGGGTGTTTCTGGAGAATTATCCGAACCGCAAAAAGAAATATTACAATCTCATCAAATTGCGATTTTAAGAAGTTCAAAAAGACAAGTAAATAAAGCCACTGCGATTAATGATAAACCTACAGAAGCTGAGCCGGAAGAAAACACCACTAAAACTGCTACTTTCATTGCTAACGAATCAAAAACAAAAATATATAAAGGCCGTGTTAGATCCGGGCAACAAATCTATGCAAAAGAATGTGATTTAGTCATAAATGGTGATGTTAGTGCTGGTGCAGAAGTCATCGCTGACGGGAATATACATATTTATGGTGCGTTACGTGGTCGAGCACTCGCAGGAGCGATGGGCGACCAAAGTGCCTCTGTTTTTTGTCAGTTATTGGCTCCAGAATTAGTGTCTATTGCAGGCGTTTATAAGTTGAGTGAAGCTTTACCAGGTGAGTTTATTGGTAAAAGTAGCATCGTTTCATTAGCAAATGAGCAACTGGTTTTAGATAATTTAAATTAAATCTAAATAGTTAAGTAAATATAAGGGTATATCATGGCAAAAGTTATTGTTGTCACATCAGGAAAAGGTGGCGTTGGTAAGACAACGAGTAGTGCTGCAATCGGTACAGGGCTGGCACTCTCTGGCGCAAAAACGGTAGTAATCGATTTTGATATCGGTTTACGTAACCTGGATCTCATCATGGGATGCGAGCGTCGAGTTGTTTATGATTTAATTAATGTAATTAATGGTGAAGCCAACTTGCAGCAAGCGTTAGTGAAAGATAAACGTACACCACAACTTTACATTTTGCCTGCTTCACAAACACGTAATAAAGATGCGCTAACCAAAGAAGGTGTTGAAAAAGTTATCAGCGATTTAAAAGCCGATGGTTTTGAATACATTATTTGTGATTCACCAGCGGGTATTGAGCAAGGTGCCATGATGGCATTATATTTTGCCGATGAAGCCATTGTGACCACTAACCCTGAAGTGTCTTCTGTGCGAGATTCTGATAGAATTACAGGCATGTTATCAAGTAAATCACATCGTTCAGAACAACGACTAGAGCCTGTCAAAGTGCATTTGTTGATTACACGTTACTGCCCTGAACGTGTTGAACGTGAAGAAATGCTAAGCATTGATGATATCGATGACCTGTTAGGCATTGACCTTCTCGGCGTAATTCCTGAATCCCAAGATGTACTGTCTGCCTCTAACTTAGGTGAACCAGTGATTTTAAATCAAGAGTGTAATGCTGGTAAAGCATATCAAGATGCAGTGGATCGTTTATTGGGTCATGAACGTGAATTCCGTTTTGTAAAATTTGAAAAGAAAGGCTTTTTGAGCCGTTTATTTGGAGCTTAGTATGGGACTTTTACAATATTTTAGAAAAGACAAACCTAAGAAAGGAACGGCGAAGTTAGCAAAAGATCGTTTACAGATTATTGTTGCTCACGAACATTCAAGTGCAGCTAGCCCTTCATACCTTCCAGAGCTGCAACGTGAGATTGTTGCCGTTATTCGTAAGTATATGGATATTTCATCTGAAGATGTTAAATGTGAGTTTTCTGATAAAGCAGACGATGATATGTCTGTACTTGAAGTAAATGTCGCGTTACCGAAGAATAAATAATCTTAGTTCTGTTTTTACTCAGGCATTAATCATGATTAATGCCTGAGTCTGCTTTTGTGTTTTTTTTCCTCTTTATTTTAGTGTGTAAACCTCTTTATTTTTTTTAATTCTTTTTGATTCATCAACTATTCACGTGAATATTATTAAAAAAATCATGTTAATCACTAGCTTGTGTTATTGGTTTGTATATAATAGCCGTATTGATTTAAATCAATTTAACTAACCAAAGGAATAATAATATGAACGTTGATCAACATATCAAAGTAGCACAATGGCATTTAGAGCAAGCTCGTTTACACGCAACAAGTGATCATGCATGTGGTTGCCCACCAAACGCACACGATCAAAAAGCAATCGATGCAATCGAAGCTGGTCAAGTTAAAGAAGAACTAACTTGTACGCTTGATAAAGCGTAATTAAGTTTTTCCCTTTTTTGCGCTGACATCTAATAAAAGTGCAATAAGCGAATTAAAGTACAAAAAAGCTAAGCAGATATTACCGATAAGGGAATATCTGCTTTTTTATTTCTCATTTCCTTATATTTTCTGACTTCAGCTCTCTTCTCCAACTAGTAACTGACAAATAACTGTGTAAAAATAGCCCGCTCTCATCTCATGAATTTAGGACGGTATATGATGAACATTAATCTCATTAAAGACGAATTATTAGAAGCTGAAAAAGTATTACAAGCCTTTTTTAATGACCAAAACAACCTACAAAATATTGAACAAGCCGCTTGCGTATTGTCCGACGCTTTTAAACAAGAAGGTAAAGTTCTCGCTTGTGGTAATGGCGGCTCACATTGTGATGCGATGCATTTCTCTGAAGAATTGACAGGACGTTACCGTGAACATCGTCCCTCTTATCCTGCCATTGCTATTTCAGATCCGAGTCATATCTCTTGTGTAGGTAACGACTATGGATTTGACTCTATTTTTTCGCGATATATCGAAGGTGTTGGTCGCCGTGGAGATGTGCTGTTTTGCCTATCAACCAGCGGCAACTCTGCCAACATATTAAAAGCGATTGAAGTCGCTAAAGAAAAGGGCATTAAAGTCATTGCATTAACCGGCAAAGATGGCGGAAAAATGGCTGGTCTTGCTGATGTCGAAATACGTGTCCCTCATTTTGGTTATGCTGACAGGATCCAAGAGGTACATATTAAAATTATTCATATTTTGATTTTATTAATCGAAAAGAAAATGTCATAAGGTAAGTCTTCGATGTGTGAATTGTTAGGCATGAGTGCCAATGTACCAACGGATATCTGCTTTAGTTTTAGTGGGTTAATCAAGCGTGGTGGTGAAACTGGCCCTCATAAAGATGGTTGGGGTATTACTTTTTACGAAGGTAAGGGGTGCCGTAGTTTTAAAGATCCTAAACCAAGTTGTCAATCTCGTGTCGCTAAATTGGTCAAAGACTATCCAATAAAAAGCACTGCTGTGATCAGTCATATTCGCCAAGCTAATCGTGGTGGCGTTTCCCTTGAGAATACCCATCCTTTTACCCGTGAATTATGGGGGCAAAATTGGACTTATGCGCATAATGGTCAGCTAACGGGTTATGAAGATCTTAAACTAGGTTATGCAAATCCTGTAGGGCAAACAGACAGTGAGCGCGCCTTTTGCTGGATTATCGGTAAGCTACACCAAGACTATCAATCCGAGCCAACGGATATGGTAACGGTGTTTAGAAAAATAGCGGGTTATGCTGATCAATTACGCAAGCTAGGTGTTTTTAATATGCTACTTAGCAATGGCGAATATGTGATGGTCTATTGTAGTAATAATTTACATTGGATAACACGTCGAGCACCCTTTGGAAAAGCGCAATTAATCGATGAAGAGTTAACCGTTAACTTTTCTGAAGAAACCTCAGACAGTGATGTGGTCACTGTGATTGCAACTCGACCGCTGACCAGTGATGAGCAATGGAATAAGATGCAGGAAGGTGAATTTTGTGTTTTTCATCTTGGTGAACGAATTTTATAAGTACTAGGAATTAATCATGGCTGAATTGCTCAAAGATGTTTACAGTAACACTTTTATTAATTCAGTCGCTGATCATTTTCAAGTTGCTTACCCTGATTTTGATAAGCAATTATTTGTCACTACGCTATTTGATGAGCAGTGGGAGAGCAGGGAGCTTAAATCTCGTCTTACTTTTATCGCACAAACCTTACACATATTGTTGCCAGCAGACTTCAAAAAAAGTAGTGCGATTTTACATCAAGTCGCACCTTATTTTAGCAGTTATGAAGCCATGTTTTTCCCTGCATTTATTGAAATGTATGGCTTGGACGATTTAGAAACCTCGATCAAAAGCCTTGCCTTGTTAACCCAATATTCCAGTTCTGAATTTGCAGTACGTCCTTTTATTGAAAAATATCCTGAAGTAATGATGGCTAAAATGCTTGAATGGGCAAGTTCAGATAATGTTCATGTTCGTCGTTTAGCCAGTGAAGGGTGTCGCCCGCGATTACCTTGGGCTAGCGCCTTAACTGAATTCAAAAAAAATCCACAACAAATTATTCCTATTTTAGAATCTCTTAAAGATGATGATGAAGATTATGTTTATCGCAGTGTTGCGAATAATCTTAATGATATCAGTAAGGATCACCCGGAATTAGTTACCTCGATTGCGCAGTCGTGGATGCAAGGCAAACCCAGTAAAAATCGTATCTGGTTAGTGAAACATGCATGTCGAGGATTATTGAAAAGTGGTCATCCTACGGTGTTAGCTTTATTTGGCTTTAGCGATCCTGCTCATATTCAAATACAAGATTTTAATATCGACAAAACAGTTAAGTTAGGGAATGCACTTGGTTTTTCCTTTTCTTTAGTCTCGCATCAAATACTGGGACAATGTCGCTGTGAATTTATTATTAGTTTTATGAAGAAAAATGGAAAACAGGCAGATAAGATATTTAAAATTTCAGAGGCAGAAATTAAAAGCCAGTCTAAAGCGATAAGCAAACAGTTTAGTTTTAAAGCCATTTCTACTCGAAAATATTATCCAGGAGAACATCAACTGACTTTAGTCGTTAATGGTAAAAAACTGGCCATGCAATCATTTACTTTGTTTGACTAAAATTGACAACTTTATTGAGTTAGCAGTTAGCAGTTAGCAGTTAGCAGTTAGCAATTTTATTCACATTATTAGCATTTTCGCTTTCCATCTACTTTCCTAGTCGCTTAATTTTGCTCCTTCAATGATCAGGAGTATACTCTCCGATTAACATTACATTTACTTAATATACAGAGATTCAAAATGCCATTTTCTAAACTTGGATTAAGCGCGCCAATTCTACAAGCTATTGCTGAGCAAGGTTATACAAAACCAACGGCTATCCAAGAAAAAGCGATTCCTATTATCTGCAAAGGCAAAGATATTATTGCGGCTGCTGAAACAGGAACCGGTAAAACTGCCAGTTTTGTTTTACCTATTTTACAGCATCTAAAAGATGCACCCGAAGTACGTGCGAAACGTATTAGAGCGTTGATTTTAACGCCAACCCGTGAACTTGCAATTCAAGTTGAAGCAAATGTTAGAGACTATTCTAAACATCTGAACCTGACGTCATTAGCCATGTATGGGGGCGTTGATGATGAGCCTCAAAAAGCTGCTTTAATTGCTGGTGTTGATATATTAGTGGCGACACCAGGTCGTTTACTTGATATGTACACACAACGCGCGATTCATTTTGATGAAGTAGAAATTTTAGTACTTGATGAAGCTGACCGTATGCTTGATATGGGCTTTATTGCCGATATTAATAAAATCGTTGAGAAGTTACCAGAGCAACGTCAAAATTTACTTTTCTCTGCGACCATTTCAAAACAAGTTCGTTTTTTAGCAAAAACCATTCTTGAAAATGCTTCTGAAATTACCATTAAATCAAAGGAAGATAAGCCTAAGATTAATCAGTGGTTAATTCCCGTTGATAAAGACCAAAAATCAGCGTTATTAAGTCAATTAATGTTACAACACCAATGGCCTCAAGCGTTAATTTTTATTGAAACTAAACGTGGTGCGGCTAAGCTAGTTAGCCAACTTGAAAAACGAGGCATCAAAGCAGAAGCCTTTCATAGTGGCAGAAGTCAGGCAATCAGGGAACAACTATTAGCTGATTTTAAAGCGGGGAAACTACAATATTTAGTTTCAACAGGTGTTGCTGCCCGTGGAATAGACATTGATAATTTATATTTAGTATTGAATTATGATTTGCCTGATCAAGCTGATGATTATGTGCATCGCATTGGTCGTACTGGTCGAGCGGGTGCAAGTGGTGAAGCGATATCTTTTGTTTCTCGCGATGATTTCAGAAGTCTTTGTTATATTGAAAAACGTTTAGGTGAAGTGATTCTACGTAAAAATATTGAAGGCTTTGAACCTAGGGCAGAAATTCCTAAATCAGATCTCAACTGGAAACCTACCAAGCCACAAGCAAAAGGCAGAAGATAGAATCAAATAGCGTCGCCATTGCATTGAATGGCGACGCACTCGATTTTAAATCTCTATCTATTATTGGCGGTAATCTTCCAAGAAATGGCCTATTTTACTAATCGCTTTGGTTAGTTCATCCATACGCGGTAAACAAACAATACGAAAGTGATCCGGTTTATGCCAATTAAATCCTGTCCCTTGTACAATTAAAATCTTTTCCTGTGTTAATAAATCCATCGCAAAACGTTGATCATCTTTGATGTTAAATCGCTTCTGATCAATTTTAGGGAAAAGATACAAGGCGCCTTGAGGTTTGGTACAACTCAAACCAGGGATATCATTAATCAATTTCCAAGCACCTTGTGTTTGGTCGTATAAACGTCCACCCGGTACTGTTAATTCATTGATGCTTTGATAACCACCTAATGAGGTTTGAATGGCATGTTGCATAGGTACATTGGCACACAAACGCATACTGGCTAAAATTTCGATACCAGAGATATAATCACGCGCTTGTCGTTTAGCACCACTGATCATCATCCAGCCAACACGGAAACCACAAACACGATATGCTTTTGACAGCCCATCAAAAGTAACAATTAAAATATCATCTGCAAGCGTTGCGAGAGGAATGTGCTTAGCATCATCGTAAACAATTTTAGAGTAAATTTCGTCTGAAAAAACAATCAGATTATGTTGACGAGCAAGCTCAACGATCTGTTCTAATAACTCTTTTGAGTAAACTGCCCCAGTCGGATTATTAGGATTGATTAATACAATGCCTTTGGTTTTAGAGGTGATTTTTGATTTGATATCATCAATATCAGGAAACCAATCTGATTGTTCATCACAAATGTAATGTACCGCTTTACCACCGGAAAGGTTGGTTGCAGCTGTCCATAATGGATAGTCTGGCGCAGGAATGAGCAGTTCATCACCATTATTTAATAAGGCTTGTAAAGACATTACAATCAGTTCACTAACGCCGTTACCGATGTAGATATCATTGGTATCAAGTGATAATAAACCTTTGGCTTGGTAATGTTGCATCACTGATTTTCGAGCAGAGAATAAACCTTTACTATCACAATAACCTTGGCTTTGAGGCAGGTTTTTAATGACATCCATTAATACTTCTTCAGGGGCTTCAAAACCAAATGAGGCGGGATTACCAATATTTAGCTTTAAAATGCGTTGTCCTTCTTCTTCTAATTTTTGGGCTTGTTTAAGTACAGGCCCACGAATGTCATAACACACATTATCTAATTTGAAGGATCTATTAACGGAATACATGGCAACCTCTGAAAGCAAAATATAAGAAATGTAAAACTACCTGATATTGTAGGGACTGTGAAGTAAATAAAGGCGACAGAAGCGGATTCTTGCTGTTATTATTAGTTTTTTTCATCTTACTGGTTAATTAAATTAAAGTTAAGGCTTTCTATGATTGAAATTAAACACCTTCGAACGTTATCAATTCTAAACAATACAGGAAGCTTGGTTGAGGCTGCACGGCAGTTACATCTCACTCAATCGGCATTATCTCATCAATTAAAAGAATTAGAAGGTCGTTTAAATTGTTCTTTGTTTATTCGTAAATCACGACCGATTCGTTTTACGGTGGCTGGAATACGTTTACTTGACTTAGCGAAAGATGTCTTACCTGCAATGAGTAGTGCAGAACGAGATTTATCACGTTTTGTGTCTGGTGATGCTGGACGCTTACATATGGCAGTGGAGTGTCACTCTTGTTTTCAATGGTTGATGCCTGCCATTGATAGTTTTCGTGATAGTTGGCCTGAGGTGGAGCTTGATTTTTCAAGTGGTTTTAGTTTTTTACCACTGCCTGCCCTTAAACGCGGTAATTTAGATTTGGTGGTGACATCAGATCCAAAACCCATTGAAGGCATTAGTTATATCCCGCTTTTTAGTTATCAACCCATGCTCGCGTTAAGTCGTCATCACCGACTTGCTAATAAAACCTACATTGAAGCGGAAGAGTTGGCCCAAGAAACCTTGATCACGTACCCCGTTGAAATAGAACGTTTAGATATTTTTAATCACTTTCTTACACCTGCTGGTATTTCTCCTGCAAAGGTGCGCCATGCTGATATGACATTGATGATGTTACAGTTAGTTGCAAGTGGTCGTGGTGTGGCTGGATTGCCTAACTGGGCGTTGTATGAGTATCTTAAAAAAGATTATGTAGTGGCACGCAAATTAGGCAAAGAAGGTGTCTGGAATACACTTTATGCTGCCGTGCGAGAGGATCAAAAAGAGCTGGCTTATATTCAAGATTTTATTAAAACAGCGATCAGTAGTTGCTTTAAACATCTGCGTGGCATTAAAGGGGTTGAATAGCATTGTTATATTCTGTTTAAAAACTAAACGATGTGCAAATAAATTATTGTCAACCTTGATCATAAACCAATTTTTTGGCTTCTTGATTTGCAGTCATGACAATAAAAAGTAACAATTCCCCTCTGTCTTTAAAATTAATGGGAATCATAAAATGGGTTGTTGTGATGCAAAAGGATTAATGCCCCTTGAACAAGCATTAACAAAATTACAAACCTCTGTCAGTAATGTCTGTGAATCGATTATTTTACCTTTATCTGAAGCGTTAGGTTTTGCACTCGCACAGGACATTCAATCTCCTATTAACGTGCCTCCATTTAATAATTCAGCCATGGATGGTTATGCAATGCTTCAAGCAGATTTACTTGAAGCATCAGCTGAAACGCCGATTACCTTAACCATGGTAGGGCGCTCTTTTGCTGGCGCTCCTTATTCAGGAGATCTTAAATCGGGACAATGTATTCGTATTATGACTGGTGCCGTGATGCCTCATTGCGCAGATACGGTGGTGATGCAAGAAAATACATTGGCAGATGGCGCTCAAATTAGTTTTACTAAAAACCCATCATTTAACGATAATGTTCGCCAAGCGGGAGAAGATTTACAGCAGGGCCAAACTGTTTTAAAAGTAGGTCATAAATTAACACCTCGTGATATCCCGCTTATCGCCTCTCTGGGTATTGCTAATATTTCTGTTTATAGAAAGTTGAAAGTGGCCGTTATTTCTTCAGGTGATGAACTTAAAAATCTTGGTCAGCCGTTAGCCGAAGGTGATATTTATGATAGTAATCGTTACAGCATTATCGCCTTATTGTCGCGTTTAAACGTAGAAGTCATTGATTTTGGTATTATTGCAGATGATCTTAATCTCATTAGAGACGCGATTCGTTTAGCAGATGAGCAAGCGGACGTTGTTATTACCAGTGGTGGTGTATCAGTGGGTGAAGCCGATTTTATTAAAGATGTGTTAAGTGAATTAGGTGAAATTGGTTTTTGGAAACTGGCCATTAAACCAGGGAAACCATTTGCCTTTGGTAAACTGCCAAGTAGCATGTTTTTTGGGTTGCCAGGTAACCCTGTTTCCGCTATGGTCACTTTGTATCAGTTAGCGGTACCCGCGATGGCAACCATGGCTGGGTTAATTGCCAAGCCCGCTATTCGTTTTAATGCAATCACCACTGATAAATTGAGAAAAGCACCAGGCCGTACTGATTTTCAACGTGCTGTTTATAGTGTCAATACGGAAGGGCAATTGATTGTAAGCACAACTGGTAGCCAAGGCTCAGGTGTTTTTAGCTCGATGAGCCAATCAAACTGCTTTATCGTGTTAGAGCAAGATAGAGGTAATGTTGAGATTGGGGAAACAGTTTCCATTGAGCCCTACAGCGCATTAATGGACTAAAACAAAGTACTGAGTAAATAGACTTGGTATTATGTAAAATAATAAAAATTCAGTAATAATAGATAATATAATTTTGGGAATACAATAATGATTAAAACCGATGATGTACATATCACAGCAATTAAAGAACTTTTACCACCTATCGCTTTATTAGAAAAGTTCCCTGCAACACAAGCAATCAAAAAAACAGTGGCAGGTTCTCGTGATGCAATTAGCAAAATTTTAAGCAATAAAGATGATCGCCTTTTAGTGATTATTGGACCTTGTTCAATTCACGATACTGAAGCGGCTCTAGATTATGCTGCTAAATTAGCGCCATTACGTGAAAAATACAAAGATACATTAGAAGTTGTGATGCGTGTTTATTTTGAAAAACCACGTACAACAGTTGGTTGGAAAGGGTTAATTAACGATCCTGAATTAAATGGCACGTTTAACATTAATAAAGGTTTGCGTACCGGTCGTAAACTATTGTTAGACATCAATGCAATGGGACTTCCTGCTGCGACTGAGTTCTTAGATATGATCACACCTCAATATGTAGGTGACTTAATGACTTGGGGCGCAATTGGCGCGCGTACAACAGAATCACAAGTTCATCGTGAACTTGCTTCTGGTATATCTTGCCCAGTTGGTTTCAAAAACGGAACTGACGGAACGATTAAAGTGGCAGTTGATGCCATAGGTGCAGCGAATGCATCACATCACTTTTTATCAGTGAACAAATTTGGCCACAGTGCCATTGTTGAAACATCTGGTAATCCAGATTGTCATATTATTCTTCGTGGTGGTAAAGCGCCAAATTACAGTGCTGCTGATGTTGCTGCTATTAAAGCTGATCTTAAAAAATCAGGACTTGAAGAAACGTTAATGATCGATTTCAGTCATGCAAACTCTGAGAAGAAATTTGAAAACCAAATGAAAGTTTGTACCGATGTTTGTGGTCAAATATCTGGTGGTGATAAAGCAATTTCAGGCGTAATGGTTGAAAGTCATATCGTTGAAGGTCGTCAAGATTTAGTGGACGGTAAAGCAACCACATACGGTCAAAGTATTACCGATGCTTGTATTGGTTGGGCTGATACAGAAACGTTATTAGCACAATTATCAGAAGCCGTAGCAACACGTCGTGGTTAATCTGTAAAAATATCAGTGACTAAGCACTGCTTTGGCGGTGCTTTTTTTTGTTTAAAATTTGTAATGATTCTGGTTATGTTGACAATTACATTTATACAAGCGATTGAATGAATATATGACTAAAAAAAATAAACCTATCATGATTTTAGGTTGTACCAGTGATGCAGGGAAATCGTTAATAGTAACTGCTATTTGTCGCTTATTAGCTAATCGGGGCATAAAGGTCGCACCCTTTAAAGCGCAAAACATGAGTAATAATGCCGCCATTACCAGTGAAGGTTTAGAAATAGGGCGTGCTCAATACCTACAAGCGATTGCGGCTAAAGTAACGCCTAATGTATTGATGAATCCGGTGTTATTAAAACCCAGTGCTGATACACAAAGCCAAGTGATTATTAACGGTAAGGTTAACACTGAAATTAGTCAACTGCCTTGGCTTGAGCGTAAAAACTTACTTTGGCCTGAAGTGCAAAAATCATTACAGCAATTAATTGAAAACTATGACCAAGTTGTTATCGAAGGTGCAGGTAGCCCCGCAGAAATCAACCTACGCTCTGGTGATATTGTTAACATGTCTGTGGCGCTTGAATGTCAGGCTGATGTGTATCTTGTTTCTGATATAGACCGTGGTGGGTCTTTCGCACACTTACTTGGCACTTGGGCTTGTTTAAGCCCTGAAGAACAAAAATTAATAAAAGGCTTTGTACTTAATAAATTTCGTGGTGATGCCACTTTATTAGGTAATGCTATGGATTGGCTTGAAGAAAAAACGGCTATTCCGACAGTGGCTATTTTACCTTATTACCGTCATCAATTACCTGAAGAAGATAGTTTTCGTTTAGGCACACAATGGCAACGCGGGAAAATTAATATTGGCATACTCTATTACCCTTATGCCTCTAATATGGATGAGTTTGACCCTTTAATCTATCAAGATGACATTAACCTAGTACCGATTACCAAAAACATAGACTTGAGTCATTTTGATGCGTTGATTTTGCCGGGCAGTAAAAATAGTGGTGCCAGTTTAGATTTTTTGAATACAACGGGTCTTGCAAAAGAAATTAAAAAATTTCATCAATTAGATAAATTGATTTTAGGCATTTGTGGCGGTTTACAGATACTCGGTGAAGCGATTCATGATCCACTAAATTTAGAAGGCGGTAATAAGCAAGGCTTAGGTCTGATTGCTTTACAAACTACATTACAAGCTGAGAAAGCAACGAAACAAACAGAAATTATGTGGTTGGATGCGCTATTGAAAGGGTATGAAATTCATCATGGCGAAACCCTTACAGAGCCTTCAGTTATAGATTTTATGGCAGACAATTTAGGTTGGCAACAGGGCCATGTTTACACAACTTATTTACATGGGGTGTTTGAAAATAAAGTTTTTTATAATTGGTTTATGGAACAAGTGGGAGGTCTTAAAAATGGTTTACAATGGGCCGAGCACCTTGAGACAGAACTTGATAGTTTAGCGGATATGTTTGAATCACATGGTTGGTTATAAAGCACTCTTTAAAACATAAAATCGTTGTTCACTGTTTTTTGTTGAATATTAGCCATTAAACAACGATTTTGTTTTGATTTTTATGGTTATGCGTTTAAGGATTTAAGCGTGTGATATCCCATTTTCCATTTTGAGGTTGATAAATAAATCTATCATGAAGTCTGTCGGCTTTACCTTGCCAAAACTCGATGCGATCAGGGACAACACGATAACCTCCCCAAAATTCAGGTAAAGGGATCTCTTTACCTTTAAACTTTTGTTCAAACATTTTAACGCGTTCAACTAAGGTATCACGGCTATCAAGCAGATCACTTTGATGTGATGCCCAGGCGCCGATTTGGCTACCGCGTCCACGACTATGGAAGTAATCTGCAGACTCTTGCTCACTAATGCGTTCAATGCGACCCTCTATACGTACTTGTCGCTGTAACATATTCCAATGGAATAATAATGCAGCAAAAGGGTTTGCTTCTAATTCCTTAGCTTTACGGCTGTTATAATTAGTGAAAAATACAAAGCCCTTTTCATCAACTTCTTTTAATAAAACCATACGAGAAGAAGGGCGCCCTTCAGTGGTGCAACTGGAAACAGACATTGACTCGGGTAAAATAATGCCACTGTTTTCCGCTTCTTTTAACCATGCTTTGAAAAACGCAATGGGATTATCCGTTGTTTGCAACGCTCGATTTTCAATTAATAGACCTTGCCCAAGGGTAAATGCACAGCGAATTTTATTCAAAAATGACATTAGATCTTCTTCTATAAATTTAGTTAGCCTAAGTGTATAATTTAGTGAAAATAATACAACTTATAATCGGCTAAAATAGTGTCAAATTCATCATCAACAAAATTTAACTACCAAGATTTAATTAATATTTTTGAAAAAACTTTTTTAATCAATTTTAATACACAACTGGTTTGTGGTGATGATGAACCTATTTATTTACCTGCTGATAATGAAAATCCACATCATCGCATAATCTTTGCACATGGATTTTATGCCAGCGCGTTACATGAAACTGCCCACTGGTTAGTGGCGGGTGAAAAAAGACGTTTATTAGAGGATTATGGCTATTGGTATGAACCTGATGGTCGTAATGCAGCGCAACAAGCTGAGTTTGAAAAGGTTGAGGTGGTGCCACAAGCCATCGAGTGGGCGATTGCAATGAGTTGTGGTTTTACATTCGATGTCAGTGCCGATAATTTAAGTGGTATCGAAATTGATCGCTTAGCTTTTAAACATAAAGTGCATCAACAAGTATTAACCTATTTGGAAAATGGTTTTTCAGTAAGAACAAGCCAATTAATTAACGCATGTTGTGAATTTTATAAAACACCCTTGCTAACAAAAGACATGTTTAATTATAAAGGCATGATATCTTTTTAAGACCCTTTAGAAACTTTTAAATATGC
>TARA_R110001583_G_scaffold26533_5_pt1 | contig 19178 bp, 15 predicted proteins | sample TARA_R110001583 | Tara Oceans TARA_R110001583 (sample SAMEA4398432) | marine metagenome | biome: Polar Biome; feature: [MES] marine water layer (ENVO:01000295) within the mesopelagic zone...; material: water (ENVO:00002006), including particulate matter (ENVO:01000060) such as...... | reverse complement strand
TTCGTCAGAAAAAAACTTAATACCATTATCATAATATGGGTTGTGCGATGCACTAATCACAATCCCCGCAGTTGCACGGAAAGTATGAGTAAGATAAGCAATGGCAGGCGTTGGCATAGGCCCCATTAGTACAGGAATAACACCTGCAGACGTTAACCCTGCTTGTAGAGCAGCTTCAAGCATATAACCAGAAATACGAGGATCTTTACCAATTAATACTTTTTTATTACCTGATTTAGCTAAAACTCGACCAGCGGCCCAACCTAGCTTCAATGCAAATTCAGGTGTAATTAAAGACTCGCCTACTTTGCCGCGAATTCCATCGGTTCCAAAATACTTTTTATTCATAATAAAAGTTTATCCATCATCAGAGATACCTTGGTTAATTGAAGGTATTTATTTGCTGTAATACTTTCATAACATCAACTGTTTCTGAGACGTCATGAACACGAATTATTTTTGAACCTTGCTGCATCGCAATCATTGCGCCAGCTAAGCTCCCTGCTAAACGCCCATTTATATCACGATTTAGCAACTGACCAAACATTGATTTACGAGAAACACCTGTTAAAACAGGAAATCCTAACGACAGAAAGTTTTGTGTTGAATTTAACAAATCAAAATTATGTTGTAACGATTTACCAAAACCAAAGCCTAAATCAATAATAATATTTTCAGCCTTAATACCGGCTTCAATACATTGTTGACTACGTTCCATTAAAAAAGCTTTTACTTCGGTTACAACATCTTGATAATCGGGTGCTGTTTGCATGCTTCTTGGTTGACCCTGCATGTGCATCAAACATACTGGCACATTTGCTTCAACAGCTGCATTTAAAGCCCCTTCTTCACGTAATGCACGCACATCGTTAATAATATTTGCCCCTGCTTTAACGGCTTCAGTCATAACAATGGCTTTACTGGTATCAATCGAGATCCAACAATCTAGCTCTTTTTTGATACGCTCTATAATAGGCACGACTCTATCTAGTTCTTCATTTAATAAAACATCTTTTGCGCCTGGTCTTGTTGACTCGCCACCGATATCAATAATAGTTGCGCCTTGATCAACCATTTTTTTAGCATGCAAAATTGCTTGATCAAGCTGTGTATATTGCCCACCATCAGAAAATGAATCAGGTGTTACATTTAAAATCCCCATTATCTGAGGTTGGTTAAGAGATAATTGTTTATTATGGCTAGTTAAAATCATTAGTTTAGGCTTTTATTGGGTATAGATGATGAAAATATAGACTAAAAAAAACCTAAGCAAGCTTAGGTTTTTTAGAGAACTTAAACAATATTCTATTTACTGTCTTTGTCTTCATCGGTCGAGGTTTCAGTCGTTTCAGGTTTTTCAACATCAACCACTTCTTCTGGCTCAACATTTTCAGTAGTCACTTTATTTTTTTCTGGCTTGACCATATTAATGTTAGATTTTTCTGGTTTAACCATATCGATCGTCGATTTTTTTTCTTTAAGCGACTCAACTTCTTTTTCATCGTCCCAATCACTTGGTGGACGAACCGTTACACGAGCCATTAAATCATCAACTTGATCTGCATCGATTGTTTCGTATTTCATCAATGCTTCTTTCATTGCATGTAAAATATCAATGTTATCGGTTAACAGTTGGTGAGCACGTTTATAGTTAGTATCAATGAATACTTTTACTTCATCATCAATGACTTTACCTGTTTCGTGCGAAACAACATTGGATCGTAAACTACCTTGCTCACCTGTTAATAGGATAGGACCTAACTTTTCAGAGAACCCCCATTCAGTCACCATGGCACGAGCAATTGCAGAGGCTTGTTTGATATCTTGTGAAGCACCTGTTGACACTTTTTGTGCGCCGTAGATAAGCTCTTCAGCAATACGACCGCCATAAGCAACTGAAATACTACTTTCCAACTCATCTTTATTTTGTGATATTTGGTCACCTTCAGGTAAGAACTGAGTCACACCTAATGCACGCCCACGAGGAATAATAGTTACTTTATGAATTGGGTGATGCTGAGGTACTAATTTAGCTACAATAGCATGGCCCGCTTCATGGTAAGCCGTTGACTCTTTATCTTTAACCGTCATTACTAAACTACGGCGTTCAGAGCCCATTAATATTTTATCACGTGCTTGTTCAAAGTCTTCTTTTGACACAGTGCTTTTGTTACCACGAGCAGCAAACAATGCAGCTTCATTAACTAAGTTAGCTAAATCAGCACCAGAGAAACCTGGAGTCCCACGTGCTAATACTGTTGCTTTTACATCTTCTTCCAATGGAATTTTACGCATATGAACTTTTAATATTTGTTCACGTCCGCGTACATCAGGTAAACCAACAACGACTTGACGGTCAAAACGGCCAGGACGTAGTAATGCAGCATCTAATACATCAGGACGGTTAGTTGCAGCAATAACGATAATACCTTCATTACCTTCAAATCCATCCATTTCAACTAACATTTGGTTTAGTGTTTGTTCACGTTCATCATTACCGCCGCCCATGCCTGCACCACGAGATCGACCTACAGCATCGATTTCATCGATAAAGATAATACAAGGTGCTGATTTTTTAGCTTGTTCAAACATATCACGAACACGAGAAGCACCAACACCAACAAACATTTCTACAAAATCAGAACCTGAGATTGAGAAAAATGGCACTTTAGCTTCACCTGCAATAGCTTTCGCTAATAGTGTTTTACCCGTACCAGGAGGGCCGACTAATAGAATACCCGTTGGAATTCTGCCGCCTAGCTTCTGAAACTTGCTAGAATCTTTTAAATATTCAACTAATTCAACAACATCCTCTTTTGCTTCATCACAGCCAGCAACATCTGCAAAAGTTGTTTTAATTTGATCTTCGCTCATCAATTTGGCTTTACTTTTACCAAATGACATTGCGCCGCCTTTACCGCCGCCTTGCATATTACGCATAAAGAAGATCCAAACACCGATTAGTAACAGCATTGGGAACCATGAAACAAAAATAGAGGCTAAGAAACTAGTTTCTTCTGGTGGTGTGCCTTCAACTTTTACATCATTTTTAATAAGGTAATTAACTAAGTCTAAATCTGGCGCAGGAATATAAGTAACAAACGGTGTTTGATTACTTTTTAAACCTTTAATTTGTTGGCCATTAATTTGTACTTGTTGAATCTGCCCTTGGCTTACTTCTTTATTAAAAGTGGTGTAGTCGATTTGTGATTTTTTTGTGTCGTCTGATCCAAAGCCTTGGAATAAAGACATTAAGACTACTGCGATGACTAACCACAATATCAGGTTTTTTGCCATATCGTTCAAGATGTAAACCTCATGTTAAAAATTAAAAGAATATAATGATAAAGCAGATTACTACAGTTTAAAACCAGTCGCCACTAAATAAACTTCGCGCGATCTCGCTCTTGATGAATCTGGTTTTCGAGTTTTAACTGTTTTAAATAATTTTCGTACTTCATTGATAAATGTCTCATATTCAGCGCCCATAAAGACTTTAACAATAAAGCTGCCGTCTTTAACGAGTACATCACGACACATATCTAACGCCAATTCAACTAAGTACATTGATTTAGGTTGATCAATGCCAGTATTACCGCTCATATTGGGCGCCATGTCAGATAACACAATATCAACCTTGTTATCACCAATACGTTGTAACAATGCATTAAGGACCACTTCTTCACGGAAATCGCCTTGTAAGAAGTCAACACCTGCAATCGAATCCATTGCTAGAATATCACAGGCAATGACTTTACCTTTAAGCCCTACCTTCTCAACTGCCCATTGAGACCAACTTCCTGGTGCAGCACCTAAATCGACAACAGTCATGCCAGAGCGGATCAATTTGTCTTTACCGTTTATCTCATCCAATTTAAACACAGCACGCGATCGTAAACCTTGTTTATTAGCTTCTTTCACATAAAAATCATTCACGTGTTCATGCATCCATCGTTTTGAACTTCCCGATGCGCTCTTTTTAAGACGATTTGTACTGTCTGGTTTTGCCACAATGACTTCCTTAGTGAGCGAATATTAGGATAAATAATAATCTAAATAGTAAAGGTTAATATTTAAGGGTAGAATGAAACGTTTTCAACCCTTAATTAAAGATATTTGCATGAAATTATCAAACAAACAGAAACAATTTTTAAAAGGTTTAGCACATAGTCTAAAACCAGTTGTATTACTGGGACAAAATGGCTTAACCGAAGGCGTATTAGCTGAGATCGAAAATGCTATTAGCCACCATGAATTAATTAAAGTAAAAATAGCCACTGACGACCGTGAAACTAAACAACTTATTATTGATGCTATTGTGCGTGAAACTGAAGCGCTAGCAATTGCAAAAATTGGTCATATTGTTGTTTTATACCGCCCAAGTGAAGCTAAAAAGATAGAATTACCACGTAAATAATTACGTTTTAATTTCATTTTTCACTAATAAAAAGCCCAGTTTATCTGGGCTTTTTATTACCCCAACATTACCTCTGCTGATTATTGATAGCAAAGCCTGATCGGAGTGCTAAGCAACTAGCAGACATATTCTACTTTGATAATATCGTAATCAATCACACCACCTGGTGTTGTGATTGAGATTTCATCATCTATTTTTTTACCAATCAAACCACGTGCAATTGGTGAATTAATTGAGATAAGATTCTTTTTAATATTAGATTCATCATCACCTACAATTTGATAGGTTACTTCTTCATCAGTCTCAGCATTAACAATAGTCACCGTTGAACCAAAGATAACTTTGCCATTATTTGCAATTTTGCTGACATCTATAATTTGTGCATTAGATAATTTAGCTTCTATATCTTGAATACGCCCTTCACAAAATCCTTGTTGCTCACGTGCTGCATGGTATTCAGCGTTCTCTTTTAAATCACCATGTTCACGAGCTTCAGCAATAGCATGTACAATCTCAGGGCGTTTTACTGTTTTTAATTGCTCTAATTCTGAGCGTAAAATATCAGCGCCTTTTGCTGTCATTGGGTATTGAGTCATTAACCATCACCTTATTCTGGAAACAATGTTTCACTAACTGTATTTAGAAAGGCCATTATTTTACGCTACTTAAGCAGATTAGTCATTGATTATAGAAAAAATGGCTTTTGTATTTTCATAAATTTGCTGTGCAACAACTTGTGTCGACTCTTTTCTTATTTCACACAAAGATTCAAAGATAATTTTTAAATTTAAAGGTGAATTATAGCGGGTTGATTGCTGATAAATAGGCATATCCGGTGCATCGGTTTCTAAAACAAAGCTTGTTAAAGGTAATTGGCTTAAAGTATGTCGTGTTTTTTTAGCACTTGGGTAAGTAATAACCCCACCAATACCTAATTTAAAACCTAACTTGATAAACTCGTTTGCAATTTCTTCACTGCCTGAAAAAGCATGGTAAACCCCACCATAACTAAAGTTAATTTTTTTTAACAATTGTAAAACTCGAGATTGTGTTTTCACTACATGCAAGATAACCGGTAATTTTAGCTCCTGTGCAATCGCTAATTGAGCTAAAAATATTTCTTCTTGTAATGCCATTTCAGTAGTAATTAGTTTATCTAAACCAATTTCACCTAGCGCAACACATCGATTATTAGGTTGTTTAAGTGATTTGATTAACAACTGTTTTAGCTGCACTAAGTGACAACCTTCAAAATCATCTAAAAAATGCGGGTGAATACCGAGTGCAAAATACAGTTTATTTTTTTGCGTGGTTAATGCAGTTTGTTGTTCAATTAACGCGATGATTTCAGGCCAACGCTTAGCATCGGTACCAGGAATAATCAGTTTATTGATATCTACATCAGTAAGCGCAGACAGCAAAAGATCTTGTTCCTCTTTAAAACAATCAAAATTAAAATGACAATGGCTATCAATAAACATACACAACATCCTATAACAGACTTATTAAACAGAATTTATAGCTAATCAAAGCGCTATTGCAATAAATATTGAAAGGCGATTGAGACCAAATAATAGTTATAAAAAAAGCGTCCATGGACGCTTTAATACGATAGTGCAGTAACTTTAATAGTCAATAGTAGCCAATTTGCTCATAAATAACTGTTAGCTATTAATGTTCACGTGTTTTACGGAAACGAACATCTGGGTAACGCTCAATCGCTAGATTTAAGTTAACCATAGTAGGTGCAACATAAGTTAAATTATTACTACCGTCTAATGCTAAGTTATCAAAAGCTTTTTTCTCAAATTCAGCCATTTTAAGCGGATTTTCACAATCAACCCAAAGTGCTGTAGCAACGCTAATGCCTTCATAAATAGCATCAACTTTATATTCAGATTTTAAACGTTGTACCACCACTTCAAACTGCAGCACACCAACCGCACCAACAATCAAATCATTACTACGTAATGGACGGAATACTTGAACAGCACCCTCTTCAGATAATTGCATTAACCCTTTCAACAGTTGTTTTTGTTTTAAAGGATCTTTTAAACGAATACGACGGAACATTTCAGGTGCAAAGTTTGGAATACCGGTAAATTTAAGCTCCTCACCAGTGGTAAATGTATCACCAATTTGAATTGTACCGTGGTTATGCAAACCAATAATATCACCTGAGAACGATTCTTCAGAAGCAGTACGGTCACCGGCCATAAAGGTTACGGCATCTGAAATACTGACCATTTTTCCGGTACGTACATGATGTATTTTCATGCCTTTTTCATACTTACCAGAACAAATTCGCATAAACGCAATACGGTCACGGTGCTTTGGATCCATATTCGCTTGAATTTTAAAAATGAAACCAGAAAACACTTCTTCCGTAGGTTCAACAACACGTTGTACTGTTGCTCTTGGAAGTGGTTTTGGAGCCCATTCCACTAAGCCATCTAATACATGGTCAACACCAAAGTTACCTAATGCAGTACCAAAATAGACAGGTGTTAATTCACCTGACAAGAACATTTCTTGATCAAATTCATTAGAGGCACCTAATACTAGCTCCATTTCTTCACGTAACTCGTCTGCATGGTTAGGTAATGCTTTATCTACTTCAGGGTTATCTAACCCTTTGATGATGCGTACTTCTTGAATCGTATGGCCTTGACCAGATTCATATAAAATCACTTCATCACGTAATAAATGATAAACACCTTTAAACTCTTTACCCATGCCTATTGGCCAAGTAATAGGTGCACAGGCAATATTAAGTACGTCTTCAACTTCATCCATCAGATCAACTGGGTCACGTGTATCACGGTCACATTTGTTCATGAAAGTAATAATTGGTGTATCACGCAAACGTGTTACTTCCATTAATTTGATGGTACGTTGCTCTACCCCTTTTGCCGCATCAATCACCATTAAACATGAGTCAACTGCGGTTAAAGTACGGTAAGTATCTTCCGAGAAGTCTTCATGCCCGGGGGTGTCTAAAAGATTGACCAAACCATGCTTATAAGGAAACTGCATTACTGAAGTAGTGATAGAAATACCACGTTCTTTTTCCATCTCCATCCAATCAGATTTAGCATGCTGACCTGATTTTTTGCCTTTTACGGTACCCGCTTTTTGTAATGCGTTCCCAAATAAAAGCACTTTTTCAGTAATCGTTGTTTTACCCGCATCAGGGTGAGATATGATTGCGAATGTACGTCTAGAGTTGACTGCTTCTAGAAATTTAGCGTCTGCCATATTTAGTTTTCTCTTTATATGTACACAAATATGCACACAATAATTTTTCTACGAAATGAGTGTTTTATAAATTTGGCAGAACTATAACAAATTGAGTTAATTAATTCATTTCCTATTACAAGCTTCTTCATCAATAAAGCGCAAATAAAATTTTCAATAACTAACGCGATTAAGTGGCACTAGCTAATGCGAGTTTAACCGCAAAGGCAACAAAACCTACTCCAACACTACCACCTGAAACCGCACTCACTTTTTTACGTTTATTAAAGCTTTCAGCCAGTGTTGTACCTGCATAAATAAGCACTGCAAGATAAATTAAGCTAAGCGTTTGAATAGTTAACGCTAATATTAAAAAAGGGATCACTGGTTGTGGGTAAGAAGGATCAACAAACTGAGCAAAAAAGGACAGAAAAAACAAAATGGCTTTAGGGTTCAATAAACTCACTAACAATGCTTTTCTAAAAGCTTTACCACCAGTGGTTTTCTTGATTTCGACGGTTGCTTGTAAGTCTTTATTATCTAAGTTTCGCCAAGATTTTATAGCACCAGTAATTAAGTTATAACCAATGTAAATTAGGTAACCTGCCCCGGCATACTTAATAAACATAAAAATAGCAGGATAAGTTGTAAGAATAGTGACAGCGCCTAATGCAGTGGCTAAAATCAACACTGAATCACCTATCAGAACGCCTACTACTGCAGACCAACCAACCCGGCTACCTTGTTGCGCAGAAAGAGCCAAAACATAAAGTGAGTTAGGGCCAGGCAATAAAATAACAAACAAAGCACCTATAAAATAAGTGACATAATTAAGCACACCAAACGTTTCCATAATTGCCCTAACTAGTCTAATAAAAAATATTCACTGTACTAAATATTAAAGTAATATCCCACCTTTAAAATCAGAATTAGCCCACTATCTTATTAAAAAGAGCCAACTCTGACTGTCCCGTAAAAGAATCAAAAAATAGCACAAAAGTTAAGTTAAAAGTAAAAGGTTTATAAGCCAGAAAAACTCGCTCATTCACTAACAACTAAATTTCATTTCACTCATATTGAGATGTTTTATCAAACTATCTAACAAAAGCCTATCAACGACTTTATTTAAGTTCGGCAGGCAACAAGCTATGCCCCCTTAGATCATCCAACATGTTATTACCTTATATTTTGCGGCGATGATTACTTCATAAAATGTTTTAGAGGTGGTGCATGCATTAAGAAGTTTTGATGCGAAATATTCCATGCGTAAGCTCCAGCTTGTGTAAATACGAGGTAATCCCCAATCGCTAACCTATCGACATACTGCTGAGTGGCAAGTATATCTTTAGGTGTGCATAACTGCCCAACTAAAGTAACAGCCTGTTGTTTAATTTCGAGATAAGAAAAATGTGGGTTACTCGATTGCTCTGCTTGACCGTGGCAAACAAAGAAAGGATGATCATGATTTTGTGCTGCAGGTGTTCTAAAATGATGTGTTCCACCATGACCAATCGCAAAATACTGACCATGATTATATTTAATATCGAGTACCTGCATGATATAAAAACCGCAGTTAGCGGTAACATAACGACCACATTCGAAACGAATTTTAATAGCGCCTAACTGCTGCTCTGCGATAAGTTGCGTTAATTCTCCACAAAATATTTTCCAATCAAATACTTGTGATGGGTCTAAATAATTAATGCCGATCCCTCCCCCTACATTTAATAGCGGAAGATCTAATTTATATAACTCACACCAATGCTTAAAGGTCTTAAAATATAATGCCATCAATGCTAAGTGAGCACTCCTATCAAGCTGATGAGACATTAAGTGAAAGTGAAATCCTTGTAAGTTAATGAAGGTTGAACTTTCAATCACTTTTAATACCGTACAAAGCTCATTTTCATCAAAACCAAAAGGTGTTGGTTTCCCTCCCATAGTAAGCTTAGTACTGGGTAAACCTTGCAGTGATATATTCATCCGCAATAACACATTACAACTTAAGCTTCGATGCGAACAGATCTGCTCTAGGCGGTCTAACTCAGTAAGACTTTCTACATGGATAGCTTCAACACCAAGCAATACCGCCTGTTCTAGTTCGCTATATAGTTTACCTGGCCCACCGAAGATAAGAGGCACATGGGGTTGGTTCTCATTTAACCAAGCAAGCTCTCCACCTGATGCGGCTTCAAAGCCATCCACTAACGGCGCTAATGTAGAAAGTATCTTCTCCTCAGGATTTGCTTTTGATGCATAATAAAGTTCACAATTGTTAGGTAATGCAGACATCATGCCAGTGACATGTTCAGTTAATGCTTCTAAATCATAAATATAAGCACAAAGCGGAGTATTAGATGGCATTCCATTTTTTAAAAAATGAATGGCATTGTTGATGCGATTTTTCATGGTTATTCCATTATTTGAGCAAGAGGATTGTTAAGTAAACTGTAACTAGAGTGGCTGTCAGACTGTTTCAACAGACGTGTGGTTAAGTTATTTTTGCTGGGTATCGGTTGCCCTGCTAAAAATGCAACTAACTCTGGTTGCTCCCCTTCTTCTTGTTGCCAGCGTTGGATCGTACTAGCCAGAATAAGCCAACAGTTGGTTTCAATTAATAAATTACCCGCGGCAATATGAAAAATAGCCTCACTAATATTATTAATTAACGTGCAGTATGCAATACGATTCCAACCTTGCTCCCTAGTGTAATAAACCGACGTTCGCGCTTTACTTGATAACTCACTCAGCTTATCTTCCGGCCACTTATCTTGCATTAACTTAGTGCCTTCTAAATCACGGATCCAAACTTTGGCAGGTAAACCATTTTCAAAACCAATCATCGTATTTTGTAAATGAGGCTCAAAGGCAATGCCTAAGTTGAAGAAATAATGAAAAACACCAGGCAATAATGCTTGTAAATAGGCATCAAACCATTGCTCTGCAATATCCGTATAATTTATGCCAACCGTTTCGGCATGCTTTTGTAAATATTGAGCACATAAGCTTTCACCTTTTTCATCCCACGCAAACAAAGCACCTGCCATTTGCGGCTGATATTTTTGTTGCAACTCTACCGACAAACCATCTCGATATAAAATACCAAAACATTCAATCACATCGCGAACATTCTTCTGCTCATTTTCTGAAGCAATAGAAGACAGGTCAATACTACTCGCAGCCGGCTCTGCCATTACAGAGAACTTAGGATGAGATGCCCTAACACCTTTTGCATGTAGATTAATTAAACGAGTTAGTGCGACCGCACTTTCTAATTCATACCAAGCATTTTTACGTACACAGTTAGTTAATCGAACATGGATAGAAAACTTCATAAAACTATTCGTTTTTGGTATATATAAAGTACGTACCGAAGATGTAGGGTAAACCTTTTCACCTAACGGTCCGATATAACGAATATGTCCTAGATCGATTGCTTTTTTTACCAACGGCTGCTGTAAAATAGTATTAACTTCCCATGGGTGGCATGGGTATAAACATGCTTTATTTGGGTATGCCTGATTGATCACATCAAGTGCAGTTAATTCAGTACAGTGCATCTGTTTGATTAATTCAGGGGGGACCTCAAACCAATGTAATGGAAATTTAGCTTGCACTTCTGGTGAACAAGCTAACAATTGATCAAAGCTCACTCCATCTCGACTTTTAGGAGCAGGATGCATTGCATGCCCCCATAACAAACTTTGCTCCGATGAAATAAGGCTTGAATTTACATCAAGGCCTATTTTAGTCGCATTCTGCTGAATAAATAAACGTGTGATATTAATACTGTTTTTTATTTGTTCTAGTAGTTCAGTATTGACTTCACTATCTAAGACTAAAGCAAGGTGTGATAATAAAAATTGTGCTAAATCGATAGCATCAATCACCTGCCACCCTGCTCCTTCGCGCTTTAAATAGGGCTGACTAATAAAACGAACACGAGCGAGCAAACTGACATGATCTGCTTTAATAGCAATACAACATGCAGATTCAGGAAAGGTTATACGAACAACTTTGCAATCACTGCTGATTTTCTGATTAAACGTAGCAGGTACATCTACCTTATTATCATTGAGTTCGACTTGCCCTTTTGCTAATCCATATTCCCGGATATAACAATTTAATAAACAAGTCAGTGCATTATTTTCAGCTAAATGCAGATATACTTCATTACGATATTTTTCTGAAGTACTAGTATTATAATTAAGTAGTTGGGTCGACATAGGTAGGTGACTCCTGAGCATTAACAATTAAAATTAAAATCGCTGCGGTACAAGCAACTGCTGCGAGTAAAAATGGCCAGCTCAAAGAAAAAAACTGACTTATAAAGCTCGCTGAAAAACCGGCAAATACGCCAGCCCACTTTCCCCATGCATCAAAACGGCCAAAGGATAACCCTGCTTTCTGATGCTCAAGTCGCTCACTTAAAAATAGATGCAATCCACTATAACTAAGCAACATACCGAGTCCGAATAATAAGCGGTATAGAATTAAGCCTTCACTACTGTTTAATGCAAATTGTCCGAGACAAGCTCCCCCCAAAAGAACAAAACCAGACAAGCTCTGCAGCTGAGCTGAAAGTGTTAATTTAGCAAGAAAAAAAGCGAACAACAGATAGACCAAATGAGGCAAACTATAATAAAACCCTGCCATAGTATCGCGTACATCTCCTAAGCTTTGTACATAGGGTAAGAAGTAAGGGAAAGTGACAACCATCGAAAAACAAAATAAAAATTGCAGATATAAAAGTTGTGAAAAAGCATTGTTTTTTGAAGGTTTATTCGAAGGTTTGATGACAATATCAATGACATGTTCGTCTTTTGGTAAAAACAAACTTATGATCAAAGCAGTACAAGGTAATAATGCTAAATAACGATAAACCAATAAAGGCTGATCTGTTTCAGTAAAGAAACCTAATAATAAAGGAGCACTAACGAGTGCTAAACGCGCTGAAAACTGCGTTAAATTTAAACTCTTAGCTAATGAGCGCCCTTTGTACATACTACTTAAATAAGCATTAGAAGCAGCTAATGTCCCACCACTGATCCCTTGTACTATCAAACCTAAGCTAAATAGCGTTAAAGTATCTGCAAAACCAGACATTAAAAATCCACAGGTTAAGCCTAATTGAGATCTTAATAATGATCGTTTCTTTCCATACTTATCAGCAAAACGCCCCCACCAGGGAGCACTAAGAGCGGAACATAAAACAGGCACAACAAACATAATACCAACAAGGTAATCTGAATTTTCTGTGGTTAAACTATTGAGCATTCGAGGCATAAACAACGGCATGCCTAATGCTGTAAATGCCGTCAAAAAATGACAAAACAATACGATAATTAGTATTGGCATGAATTACCCTTTATTAAAAAATCTTGCTGTAAAAAATTTGGGACACTATTGCCATAATACTTATTAATATCAGTCGCACCGGTAGCAGATTTACAGAGTAAACTACCAGAACTTAATAGATATTTAGCCGGTTGAAAATCAGCTTCTAACAGAAACTGACGCGCATATAGAGTATTGATGCCCTCTTTATCGAGCAATGTTAGCTGCTTAATAATTTCACTTCTTAACTGAGAATATAACGTTTGTAGAGGCATCACCCCATAAGCGGCCATTGCTTCGAATACAGCAGCAATATCAAGCTGTAAAGTGATAGTAGTGAACATCTGTGCAAGTGCTAATTCATCATCAACAAGAATACGCTGATCGATTAATTGCTTGAGCTGCTGCTTCGCTATTTTCTCATCGGCCATATTTTTTACAAAACGCACGGGTAATAAACGTGCAGAATCATTATCTTTCATTACTAATGTTAGCGGTTTTTCCATTGTAAATGCGAGTACTGCATTCTGTTGATTTGACTCTAATGCAATACCATATTTAAGCCAAAAACGAAGATGAACACTTAATAACAGACTTAAGTATTCATTAAGCCAACGCTGAATATCTCCTTGATAGAAGTGATCAACTAAATGTTGTAAATAAATTCGTTTATCGGGCATTTCACTCGCTAAAGCAGCAACTGGCACTAAGGTTTTTTCATGCATGGCAGCTGGATACTGGCGCACAATATAAGCAATCTCTTTAATTTCCCTCTGATGGCCGCCATGTTTTTCATTACAGTGCATATATAACCCTTGTAACTTTGGATCATCATTCGCTAGCTGTGTTAACACCTTTTCAAACCAATGCCCATCATAAATAGTGCTGGATTTGATTAACCGAATATTACGAGCGCCTAATGTCGCCATGACTAATGGTACTTTAATATGAATATCTGGTGATTGTTCAACAACAACAGTACGCACCGACAAAGTCGCTCTAACTTTCAGGGCTGATTTAGGTGCTAAGACAATGTTTTCATCAATAGCCGTTAAGGTATTAAAAGTAAGTGGATGCACAGGAAATAGCTGATGTGTTAATTTCATATCAGAATTTAATCCAACTTCAGAAAAAGTTGGCCAACACTCAGGTTGAGTAGAGGTAACCGTTGCTTGATCATTTTTAACCGCAGCCCAATTTAACAAAAATGAAGCTGCAAATTCTGGTGCATAAGCACTGAGTGCATACTTATCAAAACCAAACTTTGCTCGTGCTGTAGGGTAGTAAGGGTGATCTAAATAAGAAGCAATTTGATCTGACAGTAATAATGTTTGGTGCCATCTGCTAATTTCATTAAGGGGTTGGTTAATTAGCGCCGCATGGTTCTGGTAACTTTGTAAACAAAGCTTGCGATGTTCGACTGCACATTCAGCTTCTTTAATATAATCATTAAAAAATTGCCTTTCTAACACATCCAGTTTTTCTGCTAGGGTTATTAACCAAAGGTTGAAACCAGATTGATACTTCACCCCTTGTGAACAGACCTTTAACCACGCATCCCCTGTAGCTTGCCAAGACTGCATATAGTGGCTTTCAATGATAGGAATATAGAGTATATACTCCCCCAAATGACTAACCTTAAGCCAATTAAATGATCTTAATCCAACGTCATTTTCATTCACTTTTTTATCTTCAAAGCTTTTCTCATCAAGGAAATCCTGGCCATTAACGATTTCTCCCAGTAAGGAAATATCACATACATTTTCTCTTACACAAGTGTTAATAATACGCTGGCTGATATAGCTGTTATCTTGATCCATTAACTAATCTCCCATGAAATTGTCTTAGCAACGGAAGAAGCTGCTTGTTCAAGTGTGTGCTTAGATTGTCCAATCACGGTTAACACGCCTAAATAATCTTTATTAGAATGACTTACCGTTAAGCGATCCCCTAAATTTTTAAGCGCCTGATAACTAACTTTTGTGTCAACCTGATCATCGATAAAGCTTTCACTACGGCTAATTAAATGACCATCGTTTGTATGAGGAAAATATTGAATTAAGGCATAGGGAGTTTGCGTATCAAGAGTGTCTAATGGCTTACCAGCATGGATCTGTAAAATAGTTTCAAACCAATCAAAAGAAAGTAGCTCATTAAGTAAAAATTCGCGTTTATCACCAATGCTTCGATAATTGATTTCTACAAGCACTGGGCCAGAAGCAGTAGCAATAAATTCACTGTGGCAAACGCCAAAATTAGCCCCAAATTGCTTAATTTGCTCTAGCGCCTGCTGCGCATATAGATGGCTTTTTTCACCATTCCAGATAGCCCTCGTTTCAATAAAATGAGGCAGTGCTGAAAGACTTACATCAAAACCACCCACAACAATAACCTGTTTACCATCACCAAGAGTTTCAAGCGTAAATAACTCACCTTCAATGTAAGACTCCATCAAAATAGGCATTTTTTTATTAGTAAAGTTTTTATGGTAGTTCATCAGTTCCGCTTCATTTTGACACAATGCAACATCTAAACTAGATACTCCTTCACGCGGCTTGGCGATAACTGGATACGGAATATTGTCAGGCAGTGGATCACCTGCAAAACACATTTCAGACCATATACTAGGCAATTGTAAGCGTCGTAGCTCTTCACGCATTTGAGCCTTATTTTTACTTTTGTAACAGGTTTTCCAATTTTTTCCAGGACAAGAGAAATACTCAGCAACTAAAGCGGTACAAGCTTGCAAGTGATCACTATTAGAGAAAACCACACTAGGTTTAAAGGCATGTCCATCAAGTAGGTCGATAATTGCCAAAGGATTAAATACATCACATTCAAGTATTTGTTTAGGCCCCTTCTCTACCATTGAAAAATAATGTTTATAGGCAAGTTTATGATCCGTAATAACAACCAAATCGTAACCTAACTTTAATGCCGCGGGGATAAAACCTTCTGTTACAGCACTATTTTCTACATGTGTAATGATGACCATTTTAGGCTTCATCATATTTTCCTTTTCATTTAATTTAAATAATGAGCACATTCAGCCCAGTAAATCTTCGTAACGTAAAATCGAGCTTTAATAAAATTAAGATGAGAATAATTATCATTACGATTAATGTCAAGGGTAACTTTAGATATAAACAGTTAAATCAAAGGAGAGAAATATTTTAAAAATAATGAATATTTTAAAGATAACGGTTATCATTACCATTAATTTTTATTATTCATATGAGATTGTAATGACACAACGATTTGCCATGGTATTTTTTATTTCATTAATACTTCAACTAAGTGCATTTAATACAAAAGCATATGCTGATGTTATTGAACATGATCGAGGTTCGTTAACATTGCAAAAGGTCCCCTCAAGAATTGTCGTCTTAGCTTTTTCTTTTGCTGATGCTTTGGCCATTGCAGGAGTTTCACCCGTTGGTATTGCTGATGATGGAGATATCAATAAATTAATTGCCCCAATTAGAGAACGTATAAAAACTTGGCAGTCAGTTGGCTCTCGTTATCAACCTAGTTTAGAAGCCATTGCAGCACTCAAACCCGACCTCATAATCGCCGATAGTAGTCGTCATCAATCCATTTATAACGATTTAACGCATATTGCCCCTACCCTAATGCTAAAAAGCCAAGGAGTGACTTATCGTGAAAACCTACAGTCAGTTCTGAAAATTGCGAAGGCGGTCAATAAAATGGAAAAAGTGGCACTACGCTTACAGCAACATCAACGTTTAATGGAAAAATTAAGAAAAAGCTTTAACAGTAAAGCAACCTTTCAATTTGCAGTGATCAGTGAAAAAGGTATGTGGTTACACAGTCCAGAATCTTACGCAGGCAGTGTGATTGCAGAGCTGGGATTAAAAAGCCCAATAAAATTTACTACTAATAAAGCATATATAGAAACTGGCTTCGAACAATTGCTAAAAATTAATCCTGACTGGCTTTTTGTTGGAAAATATACAAGCAGAACGATATTAGATAAATGGCAAAAAAGTCCTCTATGGAAGATGCTAACCGTCAGCAAACCAAAACGTTTGATAACCGTTCCAGTTAATACCTGGTCACTCGCAAGCGGAGTTCTGGCTGCTGAACAGATTGCATTAGCATTAGAAAAGCACATTCAACCATAATTTCATTTCAATGATCCCTTATTATTTTCACATTTTATGGGATCGTCTGCCGTTATTTTTACAAGCTCCTCACTGCCAATGAACAAATATCCATTTCATCTTTAAATACACATTTGTAATAAAAAACTTGCAATGATAACAATAACCATTACCATTACCGTCATAAAAAAGAGGCGGCCAATGATAAAAACTAATTTAATCAAGAAAAAAATAGCAGCTAAAGAAGAAGTCTTCGGAATGTTAAATTCAGTCCCTTCAGCGACGATCACAGAAATGATTGCTTATGCTGGTTATGACTTTGTTATTTTGGATACAGAGCATTTGTTGATTAAAGCCGAGGTTCTTGAACATGCTATTAGCGCTGCAAAAGGCCTTGACCTAACTGTATTTGTCCGTGTTCCAGATGCTAATCAAGCAGCTATTAGTAGAGCCTTAGATGCGGGTGCTCAAGGTATTGTCGTCGCGCGAGTAAGTGACTTGCAACAAGCCAAAAAAGCAGTACAGGCAACTTATTACCCCCCTCTTGGCGAAAGAGGTATCACAGGAGGTAAAAATACTGGTTTTGGAACTCTGCCGTTATCGGAATATATCGACATCGCAAATCAACAAATAATGCTGATATTAATGATAGAAAATATCGAGGGTCTAGATGCACTACCTGAAATAGTGAAATTAGATGGGATTGATATGATTATTGAAGGTGCATTAGATCTAAGTTTATCAATGGGGCATCAAACTGATTTTAACCACTCAGAAGTACGAGAAAACATCCAAAAAATAGCAAGCATCTGTCAACAAGCAAACATTACTTTCTGTGCAATACCACGATTACCAGAGCAACTAAATCAGTGGCGAGAAAAAGGCATATACGCTTTTTTAGCAGGAGAGGATAGAGGAGTCATGTTCAAGGCATTAAAAACACACCTATCACAATTAAAAAACATTTAAATTATTACTCAAAGTAAGGATACTCGACCATGTACAAGCACGACCTAAACTTTAAATTAAAAGCTGTCACCATTGCCGTTGTCAGTAGTTTAATCTCTAGTTATATACAAGCCGATGAACATACTGCAATGGAAACAATGGTTGTTAATGCCAGTGTTTTAGGTAACTCAGAGATAGAGGAAGTCCGTGATTATCAAGGTAATCGCACCATTCTCAGTAACGAAGTATTAAAAAAGAGTGCGGTTCGCTCTATTGATAGTGCTTTGCAACAAGTACCTGGTATTAAAATTAACGATGAAACAGGCACAGGTGTTTTACCAAACGTATCGGTACGAGGTCTAGATGCAAGCCGTAGTGGTTACTCTCAGTTCTTACTCGATGAGATCCCGATGACACTAGCCCCATATGGACATACTGGGCAATCACTATTTCCAGCAACTCTGCAAATGGTCGATCGAATTGATGTCGTACGCGGCGGTGCAGCAGTTCAATATGGCCCAAACAATGTAGGCGGTGTAATTAACCTCGTATCAAAACCTATTCCAGAAGAGTGGCAAACGAGCCTCAGTGAACGTATTACCTTTTTTGGTAATAAACAAAATCTATATGATACTTACCTGAGTACAGGCGGTGTGGTAAATGATAACTTCGCAGTGCGTTTAAGCGCCAACTTTTTAACCGGCGAATCATTCCGTGAGCATTCAGATACTGATGTGCAAAACTGGATGTTACAAACACGCTGGAAACTCAATAAGAAACAAACCTTAGAAACAAACATTCAGTATTACGACGCAGATACAGAACTACCAGGTGCGTTAAATACAGAAGCATATGAAGAGGATAGTTCACAATCATTACGTCCAAATGATGAGTTCCAAGCAAGCACTACACGTGTATCTCTCAAATATAATCATCAACTAGGTGCAATCGCTTTCGCAGATGATGCTGATTTTGATGTGATTGCATTTGGCCATCAAAGCAAACGTAATTTTGATTGGGATTTTTATAATTCAGCAAGTGATACCGATGGTGATATAGGCTCTCACTGGGGAGATACAACACAAGATACAACTCACTCGCGTAACTCTCCCCGC
>TARA_R110001583_G_scaffold25760_12_pt1 | contig 19201 bp, 9 predicted proteins | sample TARA_R110001583 | Tara Oceans TARA_R110001583 (sample SAMEA4398432) | marine metagenome | biome: Polar Biome; feature: [MES] marine water layer (ENVO:01000295) within the mesopelagic zone...; material: water (ENVO:00002006), including particulate matter (ENVO:01000060) such as...... | reverse complement strand
TATGTTGACAAAATTAGGAAAAATCTTTGGATATGACTGATATTAAGGGGTAAGATTAGAGCTAAGCATATCTTGTGTTAGTTTTTGTTTCGATATGAAATCCAATGAATATAAAATCTTGATTTCGTCCGAAGTTGTAATGGCACCAAAAAATGCGGTTGGAGCTTCAATCTTGAAATCAGACATTTTAAGGTCGATATGCCCCATTAAATTTAGTTTTTTATGCCCCAGGAAATTACCATTAATAGGCAATTTGACATCTTTTGATTGGCCAGAAATTACGAGTGTGCCGATAGCAAAAGCATTGAAGCTATTTGCTTTATGATTTCTAATTGTAACTTTATTTAAATGGAAACTTATGAAAGGAAAGCTTGGCAATTTTAATGCTTTATGTGCTTTTTTTTCCATTGTACTTTCCAAGCTTTTTAGTTTTATTCCTTCAATTTTAAACTGAATATCTTTTAGATCTTTAATAGTGTTGTTGGGAATAGTATAGTCTGGTATTTTGGTTTGCAACTCTACATACATCTCCCAATCATGAATGTTCGAAGTGCCAAATATTCTAATAGAGCTAGATTCTGGAATAAGTTGAATGCTATTCTGTGCAAAAATTGGACTACTAAAAAGGAGTAATAAAAAAAATAAGGTATGTATTGGGTTAAAACGCATGAGAAGAATTTTTGTATTAAATGAAGGCTATTTCAATTTAAGCAAAATTTCTGTTTTGAAAGAATAAAGTTTTTATTCTAACTCAGAAAAAAATCCTCTACTTGATCATTGTTCAAGTAGAGGATCGTTGATATTTCGGTAGTTGATTTTATTTGTCTCTAAAATCATTCATTCTTTCGACTTCGAGTCCTTTGTGTTTACCTATCACTTTAATAAAATCTAATATTTCTCGATTAAAACGGTAGGCAAGATTTCTTAGTTTAAATGGAAATAAACTATCATCATGTTTTGTGAAAAGAAAGTAATTGGCTTTATATTCTATCGCTTTAATTTCGTCCCAAAATATAGTTTGTTCCTTACTAAATACACCTTTTTTCATACTGATTTGATCTTCATCAATTAGTATAAAAGCTTTTCCGAAAAATTTAGCAAGTGGAATTCCTTTACCTTCGATTATGAATAATAATCCTAATAAAAACAGGAAGATCAAGTAGATTATATCAAAAGTATCGAAACCGTGTTTAATATAGATTTTAGTACTAATCCATAAAAAAATAAGCACAATATCTAAACCTCCTAAAATTGTTTTAACCCTAGATTTCTGAACTAATAAATCTTTTTCAAATTTCATATTACTTCTATTTTGTATTTGAAGATAATGATAATTATTTAATTGTATGAATCTGAAGGATAAGAATTTGATCGATTAAAACGATATTTAGTTCTCATTATCCAAATCCCTCCAAAGATCTAAATATACAGGAAGGTGATCGCTGAAGCCTCCGTGATATTTATAACCAATATATGTTCTGCATGGTCGAATGCCTTTATGCGAATTATCTTTTTCTAGTAGATGACTAGGGGCAAAAATGAACATCTTGTTTGGCTGCGTTTGTAAAATGCCATTTGCATTCATAAGAGAACCTGAAACAATAAATTGATCTAGCATTCCCCAAATACCTTTGTATTTATGAGAAGCTAATGAGCTGTTATCCTCACAAATAGAGGCTAGATTATATAACTCATTATTAATAATTTCTTTATTTGGTTCACTTGCTTTTAACGCTTTAGTTAGAGATTTATTGTTGGGGTAGTCATTGAAATCACCCATAATGATAATTTTGGCTTTAGCGTTATTGGTGAATATGGAATCGACTTTGTTTCTTAAAAGTAGAGCCGCTGATATTCGTTTATGTTCTGATTCTAATTGCCCTCCCCAACGAGATGGCCAATGATTAACAAAAAGATGTAGAGTGTCATCGGTATGTGTTGCTCCTTTTACATATAGAATTTCTCTAGTTGTAGAGTGGCTTGATTTATTGTAGGTCAACTTTAGGAATGAGGTGTCAATAGGGAAGAAGCGATCAGGTTGGTAGAATAGTGCTACATCAATACCTCTATGATCAGGAGACTCTTTATGAATGATTTTGTAATTTGCCTTTTTTAATGGAGTAGAGTATAATATTCCATTAAGGGTTTTTCTGTTTTCAATTTCGCATAAACCAACAATTTCTGGTAATTCCCAGCCTCCAACTGCCATAATTGTTTTCGCTATTTTTGAACACTTATCTTGATACTTTTTCCATGTCCAATATTTTGCACCTTGAGGTAAAAACTCAGCATCATTTTTTAAACTATCATCTTTAGTATCGAAAAGATTTTCAACATTGTAGAATAGAATACGATAATCAGATCGTAAACCATCAATTTCGCCTTCACTTTTTGATTGTGAATAGGAGATCAGTGGGGAAAGTATTACCAATAAAAAACAAAAACTTTTTTTCATGGTATGTATAGATGATTTTAATTACTCAGTCTCATTAATAAATTCAAAACTTCCAATATCTGGAGATGTGTCAGAGAGTCGCGAATTGCCGTTGAAATCTAATGGATAAAGAATGGCGAATTCGAGCTTAGCATTATCAATAAGAATAGAATTACTATTTAGATTGTAGTTGTGTTTATGCCTATTGATAAAATTAGGATCGGTATTGAATATACAGCTTTCAAAGCTAGATGATAAGATGTTTTGTTTCTTATCATCTAGCCTGATAAGGCAATTTTTAATTTCAATATTATTAATGTAATTAGTTTCTAACTCATTTGAATTAGATCCGTAGATTATTGAATTGTAGATTTTTAAACTTTTCTCGTTTGTCTCATTAGCTAAATAACTTAAGCAAGCATTTGTTCTTGAAGAAATCTGCCAGAAATTTATGAAGTTGCAATGTGAAAGTTCAAAATTACCATTCCCTTCAAGACGAACATTTTGTTCGCCACAATTTGAGACGATAACATCATGCATCTTTAAGTTGAAATTCTGTGTTTTGATACCTGTTTTTGTGAAGTTTAAGAACTGAGAGTATTCAATTTCTAGATTATTATTGTCGATGTCAGATTGAGCATCAATTCCTTTTATGGCATTCTCCAATTGTAGATGAGATATGAAATTATCTTTACTCTCAGTATGAAAGGAAAGGCCTTCCCATTGGCCTGGTACATTTTTATATAATGCTTCTCGACGAGATGATCCGAAAAATACCAGTTCTTCAAAGCTTCCTTCAATATTTAGCTCACCCTTAATGTGTAAACCAGCTCCTTTTTGAAAATAGACTCTTGTTCCAGCTTGTACTGATAAGTTTTGGTTTTCTCCTAGAACTAAACTCTTATCTATAAAATACGGACGATTTTTGGTCCATGTTTGTGTTTCGATTTCGTCATTTGAAAACAGAATAACATCTTGAACCCAGCTCTTGAGAGGGAATTTTTGAATTTTAGAATTGAATGAAAATAAGATGTGATCCTCAATTATGCGTGGTTCATCTTGATCAAGATCTACTACATTTAATTCTATGAAAATGTATAAACTATCCTTAGTTGGGATCTCAACGTTTTTCGAAATGTTTCCTTTAACACCCTTGATCTTTAGTATATAGCTATTGCCATTTTCTAAACTAATTTCGTTTATAAGAATAGTTTGAGAGGATTGGTTGTATATTTTGAGTTGTTTTGTTGTTGAAGGAAGTCCCGAAAAAATAGTGTCGAAAGTTATACTGTCTTTTGAAAAAAACAACCTAAAATCTGAGTCATGATTAAACTCTTCTTTATTATCACAAGCGGTAATAAGAAATACAAATGAAAATATAATGAATGAGTAAACTGAGCATCTCATTTAATCGAAGTTTAAACGGGAATTAATTTCTAGAAGAACATAAATTCTTGAGTTTTCTTTTGTCTAATTTTTCTACGAGTTTTTGCCGCGTCGTTTCTATTACGTCTCATTAGATCTTTAACCATGGATTTAGGTACATCTAAATTGATACCGAAAGTAACCTCGTGAGTCCCGTTACTTTGGTTAGCCAATAGATTGTTTGAATAATAATCGTACGAATAACCAAAATAATACTTCGCAAAATTTACGCCTAACATACCAACAAGTTGGTCATTGTTTCTATATGATAAGGCAAGCCAAAAGCTTCTGACATATAGTTTTGCTGTAAGATCAATATAGTTTTGCGAATCAATAGTTCTTCTGACAATAACTGAAGGTTCTAGTGAAACTTGATTGTTAATGTTGAACGTATATCCTGCATTAAAATAGTAATATCTCAACATAATATCATTGTTGAATCCAGCATCTCCCATTTTAACAGAAGATTCGAAAAGATGAGCTATTGAGAACCCTACAAAGTAGTTGCTATTATATAGAAATATACCAAAATTTGCATCTGGGATATATGATACGATATCAGCACCTGTGTATAAAGGATCACCTACAGGAATATAATCTCCATCGAATTTGTACTGATAGAAAATGCCACCCAAACCAAAAGATAAGCGGGTACCTCTTTTCCCATAATACTGTCGATTGAATTCAAGATGATAGGCATAGGATAATTCTATCCCAGTACGAGAAATTGCTCCATATTTATCATTAAAGACATAAGCTCCCATACCTAATCCTCTTTTAGTGCTTCTACGTGCCAAAGGGTTACCAACAGCATCACATGCTGTGCTCTCCTCTCCAAAATTTTTATGAATACTTAAAGCTTGAGTTTCTGGTGCACCGTCAATTCCAGCCCATTGTTTACGAATAGTTAAACGCACAGGTGTGTATATACGAGATCCAGCCATGGCAGGATTGAATAAAAATCCATTCTCGATATATTGACTATACAAAGGTTGCTGTTGAGCCTTTGCTGAAATATGTAATGTAAATAATAGTATTAGAGTTATGAAAAAAGTTCTCATCATAGTGTGTAAGAGGCCTATGTATCGTTTTAGTTTATTTTAACGTGCTATGGTTACAGTACCTGTTAATGGTTTTGAATCATCAGCTTCGATGGCATAATAATATGAACCAATTGGTATATGTGATTTACTGTTTTTACCTGTCCAAGGATTACCCTTGTATTCATTTCCTGTACCATTGAACTTATATACCACAGTTCCTAGTCGGTCGTAAATGACAATTGTAAGTCGTTGAATATACTCAATTCTTAAAATATCCCAATAGTCATTATAACCATCTTGGTTAGGTGTAAATGCCTTAGGTATTTCTATCATTCTTTCATATAAATATTCTAAATTAACAATTGTATCTCTTGTACAAGAATTATTATCGCTTATTGTTAATCTATATTTCCCTCTGTCAAGATCGTTAATTTCAAGATCTGTTTCAGTTAGTAGAGACCACATATCTGCACCAGATTCCATTTCCCAAGTTGCTATATGAGCAGGAATTCCACCAAATACTTTAGAGAAAATAGCTCCATCCTGAGCACCTTCAATAGTCGGTCTGTGAGCTTCAACTCTTAGTAGCAATTCCTCTGGTTCTCCTATAACAACGCTAGTAGTATCTTGACAATCATTTTGGTCTGTAACTATTAGGCTATACTTTTTAGGACGTAAATTACCAATATACTGTGTAGATTCACCATTCGACCAGTTAAATTTATACGGAACAGATCCTCCAGTGACTGATGCTGAAGCTTCTCCATCATTCTGACCATAACAAACCACATCGTTAAAGATATTAATTTCTGAGATAAGAGAGTCGGGTTGAGTTAAATCTACAGTTCCGTTGAATTCACAATCTTCATTATCTATTACGGTATATGCGTAAGTGCCTATTCTTAAATTATAAATATTCTTTGTAACAGCTCCTGTGTTCCAGTTTATTGTATAAGGAACAGCTCCTGAAGTAATATCTAATTCAACTTCACCATTTTTATCGCCGTAGCATAATGGTTCTTTTATAATGTGATTACCGTCGAATAATGCAGGTTCAATTATCTCAAAAGGATAAGATTTTGATTTGCAAAGTTTAGAATCTGTAACTACTACAGAAAAATTTCCTGGACTCAGGCTACCTTGATCTTCATTGTTCTCATCAGAAGGGTTTACTCCTGTCCATTCGTAAGTGTAATTTGGAGTACCACCTTTAGGATAGATGTTGATGTGTCCATCAATTAGTCCAAAACAAGAAATTTGCTCCATACTAACTTCCACTTCAACTAGATCTGGTTCTTTAACCTCTTGATTAAATGTTATAACTTCACCTGTTACATTATCTGTAACTGTTAATGTGTAGTTACCAGCTTCAAGCTTATCAATTTTTAAAGGAGCATCTAAATTTTCGTAGTGATTATCTGCTTCCCATGATAATGTGTAATCACCACTATTATCTTCAACGATAATTTCGATTGATCCTTCATTCCCACCATTACAAATTGGGGTTGTTTTTGATACTAATGAAACAACCATTTTATCTGGTTCGTGTATTCTTGTTTCCGTTATAGCTCTACATTCGTTCGCATCTAGAACTTCGATAATGTAAACACCTTGCTCTAATATATCAACAGAATAAATTCCTATAGTATTGTCAAAATCTTTTTTTGAATATTCATTTGGTCCAGATATAAAAATGGTGTAAGGTGGTGTGCCACCAGTAGCAGTTGCTGTAATTTCACCATCTCGCAAACCTATATCTGTTATATCAGTTGGTACTGCTATAATTGTAACGACATCAGGTTCGTTTATCGGAACTGTATTTGATACAACACAACCACCTTCATCAGTAATTTGATAATCATAGTCACCTTTAGCTAAATCATAGATTTTATCTGAATGAGAGAAAAGACCTCTGTCCCCTTCCCAAAGGATGGAATAAGGTTTTGTTCCTCCTGTAATATCAAGTTCAATACTTCCATTAGGTTCGTTAAAACAAGCTACATCGTTATAGCTTGAAGTTGCTCCTAATGGTGTAGGTTCTACAATGATCGATTGATCTGTTGCTGTTTGACCAGCTGATTGAACCGTTAATGTGTATGTTCCTGCTGCAAGGCCTGAAATTGATTTGGAGTTGGAAGTATAACCTAAAGGACCTGCCCATGAATATGAATAAGTACCACTACCACCAATTGCGGTTGCATTTAATGCACCATCATCATAACCTGTACAAGAGATGTTTTCTTGATTAATAATTTGAGATACTAAAAGATCACCTTCTGGTAACATGATGTCCTTTGTAATAGCTCCACATGAGCTACCATCCGTAATGGTAACGGTATATAAGCCACCTACAAGATTTTCAAAAATAGCTTCATCATCATCGAAGAAAGTAGGACTGAATCTAGAGAAGCCACTAGGTCCTGTTACGGTATATGTGTATGGAATAGTTCCACCAAGAATTTCCATTCTAAAGATACCATCATTGGCGCCACGCGCACTAACTTCTTCTTCAATTACAAGACCTAATTGAAGTGTAGGATTCTTTATAAGACTAACAATACCTTCATGAATACATTCTTTTTTGTCTTTTAGAAGAAGTGTGTATTCTCCAAAATCTAAGCCTGTATTGTTTTTAGTATATGATCTGAAATCATTCGGTCCAGACCATGAGAAAGTATAGTCGCTATTCCCACCGTATGGAACAACGTTTATAATTCCATCTTTTAGTTCTTTACAAGAAGGAGATATGTTATCAGAGGTAACAAATCCTAATTCTATAGGTTCATCAATAGTTACGGGTTCAAGCTTTATACAAGCGTTCTTATCAGTTATTTTTAATGAATAGGTATTTGCATCTAAGCCAATAAACTGACCTGTAGTATTTGTTATTGCATTAATTGTATATTCATATGGAGCGGTTCCTTTGTCAGCTTCTACAAATAATTCACCAGATGATTCACCAAAGCAATCAGCATTTTTGATTTGGACTTCGCTTAAAACAAGTTCTTCTGGCTCTGTTATTTCTATTGAAGAAGGATAAACACAGTCATTCCCATCTGTAACCTCAATTGTATAGGTTCCTCCATCTAGATTTGTAATTGCTCCTAGAGTGGATGTGAAACCGTTTGTTGCTGTCCATTCGTAGTTGTAAGGCATAACACCACCTTTTACTTGTGGGTCAATAGATCCATTCTTATCTCCAGAACATAGTATGTCGGATGATAAAAAATCAAACGTGATTTCTTCAGGAGAAAGAATTTCAACACTTTCTTCATCAGATTTACAGTCGTTACCATCTTGTACATGAACTAAATACTCTGCAGCAGATAGATCCTTTATATCAGCAGACTCAAGACCACCATCTAGGTAGTAGGTTAGTAGTCCACTTCCACCTGAAGCGTCAATGTGAATCTCTCCATCACTAACATTAAAACACTTTAAATCTTTTTGTGTGATATCATTAATGAACATTTCATATGCATTAAAAACATCTGTAGAACTTGTTTGATCACAACTGTTATTATCAATTACTGTCACAAAATATTTGCCTGGAGTAAGACCAGAAGTTAAACTGAAATCGGACCCTGGTGTTGATGAAGATGGAATAGTCACTCCAGATTCATCTTTCGTTATAAATGTATATGGTGCACTACCATTATTGGCAACGGCTTTAATGAACCCATTCTCGTCACCATAGCATTGCACATTGGTTGTGGTGAAATCAATGGTAATATTTGAAGTTGTATTCATTACAACCTCGATAGTAGAATAAAGTAGACAACCTGCACCATAGTTTAATTCAACCCTATAGAGTCCACTATTGGTAACGACTATAGTTGCAGATGTTTCTCCTGTCAAATTAGAGAATGATTCTGGAGCAGGTGCTGGATCACTAAACTCCCATTGGAATGTTGTTTTGTCATTAATTGGGAAGTAGGTGACATGATCAAGGGTTGCTGAATTATTACACCATTCTTGTTTAGGGTCAGGGTAACTTTCTTTAAATGATGGTGCTTCTTCGTCACCATCATCTTCAACGGTTTGAAGCCATCCTTCAGTGTTTATAATATTGTAGTATCCTACAATACGATGTTCATTGGAATCAGTCATTTTAAGATCTTCTAGAGATGCATGGTAAATGCGCTGACCTTTTGTTGCGTTGATAAAAGCTTTTGTTCCTGAAATACTTGATTTTAAATAGACATAAGAACAATTTACACCTTCCATCGTAAGTTCATTAGTCAGGTTGATTGTTCTGCCTCCTTGAATTGAATTCTCGCCATACCCTAAGGTAAATTCAAGGTTTGAAATTGTATGATCACCAAATATTTGCCCCTGTTGGCGGAAAATAATAGTCTTAAATTCACCTTTACCAGTTGCAAATCCGTTACCGTTAATATCAATTTGACCATAAGCATCAAAAATAGCATCACCAAATATCACATCATTAGCACTTTCACAATAAATACCGCCTTTTTTAGGGAAATATAATTCTGAGTTTGTTGCAGAGAAAGTCATTGGTGATCCTATAAAGATCATATTCCAAGATTTATACTTTTCAGCATTTACTGTAACTATTGATCCTGAAATATCTAGACTTCTACTTGCGATAGGAGAAATATTAATTGAAGAGAAACTAGATAGGGTCATATTGTTCCCCATTGTATTAAGAGAACCTTCATCTAGAATTAAATCTCCTGTTGTAGATAGTTCATTTTGAAGAATCCATGATTGATCTTTCCCGTCGAAATAAATATCTCCGTCCAAGGTTTTTCCTGCAAAATCTATGTTTTTGTTAGGTGTAAGTCCATCACCCTTAAATTTTAAGTCTCCATACATTTCTAAAGTCATGTTTTCACTAAAATCTAGAAAGCCATGAACATCTAGTTGGTTTTGTACTTTGAAAATTGACGATGGATCGACATTGTCAGTCCATGTCATATTATGACATCTTGCATCAGAATTTACAAGAACCGTTTTGCTGCCTAAGAATGAATTTGAATCGAAAAATACATTGTCAAGTTCTGTTGGGATACAACCTTCTGATACTCCACCAGAGGTTTTACTCCAGTTAAGATAATTAGACCAATCGTCATTCAAACCATTACCAACCCAATACAAGTCAACTGCAATAATTGAGTTTACAGTCCAATTTGAATTATTAGGTGTTGGTGTATTATTGGCAATATATGCAACAGCGGATCCTACTCCATTAATATCTGTTAGTAAAACAAAATTGGCATTAACGCTTGTTGTGACTTCAAGATTAGCTTGATCTCCATTTTTACTTCCTCGAATATCTATAGGGAAGTTACATGATCCCAGAGCTGTGAATTCTTCTATTGGGAATGTAACGTTAGACTCAAATTCAAATGTATTAGGTTTTGTTCCTTTATTAAGAGTCAATTTTCCAATGTCGAGTGTTCCATATAATCCACCACCTTCTTCAAATATTAAGTCGTTAATTCTAGTGAGAATGTTATCAGATTTTAAACTACTTCCATTATTAAATCGGATTGTATTGAAGGTTGCACTACTGAATATTGTACCACCAATGAAGAAAGCTTTCTCACTTTCTATGATCATTTCACTACCATCTGCTAAAAGTGTTAATGTTTGTCTAGCATTAATATCAGCAGCATCAATATTTACAGAGAAGCTATTTTCATATCCAAGAACTGTTAGTGTAGAGTTTCTGATGTCTATTGTTCTATTCTTCCCAGTAGAACTTAAATCTGAAGATTCAAAGTAATTACAGATAATATCGAAACCTCCTGATATGAAATGACCATTATCTATTACAAAACTACCATCAATACTCAAATTGTCTGTTAGTGTCCATTCACCATCTATACCATCAAAAATAACATCATTAGGAAATTCAAAATCGTAAAGGGAAAGTGTTTGTCCTGTTTCAGTTGAGCGGAAATAGAAGTCTACATCTGGTAAATCAATAGTTAGATTTGCATTAAGAATTAATGAACCATAGATATAGACAGAAGAAATTTCAATAGCACCCATCTGAAGAATAGGACTTCTGTCTTCAGAGCCAGTCCAATCCATTGTTCTGCATCGGATGTCTCCACTACCTGTAGATACAACTTGATTATTCCCTGTAAAAGAGTTAATATCAAAATGAACGTTATCTAATGAGGTTGGTACACATGCACCAGGTGCACCTCCTGTAGATGTTGCCCAATGATTAGGGTCATCCCAATTACCTGGTCCATCTACCCAAAAAAGCTCTCTAGATGTAGGTGTAGCTGCAAAAGTCCATCCATCGTTATTCCCTAAATCAATCGAATTATTAGCAGTGAAAGTCGCGGCTGGTGTAGCAAATATATCAAGTAAATTGACTTGCAAAACACTGATAGGTGTACCATTCTTACTGTTGAAAGTCGTATTGTCTCCTGCAGATAAAGTTGAAATGTCAATAGTTCCTTCACAGGCTCCATTTGCGGTAATATCACCAATATTATATATTTCACCCTCAGTAAACTTATAGGTTTTACCTTGATTTAAGATAAGTATTTCGGCATCGAAAGCTTCGTAAAGAAAATTGGCGTTCGATTTTACATCAATCTGATTGAAAGAAACTGCCTTACCTCGAATTGAAAATAGAGCTGTTCCTGAGGGTTGATCAAATGTAACATTATTAAAATCGACAGCATCAGTACCATTTGTAACTTCAAGTTTCCCATTTTCACCTATAATAATATCAGATGTTCCTGCCACAAGGTTTAGGTCTGCAGGTGTAAGGAAAATTCCATTTAGGTTTACAACAGAAGCATCAAGCTGTAGGGTTCTTACATCACTGTAGTTTGAGAAGAATTCATCACAAGTGATACTATAGTCATTAGAAATAAGGATTCCTCTAACTAATTTGATATCGCCTAGCGCTTCAAAATCACTATCAATATTCCAAGTACCAGCTTTCCATAAACCATCTTCTTGAATTTTTCCTTCGAAAATCACATCTTTTGATAGAATAACTTGATCAAGTTTTACATTGACGATGTCTTCGGATTTGAAATAGATGTCACCAGTGTGTGTGAAAGAAGTTGATGGGAGAGATGTGAAATCAAGATTACCATAAATACAAAGATCACTCCCACCATTGAAGAATAAAGTGTTGGCATTTGACCATGTCATGTTATTACATTCTGGTAATCGAGTTCCATTAATTGCTATTGTAGAACTACCGACAATATTTGCAGCATCAAAGAATACGTTATCGACACGTGTCGGTACACAACCTAAGTCCCAGTTATTCGGATTAAACCAATCTGCATCATCTGCTCCAATCCAAATGAAATCTTGAGCGAGAGTCTTTTCTACAATATTCCAACCATCGTAATTTAGAACACCAAAGGAGCTTTGAGCATCTAATCCACCAGAAAGGGTAACACCTCCGATAACCTCTAAGTCAGTGATCTGAACGTAGAGAATTCTATTGGAATTAACGTCGGATCTGATATTTGAAATACCACCATTACCTTCTAGATAGATAAATTGAGAACAGGTTCCTTCAGCAACAAAACCATTCGCGTTTGTTATTTTCTGTTCGCTACCAGACTCAAAAAGGTAAGTCTTACCAGCTGATAAGATAAACGTTTCAAAGTTATGGTCACCAGATATATTAGCCCCTGCAGAGAAATCGAGTTCTACGAAATTGACTGTTGCACCTTCATTTGTTAGGTTTGCTTTTTCCCTATTGTCAATAAAATGAACTGTATTGTAGTTTATAGATGTGTTGTGATTATTGTAGAACCCAGCTGTTTGTTCAATTAACTCAATTGTATATGCACTATTGGTGACTGTAAATAAACTGCCTTCTACATCCCATGTTTTAAGGAAATTATCATTTAATCTTACTGTTGAAGTACCTAAGTTTAAACTTCGATTAACACCACCAATTGAAACAAATCTATTTAATTCGATATTGTTACTGTTTGAAACGATTGTTCCAGATTCAAGATATAGATTGTTATCAGGTATTTTCAATTCGGTTGCTAACTGCCAAGGGCCATTACCAGAAAAATAGACATCTGCTTTAAATGGATTGATTATTGAAATGCTATATGTACCACTTCCTTCAAAATGAGTAGTTCCCAATAGATCCCATGTTGCATTCCCAGCATTTAGAGAACCATAAATGCTAAGCTTAGAAGCTCCTGATAAATTAACATCATCCGAAAGGACAAGGGTTTTACATTCTGCATCGATATCTATCTCAACATTAAATACTCCAGTAATCGTAGCGTTGTCAATACGTGAAGGTACACAACCTAAGTTCCAGTTTGTTGGGGTACTCCACTTATTATCTGTGATACCAATCCAGCTATAGCTTTGAGGAAGAGGAGCCGTGAAATTCCATCCTGAATTTGCACCAAGGTCGAAGGAGTCTATCGCATCGAATGCTGCAGCTCCTGATGCAACGATGTTATTAACTTTAAGATGCTCTAATAAGGTCGCATTCGCATTGATATTTCCACTTCCTCCAAAACCTGAAATATTGATATATTGACTACAACTACCTTCTGCAGTCCATTGGCCAAGAATTGTTTGATTTGGCCCAGCATAGATTTGATAATCATTCCCTTTTGTGAAAGTCAAATTTTGAAATGTATTGGAGCCTTGCAAACTACCACCTGCTTTGAATTCTACATCATTGAAATTAATTTGTAACGTTCCATTGGAAATACTTGCTGCATTTTGTTGAAATTCAATATCGTTAAAACTTATTGCGGAACTACCAGATGCCTGAATGCTTGCTCCAATTCCATTCGCAATGATAGTTGAAGTTCCAGCATTTAAATTGAGATTGTCTGCATTGATTTTTAATACAGAAGCACCTGATCCCGTTAACGTGATAATTGAGTTGTTAAGAGTCCAAGTTCTAGAAATAGGTTTGTCTGATACGATTTGAGCACAAGTGATATCAGCTTCGAAGCTAAGGTTTCCTTGTTCGAAATAGACGATATAGTTTTGAACTTGAAGCGGAGTTTTAACAATCCATCCACCATTTTTTGAGAAATGAATGTCTTCGTTGTAAGTATGACCAGCAAAGTCTATTTCGTTACCAAATGTTGATGCACTAAAATATAATGGTTTTAATAAATCCAATAACATATCAGTTCCAAGCTTCATGCTACCATATATAGTAAGGTAGTGAGCTGGGTCATTATTGGCTTTAAATTTTGGAAAGTTCGTCACCTTAGACCAATCCATATTAGCACATTTGGCAACATCATTTATTATTACCTCAGCACCTGGAGTCGGAAACGAGTTTTCGTCGAAAAAAACATTATCGCTGAAATTTGGCACTGCGGCATCAGGATTGACCTGTCCACCAGGCTGATCACTCCAATGTTGAATCTCATTCCAATTTCCAGACCCTCCAATCCAATAAAAATCTTTAGCACTTACAACACTAGAAAAAGACAGTAGGACAATAATGTAAATTAAACAGATTGCTTTCGTATTCATATCGAAAATCAATAAAGATGCATATTATTTAATCATATAAAATCAAGAGTAGATTCCTATTTTCAAATAATAAAAAGAGGAATAGCTGTATATCATGTAAAAATAAACTATTTAATTGTAAAAAGCATCAAAATCGTGACTAATGGAAAATATTGAGGGTTGTTTATATCATTTTTGTTATTAACATATGCGGATAATTGAGGCTTCGAGAAAGGGAGAATAAGTTTGACTATGTTTTAAATCATCTAAGCTTGCTTAATAATTCTACTTCATTTTGATTTTGTTATTCATTTTGAGAGTATTAAGTTTACTAATGTTTCAGGACGAAATTTATTGTGGGATGAAAATAAAAAACCACATGATACTTGATGTTTACAAGTATCATATGGTTATGTGTTAAGCTTGTTTTTTGCCTAAATATTGAGTGGGTTTGTTAATCCATAAAAATGATTCTTTCGATCTCATTCCATTTGAAAATATTGAATTCTTCGGAAGAAGTGAAAATAAGAATACCTGCATTTTTATATGACACATCAGTTTGATCACCAAGAAATAATTTTTCACCACTTTTAAGTACAACCTCAGCGTAATCATTCGCCATTGGCTTTATGCTTTCAATATTTCTGAATGGGATAGAAAATTTGATGTCATCGTTATAGCCGTTAAGTAATTCAGAATCCATTGCTTCATCTAAATCATAAACAATGATACCTTCAAATTCTTCATCAGATTTTGTAATGATTTTCCCATAAAGTCTTTCACTATCAGGGAACGATGTGTCGCATAGTGATTCTGGTGCTACTTCATCAAGAATTTCGAAAGAAATGAAATGCTTCCAATGAAAATCTGCTCGACCGATATTTGGCAGATTCATGATTATACCTTTGTTGCTAGAGTTGACATCATTTGTTCCATGAAGTTCTAATTCTCTGCCAGAAATTAGTTTAACAAGACAGTTATTTTCTAGTTTCGTAATTGTTTTAATTTTTTTAAATGGGATTTTAAGATCACCTTCAGAAGACTTTCCATCTAATTTATCATCCAATAATCGTTCATCATGATCCCACTGAACAAAACCTGTAAACACACCCTGAGTTGTAGTTAGTTTTCCATAAATACCTTGACCATAAGAGTCCGATGTTTTCTGTGTTGGGCGGAAAAACTTAATAATATCAATTTTGTTCCAATTTAAACTAAGAAGACCTAGCTCATTATCCAAAATCGAGATTCTAGTGTTTACGTCATTTGAGCCACCATTTAGATTAATGTATTTTTCTGATCTAAGTTCTAGATTAACACTTGTTCTTCCAGTAATGGTTATCGATTCTATATCTCCGAAACGGCATTGGAATTTTCTTCCTAAATAATCAGAGTTACTTCTTTTTGTATTAATCGATACATTAACCCAATCCCCATTGTTAGATCGTGAAGAAGATTTATAGTTCGTTTTAAAATTCGACTTGTTAAGATACTTAAGATAAGGGTTTGATGTCTTTTCAGAATTGAAAAGATCGGACAAGAAGACTTCTTCGTCACCCCATCTTATGGGACCTTCATAAATTTTTCCTTCGATTGTAGTAACACTTCCATATAGCATGCATTCATTTTGTGCTAATAATGGATTAATTATAGCAGTAGATGCGATAAGAAGAATTGATAAAACGGAGTGTTTATGCCAAGATAGAATTTGTAGATATGTTTTCATTGTAAGCAAGCATTAAAATTCATATTGCTTATAAAACGAATAGTATGCTGAAAAGTTACAAAGCAATTGCAATAAAAATGAGCTTCCTAAAATGAAACGAAATAATCTCTTACAATTTTAGTCAAATAACAAAAATGGGTTTAGATATTTTGTTTTTTTCTAAACAAGATTTGAATGATTTTGGCGTTCTCAGGTGGCGTATAAATTTGAATCAATTCCCAATCACTATCGTAGTCGGCTATAGTCTTTTTTAGTTTGTAGATTTTCAATAGATCTTCAGTAATTCCATCTTCAATATCCTTATCATCCACCTCCCAGGGGAAAGACTCTAATCGGTATTGAAATTTGAGGTTTGTTTTACCAATTTTAACCTCAACTTCTGTAAGCTCAGCTCCTGTGTCAATTGGTATCGGGATGCATAATTCTCTCATGACTTATTTTATTAAGATATCAATTTATTCTATTCATATTTAATTGCCATTGCTGGATCTGCTTCAGCAGCTTTGTACGACTGCCACGAAACGGTGAAAAGTCCTATTATGAGTGATATAAATAGTGTTAACACAAAAATCCATGCATGGATATATATTCTATAAGGAAAATCTTGCAGCCAAATATTTAGAGCCCAATAAGCTATTGGTATAGCAATAATATTTGCAATTATAATTAATCTAAAAAACTCCCTAGTTAAGAGATAAACAATATTGCTAGTTGATGCACCTAGTACTTTTCTTACACCTAATTCTTTTGTGCGTTGCTCAGCCATGAATGATGATAATCCAAATAAGCCCATTGAAGCAATTAGGATGCTAATAATTGAAAAAATAATAAACATGAGTGTTAAGCGTTCTTCGGTTTTGAACCTCTTGTTTATTTTATCATCAAGAAAGAAATGGTTGAATGAATGATTTGGACTAAAGGTTTTCCACACTTTTTTAATATAAGCCAAAGTTTCACTCTGTTTGTTTTGCTTGATTTTAATATGAATAGTTCTTTTATCCTCCGGATCGTCAGATATTAAAAGACTTAGAGGCTCAATGACCATGCTCAGAGTTTGATAGTGAAAGTCGCTAATAACACCAATTACTTTACCCGCACGAACATCATCGTGTTCTCCAATAACAACACCAAACTGAAGTTTTTTACCTAATGCTTTACCTTCCCAATTAAATTTTTGACTTGCAGATTGATTAACAATGAAGGCATTTGTTGAGTCTGTTCTTATCTCACTATTAAACTTTCGCCCTTGCATCAGTTTAAGGTCCATTAAATCGATGTAATCAAAGTCAATAACATTAAAGTTAAGAGCATATTCTTTCATTTCACCTTTATCTTCATAAAGATGAACGGTTTTTGAGCTAGAGAATCCTATTAGTGTACTTGATGTTGCAACAGCTTGAATATTTGGATTTTTTTTAAGCTCATCTTTAAAAGCATTCATGTTAACTTGCATTGAAGAATCACGAACTTGAGCTATAAGTATATTCTCTTTATCAAATCCAATATCTTTGTTTTTTAAGAAAAACAATTGAGAAATAACAATGATTGTTCCACTTATCATGATGGAAGATATTGCAAACTGACAGATAACAAGTATTCGTCTTAAAAGTTTATTCCCATTTCGAGTATTTCTATTTCCTTTTAAGATTGGAGCAGGTTGAAATGACGATAAATAAAATGCAGGATAAGACCCTGAGATAATGCCAAGAATAAAAGTGACTGCAATTATAAATAAGAATACATCAGGTGTTTGATTAATAGTAAGAATCAGTTCTTTGTTCACAATTATATTGAAAAGAGGCAGAATTAGTTCGACGCTTATTACTGCGATCAGTAGTGCCGCAAATGTAAGGCTTAAGCTTTCTAGTAGGAATAAACGAATAATACTTCCTTTTTGTGCACCTACAACTTTTCGCATGCCAACTTCTTTAGCTCGTTTACTAGAGCGAGCAGTTGCCATATTCATATAATTGATTCCAGCTATAGAAAGTATGAATAGAGCAATGGCAAAAAGTATATAAATGTATTTCATATTACCTGTTGGAGCGTCCCAATTTAAATCAGATTTTAGATGTATATCTGCTAGTTTCTGAAAGACAATTTTATAATCGATATTGAGTTGATCCCCAAAATATTTCATGTATTTCTCGTAATAAAGAGGGAATTGTTTTTCAATATCACTGATACTCCCATTTTCTTTTAGAAGAATAAATGTATAGTTACTAAAGTTCCAGAATGCTTCTGGTCCAACAGAGTTGAAATGTTCCTCATGGTCTCGTTCTACAAGCGTGCTTATTGAATAAAAGATGTTGAATCTGAAATGAGAATTTGATGGAATGTCTTTTATGATACCTGTAACGGTAAATTCATGTGTGTCATCAACTAAAATGATTTTACCAATAGGATCTTCATTGCCGAAATATTTATGAGCAAGAGTTTGATTTAATACAACTGATTTTGGTTTAACTAGTGCTTTTTTAGGATCACCTTTAAGTAACTCATATGAGAAGATATCAAAAAGGGTTGAGTCTGTATAAGCAATACGCTCCTCATAAAAACTTTTGTCTTTGTATTTTACTTGCTGTTTTCTGGAAGATATGAATCTAACAGATTCTTCAACCTCAGGAAAGAACTGTTTGAAAGTAAGTCCCATTGGTAAAGGAGACGTAGCTATTCTGTCTTGATTACCATTAATAGCAAAGTCAGAACCAATTCTATAAATACGATCATGTTTGGTGTTGTATTTATCGTACGAAAACTCATCACGTATAAATAAAGTAATTAGAATAGTACAGATTAATCCTATTGACAATCCTGCCATATTGATAGCAGAATAGAACTTATTTCTAGATATATTTCTAATAATAGTAATGAAGAAGTTCTTGATCATAGGATAAGCCTTTTGATTTCATTTTGTACTTGAAACTCTATGTTTAGAGTTTTTGTCTCAAGTTCTCAGTAACAATATGTCCGTCGAATAGTTGAATAATTCGGTTAGATCTATCTGCATCAGAAGGGGAGTGTGTTACCATTACGATAGTTGTTCCTTTTTCATTTAACTGTGTTAGCAGATTCATAACTTCTTCTCCGTTAGCAGAGTCTAGG
>TARA_R110001583_G_scaffold60352_1_pt1 | contig 19204 bp, 9 predicted proteins | sample TARA_R110001583 | Tara Oceans TARA_R110001583 (sample SAMEA4398432) | marine metagenome | biome: Polar Biome; feature: [MES] marine water layer (ENVO:01000295) within the mesopelagic zone...; material: water (ENVO:00002006), including particulate matter (ENVO:01000060) such as...... | reverse complement strand
AGGGATGCTGCCATTGCTACCAGCCCAGGCAGAAGTTGCTAGGCGTGTTCGAGAGAATGAATTGCGACAGTTGGCATTCCAGCGTGAGCTTCTATCAAGGCCAGAAAAGAAACATTCGAACAATGTCAAGCCAATTTTTATAGCCAACAAGACGACTTGTTGATACTATGAGACCTAATGAAAAAAAGTAGGTTGCTTGATGGCATTCAATCGATGGCTTCCTAGTTTTAAATGATTAGGGCTTGTCCCAGATGGATTGAGAGGCTGACAGTGCAAGACAACACTGGACTTGAAGAGCTTAGCCAAGCACAGAGAGAACGACTCGCTCATATTGATTTCACTTTGTTATTTAAGGGTGAAGCTGGGCGTAGTTATTTAACCGAGCGCTTTAGCGTAGCGCCGTCTGTGGCAACACAAGATTTTGCGCGGTACAAAGAGTTGGCTCCTAACAACGTTATGTATGACGAAAAGCGCAGAGTGCACTTGAAGACGAGCGCATTCCAGCCGTTGTTTGATTATGACGTTGTTCGAACTCTTGCGACGATAAGCCAAGGGTTCGGTGATGGCTTTCTTGGCAAGGTCAGGCCACCTATGGCTTGTGAAGCACCATTCCATCTCAATAAGCCGAAATTGGAAGTGGTAGCGGCTATTAGTGAAGCCATACATAAGCGCGCTGTTATTAATATTGAGTACACCTCATTGTCGAGTGGTCATGGGAGCAGGCAAATAGTTCCTCATACCTTGATTGACAATGGCTTGAGATGGCATGTCCGAGCATTCGATAGAAAGCATAGAGAATTTAGGGATTTTGTTTTAACCAGAATAAGTGAAGTTGAGTTGTTAGAGGATGAGGTTAACGACGAAGTTGAGACTCTTCAGTGGGATAAGCAATGGAACCGAATCGTTGAACTAGAGCTGATACCTCATCCAAAACTAGCACATCCAGAAGCTGTATCGATGGACTACGCAATGGAAAACAATAGGTTGCGTGTAGAGATAAGAGCTGCGTTCGCTGGATATTTACTGCGTTTATGGAATATCGATTGTTCAAAGAATATTAAGAGCAATGGGCGAGAGTTCCATTTAGCACTTAAAAATCCAGAAGCACTATACGGCGTTGACAATGCTGCACTCGCTCCTGGATATAGCGAATCGTGAGATGAATTTATGAATATAAAAGAATATTTAGGCGATCTTATCGGAGGCAGTTTATTGATAACTGAATCTAGAATAATCGCAGAATCGCTACTGAAAAAACTTCCAGAAGATGAGTGGAAGTCGTTGATCGTTGAGCAAAATGTTCTTCAGAAAAAATCCGGTCAGACGGCTATTCGTTATGCCAGAACAATCCGTTGGCGTATTGAAGGCCTGGGTGATGAGTTTATGACTGATCTTTTAGCCGCGAGTGAACGTGCCTATGTCCAAATGCTGATGATGTCATTGCTCATTCATTCTCCGGTTGTCGCTGATTTTATGCGACTTACCTTAGCCGAGGCTCGTCGCACCTATAAACCCTCTTTAACCGCTGATGCATGGTCTGAGTTTTATGACACGAGAGTGCGGGCATATGCCGAGCTTGGCGGTTTTTCTGACTCAACTGTCAAAAAAATGGGTAACAACGCAATTAAGGCACTGGTTGATAGTGGCTACCTGAGTGATAGTAGGACAAAGAAAATACAACCTGTTTACCTAATGCCAGAAGTTAAAGACTGGTTAGTTCGTCTGGGCCGGGAAGATTTGATTGATGTAATGGAGTGCACAATATGAAGGCTCTTCAGACCAGGCTTGATCTTATACTGGAACGAATTGAAAGCCCTAAGTTTTTGAAAAACGATGGCTTGGGCAATGAAATTGGATTTTGGGTATTTGACTATCCAGCCAAGTATGAACTGCTTGTACGAGAGCACCTTAAGCACGTTGACGAAAAACTCAACAAGCGTGGTTACCGTTTTGTCCATCTCAATATTTTTGAAGTCTTGATAGATATGCTTGAGGAGCGAGGTCTTTTTGACCGAGCTTGCCAGCGTGAATTGCAAGTCGGTGTTGATGGCCTTCGAAAAACACTAGCCGGGCCTCTGAGCCAAGAGAAAGTGGCAAGGTATATTGCGGACAAATATAAGCCATCAGAACTTGAGTTTGTGTTGCTGTCAGGCTTAGGCAGTGCGTGGCCTCTTGTCCGAGGACATGAGTTACTTAGTGCTCTGCAAGACGTTATGGGTAGCACGCCATTAGTGCTTTTCTATCCGGGTGAATATAGCGGAAGGGATTTGCATCCTTTTGGCATGATCGAATCTAAAAACTACTATCGCGCCTTCAAGCTTGTGCCTGAAGACGGTAAAAAAAATTAAGAGCAGGGAGCCTCCCGAATGAAAATTGAACAGATTTTTTCCAAGAAGTTGACGCGTGACATTAATGGCGTTGTTAAAGCGGAACAAAAAGACAATGACAGTGTGTATGTCGAGCTTGATGAGTATGTTGTAACCCGAGAGCTAGATCGTCACTTTCGAGCATTCTTTGAAGCTTATGTACCATCTGTTGCGAAAAGCCACGGTGATATGTCAGGTAAAATTGGCGTATGGATTTCTGGCTTCTTTGGCTCGGGTAAATCGCACTTCCTGAAAATTTTATCTTATTTGCTTGAGAATAAATCTGTTGAAAAAGATGGCCAAGGCCGACAAGCGTTTGAGTTTTTCAAAGACAAAATCAACGACGCCATGCTGTTGGCGGACATCCAAAACGCTGTTACCAAAGACACTGATGTTATTCTTTTTAACATCGATTCGCGAGCCAATACGGACGACCGAGAAAATGCCATTCTTAAGGTTTTCCTCAAAGTATTTAATGAACGTGTAGGATACTGCGCTGACTTTCCTCACATTGCCCACTTAGAACGCGAACTTGATAAACGTAGTCAATACGCATCTTTCAAGGATAAATTTGCTGAGTTGACCCAATCAACTTGGGAAAAGGAGCGTGACGCCTATGACTTCTATCGAGACGAACTTTCAGAAGCTCTGGCTCATGCCAGTGAGCAATCATTAGAGTCTGCAAAAGCTTGGGTTGAGCAGGTTGAAAACAATTTCCCGCTAGATATCCGAAACTTCTGTAAGTGGGTTAATGAATACTTAGATCGAACTGGGGATCGTAACCTTCTTTTCTTAGTCGATGAAGTCGGTCAGTTTATCGGTAAGAACACACAAATGATGTTGAAGCTTCAGACCATTACTGAAGATCTTGGCACATATTGTGGTGGCAGAGCTTGGGTCGTTGTTACCTCTCAGGCAGACATTGATGCTGCCATTGGTGGTATGGATAAGCGCGATGGCGAGGACTTCTCTAAAATTCAAGGGCGTTTTAGTACCCGCTTACAGCTGTCGAGCTCGAATACCTCGGAAGTTATTCAAAAGCGTTTGTTGTCCAAAACGGAAGAAGCTCGTACACACCTCATCGATGTCTTTGCAGAAAAGGGCGACATTCTTCGTAACCAGCTGACATTTGATAAAACGACAACCGCTTCTCTAAAGGGCTACACCGACGCTCCGTCTTTCGTGGATAACTATCCGTTTGTGCCTTACCACTACACGCTGGTTCAAAAAGTGTTTGAGTCAATTCGAACAAAAGGCGCGACGGGTAAGCACTTAGCCATGGGTGAGCGTTCATTACTTGATGCTTTCCAATCAGCTGCAAAACAGATGAAGGACTCTGGCCTTGATGTGTTAATCCCGTTTTACAGTTTCTACGCACCGATTGAAAGCTTTTTGGAGCCAGCGGTTAAGCGAACGATTGACCAAGCCTGTGAGTTGGATTCCTTAACAGAATTCGATGGCAAGATTCTAAAAACTCTTTTCTTGATCCGTTATGTGGACGTTGTCAAAAGCACACTAGACAACCTTGTGACGCTGTCAATTGATCGAATCGATGCAGATAAAATTGCGCTGCGTAAACAAATTGAAGAGAGCTTGAATCGTCTTGAACGCCAATTACTGATTGCCCGTAATGGTGATGAATTTATCTTCCTGACCAACGAAGAAAAAGAGATCGAAAACGAGATCCGCCACACTGATGTTGAAATGTCAGAGGTCTCTAACAAGCTTTCAGCAATCGTATTTGACGGTATTTTGAAAGGTAATCGTGCCTATCGTTACCCGATTAATAAGCAAGACTTTGCGGTGAGCCGTTTTTGCAATGGTCATCCAAAAGATGGCACCACGCTGGAAGACCTAGTCATTAAAGTCATTTCACCTTTGGATTCGCACTTTGAAAATTACTCCCACGATCAAGCGTGCATCAATCATACGCTTGAGGCTGATGGGTGCGTGCTCGTCAAGCTGGGCGAACATAAGCGTCTTTGGGATGACCTGACAACCTTTATTAAAACTGACCGATTCTTAAAACAAAATTCAGGACAGCGACCAGAGCAAGAACACCTTCTCCGCGAAAAGCAGATGGAAAATATTGAGCGTGAAAAGCGCTTAAGAACGGATTTTGAAGCTTTGTTTGCAGAGGCTGACGTTTACGCTATCGGCACAAAACTACCGAAGAAATCAGCAACGCCAAGTGCCATCGTCGAAGAAGCATACAAATACGTTATCGAAAACACATTCGCTAAATTGAACATGCTCAAGGCGACACCTGGTGAAGTTTTGCGTGAGCTACAGGCCGTACTTGTTGCTGATGATATTGCTCAGATTGGACTGGATCTTCAAGCGGATGAATGTAACCCAGAAGCTACGCGTGAGGTTGAGCAGTACGTAACGCTGAAAGTCGAGCGTAATGAGCCTGTGTATTTACGTGACATCGTTGCCCGTTTCGGCAAGCGCCCGTATGGCTGGCCAGACAATGAAATCTTATTGCTCACTGCTAGGCTGGGCTTGGCTGGAAAGCTATCTTTTAGTACCCAGGGCACAGATCTGGCGTTGAAAAAAGCTTACGAGCCGTTTACCAGTGTACGTAAACGCGGTGAGATCCGTGTACATAAGATCAGGCAACATGACGAGCGCCAAATTAAAAAGGCTGCTGGTCTTGTTAAAGAGATCTTTTCTAAAACCTTTACCGGCTCTGGTGAGAAGGAGCTCTACGAATTAGTGCGCGATGAATTACTGGCTTGGAATGAAGAGCTTAAATCATTCAGAACCAAGTCACAGACAGGCCATTTCCCAGGTAAATCTCAAATTGACGATGGTCTTGCATTGGTCGCGGGTATTCTTGAGCAAACTTCAAGCTTCGCCCTTATCGCCCGATTCTTAGAAGACGCTGATGCCCTTGAAGAGTTTGCTGAGGACTTTGAGGATCTTGATGACTTCTACAATAGCCAATTTCAAACTTGGCAAGCCCTTGCTGGCGCATTGAACGAGAAGTTTAAGGCCAATAAACCTGCGTTAGAAAAAGACAGTGAAGCATTAAAAGCGCTCACTGAATTAGAACGCATTTACAATATGCCCTCACCGTATGAGCAGCTGCGCCACATTAATCCGCTTATCGAGCAGGTGGCAAAAGTTAACTCAACATTGGTTGAAGAAAAACGCACTCATGCCTTAGAGCGTGTTGATCTGCGCATCGGACGTGTAAAAGAAGCGCTAGCTGACGCTCATGCACCGTCTGAACTACAGAACCAAGCACTGCGCCCGTTACAAATGTGCCGACAGCACATTGAAGCAACCTCTTCGATACCACAAATTATCAGTGAGCAAACTGAAGCGGAAGGTTACGAGGACGAAGCCTATGAGTTGCTGAATGGCTTTATCGAAGATCAACGCAAAAAAGCTGAAGCTGAGCAAAGACGTCGTGAACTCGAACAGAAGAAACGCGAAGAAGAAGCAGCGAAAGCCGGTAAGGCAGCTCCAGCACCTGAGCCAGCCCCTGAACCAATGCAGCCACAGCCGGTTGCAAAACGTACCGTAACGATTAACCCAACTGATGCCATGGCAAAGTCAGTAACAACCGGATTCATTGAAAGTGAAGACGAAGTTGATGCCTATCTTGCCGCTTTAAGAGAGCAGCTGATTGCTGCGGTCAAAGCTGGCGACCGAGTAAGAATTAAGTAAGAGGCAACGGATAGCTATGTATCAAGCGGGTGGAACAATAAGATCATTACTCGACAAGGTTGCTGAGCAGGAATACCTGTTACCGGCCATCCAGCGAGAGTTTGTATGGCGACCAGAACAGATCTGTCGTCTATTTGATAGCCTGTTGCAAGGTTACCCGTTTGGGACCTTTCTATTCTGGAAGATAAAACCAGAGAACCGGGATAGCTATCAGTTTTATCAGTTCATGCAGCATTACCATGAGCGAGATAACTACCATTGTGAAAATGTCACTCAGTTACCGGAACGTGAGTTCATTGCCGTCCTAGATGGACAGCAGCGGATTACCGCTTTGAACATCGGCCTACGCGGCTCATTTGCGTGGAAGCTGACAGGTAAATGGTGGAGCAATGATGACGCCTTCCCAGTGCGCAGGCTTCACTTAAATCTGTTAAGCCAGCCCGACTTAGAAACTGGGTCGATGTATGACTTTGAGTTCCTAACCGACGATAAAGCCTCTCTGGATGCATCTGAACAGTACTGGTTCCGTGTAGGCCGGATCATGGAAGAGGAAGAGGATGCACTTATCGATGAAGTTGCTGATGATGACAGGTTGAGTTCGGAGCAACGCAAAGAGGCTCGTTCAACTCTTCGTCACTTGTATCGAACCATCCATGACAAAGACAAGATTTCGTTTTACGAAGAAAGTGACCAGAGCCTTGAACGTGTTCTGAATATCTTTATCCGCATGAATAGCGGCGGTACTACCTTGTCCTACTCAGACTTACTACTTTCAATAGCAGTAGCCCAGTGGAGCTCGTTAGATGCCCGTGAAGAAATTCATGCATTAGTAGATGAGATGAACCGTGTTGGTGATGGATTCAACGTATCAAAAGATCTCGTCTTAAAAGCAGGCTTAATGCTCTCTGACATCGGTAGCGTGGGCTTTAAGGTTGAGAACTTTAACAAGGAAAACATGGCGATTCTGGAAAAGAACTGGACGCCAATTCGTGATGCGTTATTGCTCTCAATGCAGTTGCTTGCAAGTTTTGGTTTTAATGCACAAAACCTCAGAGCAACAAGTGCCATCCTCCCGTTGGCGTATTACCTGCACCACCGAAAGTTAACGGCAAGCTACCTTTCCAGGGTTGAATATGCGGTCGATAGAGAATGTATCAGAAACTGGCTCATTAGGTCGTTGTTGAAAGCGTCAGGCATCTGGGGAAGTGGTTTGGACACCCTGCTTACTATGCTCCGCTCAGACATCAAGCAATCAGGTGATACAGGTTTCCCGCTAGCGAAAATTGAAGCGACCATGCAACAGCGTGGTAAATCGTTGCGCTTTGACCCAGAGGAAATTAGTGAACTAGCCCAGTTGGATTATGGTAATCCGCGTACCTTTGCCTTGTTGACTTTGTTGTTCCCAGGATTCGATTTTTCACGACACTTTCATGTGGATCACATTTACCCTAAAGGTTTGTTTACGCGTAACAAGCTTGCAAAAGTTGGTGTCCCTGCTGAACAGCTAGATGAGCTCATCGAGGCATCTAACAAGCTGCCAAACCTTCAACTGTTGGAAGGGACTATCAACAATCAGAAGCGGCAAAAAATGCCCCATGAATGGTATGCGCAGCAGTGGCCTGATGTGAATGCAAGACAAGCACATCTGCAATCGCAAGCCATAACATCATTACCTGAACAACTAAACCAGTTTATGGACTTTTACCGCGAGCGTCAGGAAACACTGCTTGCCCGCATTAGAACTGCATTACAACCCGCAAGCAGCGTAGAGACAGAATAAGAGGCGCAGATCATATGAATACGAACAACATTAAAAAATACGCACCAAAAGCGCGCCGCGAATTTATGGATGCGGTTGCTAAACGATTAAACACCTTTGGTATCACCGCGAATAAAAAAGGCGAGCTACAAATTGCAGAAGCGAATCTACAAGGTTCTGTGCTTCAAATCGCCGGTAACAGTGTTGACGGTAAACTGGCTGAGCCCAGAAAACGCATAGTGGCCAGAAGCCAGAAGCTGGGGTATGCACAACTTATTGAACAAGTAGCTTATACCTGGTTCAACCGTTTGTGTGCTATTCGCTATATGGAAATCCATGACTACCTAGGTCACGGTTTTCGTGTTTTGTCACATCCAGACAATCCTAAAGGATTTGAAATTATCGACCATGCGCAAGACGCTGCGGATGAACTCGGATTAGATAGAGCTCGCATTATCGAACTCAAGCTTGCGGGCAACAAAGACGAAGAGCTTTATCGTGAACTGCTGTTGGGCCAGTGCCATAAGCTACATGAGGCAATGCCTTTCTTATTTGACGCATTGGACGATGAAACAGAACTTTTACTACCAGACAACTTAACTCGTACAGACTCAATTTTGCGTGGATTGGTAGACGGTATCCCTGAAGAGGACTGGCAACAGGTAGAAGTGATTGGCTGGCTTTACCAGTTCTACATTTCTGAAAAGAAAGATCAGGTAATGGGTAAGGTGGTCAAGAGTGAAGATATTCCTGCCGCTACCCAGCTATTTACACCTAACTGGATTGTAAAGTACCTGGTACAAAACTCAGTCGGTCGTCAATGGCTGCAAACCTACCCAGATTCTGCCATTAAAACGCAGATGGAATACTACATTGAGCCTGCTGAACAATCTGACGAAGTTAATCAACAGCTAAAGGCTATTACACCAGAATCTATTGAACCTGAAACCATCAAAGTACTCGATCCCGCTTGTGGCTCGGGCCACATACTGATTGAAGCTTACAACGTACTAAAAGCCATCTACGAAGAACGTGGTTTCCGCTCTCGTGATATTCCAAAGATGATTTTGGAGAATAACCTCTACGGCCTGGACATAGATGATCGTGCAGCGCAGCTATCTGGTTTTGCGCTGATGATGATGGCCAGAGATGACGACAAGCGTATTTTTACCCGTAATGTGCGACTCAATGTACTGTCATTGCAGGAAAGTAACCATATTGACCTGCCGACGTTGTGGAAAGCACTCAACCTGTCGGGAAGCTGGCAAAGCGGCACATCGCAAGGCTTGTTCTCAGATGATGAGCAAGATTTAAGCTCGTTCAATGCAGACAACCGCTACCAACTGCTGACGCGAACATTGGCAAGATTTTCTCAAGCTAAGACCTTTGGTTCTTTGATTGATGTTCCAAGCGATGAGCATGACCAGCTAAAAGAGTTGTTGAGCACGCTTGTCGAGCTTCAAGAGTCAGGTGACTCAATGCAAAAGCCTGCGGCAAAGCAATTGATTGAAATTGTTCATCAGGCTTTGGTTTTATCTATTCGTTACGATGCTGTGATTGCCAATCCTCCCTATATGGGAGCAAAAGGTATGAACGCAGATTTGAAAGAGTTTGCGAAGAAAAACTATCCAAATAGCAAATCTGACTTGTTTGCTATTTTTATTGAGCGAGGATTTAGCTGGTTGAAAGAAGCAGGTTTTAATTCAATGGTAACAATGCAAAGCTGGATGTTCTTATCAAGTTATGAGCAGATGAGGGACTCCATATTAAGCCATAGAACTATTGAAAACATGGTGCATATGGGGAATGGAGTTATGAAAATTGCATTTGGCACGAATGCGACCATTTTCCGAAATATTCAATTGAGCGGTTATAAAGGCTTTTTTTCATATGCTGATAATGAAGATATAAATGAAGATGGTGTGCCCTTTGAATTCCCTGTAAAGAATGAACGGTTGAAGCTTGCTGCATCAGATGATTTCAAAAAGATTCCTGGTAGCCCGATTGCTTATTGGGCAGATCCAATATTATTTGAAATATACCAAACATCATTAACTCTTAAAGAGCAAATCAATCCTAAACAAGGAATGGCTACAGGCGACAACGACAGATTTTTAAGATACTGGTGGGAGGTTAAAATAAATGACGTTAGCTCTGACTCAAGGTCAAAAGAAGAATTGTGGTCTAAAGGCAAAAAATACGCTCGCTATAATAAGGGAGGAGAGTATTGTAAGTGGTATGGTAATAACGAGATATTGATACGATTTGATGAAGCTGCATATCGAGTTTTAAAAAGTCAAGGGAATCATTGTCCAAGTGAGAACCTATACTTTAAAAAGTCTTTGACGTGGTCAGATATTACAACAAAAGCATTTGCTGCAAGATATTCGCCGGAGGGTGCAGTTTTTGATGTAAAAGGCTCTAGTGGATTCCCTACAATAGGAAAGGAATTTACTATGCTAGCATTGCTGTGCTCGGATTTTATAAATTACATGATGGCAATATTAAACCCTAGTGTAACATTTCAGGTTGGAGATATAGGGCGAGTTCCATTTGTAGAAGGTGATTGGTCAAAAGTTGATGAGCTATCGAAGGTATTAGTTAATATTGCTAAGGAAAATTATGATTTTAGCGAGCTGTCATTAGATTTCTCTAGAAGTAAATTAATCAGACAAAATAATAAAATCAGTGACTGTTTTTCCTTGTTTAAGGATGAAATTGAATATCACGTTTTATCGACAAGGAAAGGTGAAGATAAATTAAATTACTATATTAATAATATCTTTGGTCTGGATGTGCCGAATCAGTACGAAAGAGAGATTACCCTCAAATATAATACCGAAGATGAACGAATAGACGATATCTTGATAAGAGATCTTCTGAGTTATGGCATTGGTTGTATTTTAGGTAGGTATTCGCCAAGTAAAAGTAGTGTGGTTTATGCCAACTCAGGTAATGATGAATTCGAAAAGCTTTTAGCTGACGGTGCTTTCGCAACTTTCCCTGTAGATGAAGATGGCATTATTCCGCTAACCGACCAAGAGTGGTTCAAAGACGATGCTACCAACCGATTCCGTGAGTTTGTTCAGGTCGTATGGGGTGAAGATCATCTGCAAGAAAACTTGGATTTCGTCGCCGAATCACTATGTCTCAACGCCATTAAACCACTCTCTAAAAAAGGGCAGTCTGAATCAGCGCTGGAGACGATCCGTCGCTATTTATCAACTCAGTTCTACAAAGACCATCTGAAGACTTATAAAAAACGCCCTATTTATTGGCTGTTTAGCTCAGGCAAACAAAAGGCTTTTGAGTGTTTGGTTTACCTGCATCGTTATAACGAGGGTACGCTTTCTCGTATGCGTACCGAGTATGTCACCCCGCTACTAGGCAAATACGATGCTTATGCAGAGCAGCTTGAGAAGCAGATTGAAGCGGCTGACTCAACAGTTGAAGCGAACCGCTTTAAGAAAGAGTTGGACGCCTTAATTAAGAAGCAGGTCGAACTACGAGAGTTTGATGACAAGCTAAAACACTACGCTGATATGCGTATTTCACTGGATCTTGATGATGGCGTGAAAGTGAATTACGGCAAGTTTGGTGATCTGTTGGCTGATGTTAAGGCCATTACCGGTTCGGCCCCGGAGGTTAATTAATGCAGATTAGCGAACTGGCACAAGGTGTCGCTGCCAAGCTCGAACATAGCCGCATTGTGTTTTGGTACGACCCAGAGCAAAGCTTTACTGAAGAGCTTGAGCATTTAGCTAACGCCCTATCTATTGCAAAAGAAGTAGGCGATAGCGCGGCAGATATAACTGCTAGGGTACTGCCAAATGATTTGACCATCCTCAATATGGGCAATGAGTCTGTATTGGCAGTGAAAAAACGCATTGAAGTAGATGAGCGTGAAGCTAAATTCCTTATCTATTTTCCAAGCGCTGAGCCAGAGCCTGACCGCGATTGGTTGCTAGACGTGCGTTTGTATAGCGAGCAGTTTTTTGCTGATCACAGCTCAATGCTGCTTAATGAGCTGGGTATCCCGAAAATGGCGCTACGCACGCACATTCGTAAGCGCCAAAGCTTTTTTGCTAATAAACAGCGCATAGCCGGTTTAAAGAAGTGGGTGACTGAGAACGAAGACGAACTGTCGTTAGACAGGAAGATGATGGCAGTGGTTGTAAAAGCTGATTCTGCGTCTTTGTCGGACATTTTGCTTGGGTTACTACGCGAATATGCGGCTTATATCGAAGATGAAAGCCTTGGCCAACCTTTATGGAGCCAGCTAGGAAAGTTTGATCTTGAGACCTCACTCTGGGCATATCTGAGTGAGGGTTTTGGCTATACAGTCGAAGAGCCAACCTTCCCAGACTTCGTGTTGAAATTATTCTGTACTGAATTCTGGAGCCAAATTGAAGGTGTTGAACGCGATTGGTTGCTTAACAATGTTCTAAAAAGCGCATCAGGCCGGGCGACAGCCTTGGCGTTTATGGTGAGCTGGCGCGACAGCCGCTCTTTCGCCGCTTACTACGAAAGCATCTCTAAGGTGCTTAGCCAACAGTTGGAAATTTCGACTCGTGCTGGCCAGTACCATCCGGTTGAACTTATCGAATGCGAAACGTTCGAGGCTGTGGAACAGGCCATAATCCGTGGTTTAGTTCGTGATTTGCTCGATAGCAGTAAAGCGCTAGACCGGGTTCAGTTTGATACGGTCTTATCAAGACGTCTTGCTAGCCACTGGACATTGTCACGCAAAGAATACTTCGCAATTTATGAAGCTATCCGCAACGCTGAAGAGTTAATGCACTTGCGAAATCGCTATGTGGACGGGTTCCACTTTGATAACGCGAAAGCAATGTACGACGCCTATACCACAGACATTTATCGTTTTGACCAGGCTTACCGTTTGTTCAATGAACATGTGCACTCTGTATTGAGTAAAGGTGCAGACATACTGCGTCAGCTCGACGACGAAGTCGAAAGCATTTATACCAACTGGTACTTATATGAGCTTGGCCTTGCCTGGGATCGTCACTTGGCCAATGAGAAATTACTTGAAAAGTGGCAGATTTCTGGCGTACCGCACCAGTATGACTTCTATGAAAAAGAAGTTCGCACACGACTGAGTCTGAAACAGACAAAACGAGTGTTTGTGATCATCTCTGATGCCCTGCGTTTTGAAATTGCGAATGAGCTTGGCGCTATCATTAACAACGAGAAGCGATTTAAGGCAGAGGTGTCTACGCAGTTGGGCGTTTTGCCGAGTTATACCCAACTTGGGATGGCGGCATTATTGCCTCATAAGGCGCTCAGTTACCAGCCAGAGCAAGGCACGGCTGTTTATGTGGATGGTATTTCTTCACAGGGTTTAGACAACCGCAACGCCATCCTACAAAAAGTAGGTGGTATGGCAGTGAGTTCTAAGGAACTGATGAGCTGGAGTAACCAGGAGGGGCGTGACAAGGTTCGAGACGTAGAAGTAGTTTATATCTATCACGATACCATTGATGCGATTGGTGATAAGGCTGCAACTGAAGAGAAAACGTTTGAAGCCTGTCGTAGTGCCATTGAAGAGCTAAAAGACCTTGTTGGCAGGGTCATCAACCGTCTAAACGGCAGCCGAGTTGTGATCACCGCTGACCATGGCTTCCTCTTCCAACAAAAAGCACTTGTAGCGGCTGATAAAACCTCGTTGAAAACCAAACCTGCTGGCGCGATAGAAGCCAAGAAACGTTATATCGTTGGTAATAACTTGCCTTCAGATGAAGCCTGTTGGAAGGGATCAATTAACGATACGGCTCATGGCTCTAGTGATACCGAGTTCCTGCTTCCAAAAGCCGCTCAACGCTTCCACTTCGTTGGTGGTGCCAAGTTTGTGCACGGCGGAGCGATGCTACAGGAAGTCTGTGTACCGGTACTACATGTGCGCGAGCTACAAAAAGAACAAGCAGCAAAACACGAGAAACAACCAGTAGGTGTTGTAGCAGCAACTCAGCCCATCAAATTAGTAAACAATATCGACAAGGTCAGATTTATTCAGACAGACCCTGTAGGCGAGCGTTTTGTCGCACGGTTGTTGGATGTCTATATCGTCGATGCACAAGGTAATGAAGTATCCAGTCGTGAAACGATTAACTTTGATAGCGTGAGTAAAGTGATGGATGAACGTACTCGCGAAGCTAGGTTAAAGCTTATTGGCTCTCAGTTCGACAGGAACGCTCAATACACATTAGTACTTGAGAATGCGGAAATGAGAACCCGTTATAGCCAATACGCGGTAACCATTGATTTGGCATTCCAAGATGATTTTTTCTAAGGCGCTGGGGTGAAACATGACAACTGATTTTTCACAAGATCATAAAGACGAAAAAAATCAGATGCAAAGCGCCGACTTAGACGCATTGCTCAACCAATATTTTAAAGGCCGTGTCGTTCGAAAAGATCTGACAAAGCAATTGAAAGAAGGCGCTAACGTCCCTGTTTACGTGCTGGAGTATTTACTAGGGATGTATTGTGCGTCTGATGACGACGAAGTTGTAATGCAAGGCCTTGAGAATGTGAAAAAAATCTTGGCTGAGAACTATGTCCGACCTGATGAAGCGGAGAAAGTGAAGTCACTTATCCGTGAACGCGGCACGTTTAAAATCATCGACAAAGTAAGTGTTAAGCTCAATCAGAAAAAAGACGTCTATGAAGCTGCGTTGTCGAACCTGGGGATCAAGGATGCCCTTGTGCCGACCAAAATTGTACAAGACAACGAAAAATTATTAACTGGCGGTATCTGGTGCATTATTACCGTGCAGTATTTCTTTGAGGAAGGTCAGAAGACATCACCTTTCTCCATTATGAGTTTAAAACCGATACAAATGCCGTCCATGAATATGGATGAGGTGTTTTCAACCAGAAGACATTTTAGTACCGATCAGTGGATGGATGTGTTGCTTCGTTCCGTGGGTATGGAGCCAACCAACTTAGAGCATCGGGTGAAGTGGCATCTTATTACTCGCATGATCCCATTCGTTGAAAACAACTACAACGTTTGTGAGCTCGGGCCAAGAGGGACAGGTAAAAGCCATGTCTACAAAGAGTGCTCACCAAATTCATTGCTTGTCTCGGGCGGACAAACGACTGTGGCGAACTTGTTCTATAACATGAGCTCGCGCCAAGTTGGGTTGGTTGGTATGTGGGATGTTGTCGCATTTGATGAAGTAGCGGGTATTACCTTTAAAGACAAAGACGGCGTTCAGATCATGAAAGACTACATGTCGTCGGGTTCATTTTCTCGTGGCCGTGATTCAATCGAAGCTAAGGCTTCCATGGTATTCGTCGGTAACATCAATCAAAGCGTTGAGACACTGGTGAAGACCAGTCATCTGTTGGCACCTTTTCCTGATGCCATGATTGACACTGCTTTTTTTGACCGTTTCCATTCCTATATTCCTGGATGGGAAATACCGAAGATGCGTCCTGAGTTTTTTACCAATAGTTACGGATTAATCACAGACTATCTTGCTGAATACATGCGTGAAATGCGCAAAAGAAGTTTTGCGGACGCTATCGATAAGTTCTTCAAACTCGGTAATAACCTTAATCAGCGTGATGTAATTGCTGTACGCAGAACGGTTTCGGGCTTGTTAAAGCTACTACACCCCGACGCACAGTACACAAAAGATGATGTAAGAGCCTGCCTGACCTATGCGCTGGAAACTAGACGTAGAGTCAAAGAGCAATTGAAAAAGCTTGGCGGAATGGAATTTTTTGATGTGCACTTTAGCTACATCGATAACGATTCATTAGAAGAATTCTTCGTCAATGTACCGGAACAAGGTGGCAGCAAGCTAATTCCTGAGGGCTTACCTCGCGCTGGTGTCGTGCACTTGGTTACTCAGGGAAGCACTGGGCAGCTTGGGTTATATCGCTATGAAACCCAGATGATGGCTGGTTCTGGTAAACACTCAGTGTCTGGCCTTGGTTCGAATACCGCAGCGAAAGAAGCTGTGCGTGTTGGCTTTGATTATTTCAAAGGTAACCTGAATAGAATAAGTGCGTCGGCGAAGTTTTCTGATCATGAGTATCACCTCCATGTTGTTGAGCTCCACAATACGGGGCCAAGTACAAAGTCATCGCTCGCTGCATTAATTGCGTTCTGTTCAATTCTGATGAACCGACCGATTCAAGAGCAGATGGTTGTTTTGGGTGAGATGACTTTAGGTGGTGTTGTAAATCCTGTTCAAGATCTTGCAGGCAGTCTTCAGTTAGCTATGGACAGTGGCGCAAAGCGTATTTTGCTCCCAATGGCCTCAGCCTCAGATATTCCAACGGTTCCTGCTGAGTTGTTCTCAAAATTCCAGATTAGCTTTTATGCAGACCCCGTCGATGCTGTGTTTAAAGCGCTTGGGGTTAATTGATTAGGTGTCGTTTGACGCGCCATTTTATGGAGTAATTACAGGTATGTTTACCAAAGCTCGTTTCTTTAAATGTGCATTGCAGGTGAATCCGGCAGGATACATAAAATATCGTGGGCAACAGCAGACCATCACGGAAGATGAATATAACCAAAATCTGCTTGCGGCATCACTGGAAGCGGGCATAGAGGTCATTGGATTAGCTGATCATGGTTCAGTAGATGGTGTTGATAAAATCCGCAATCTTTTTGTTGAGAATGGGATTGTTGTTTTCCCCGGCTTTGAGATTGCGTCAAGCGAGAAAATTCACTTTGTTTGTCTGTTTGATGAAAACAAAACTTCGCAAGAACTTGAACGGATTTTGGGGCGTCTAGATTTACTTGATCCAGAGGATGGTATATTGCCGACCAACCTCACAGCAATTCAGCTGATTGATAAAGTGAATGATATAGGTGGATTTATCTTTGCAGCACACTGCATAAATGATGATGGTGTGCTCAGTCGAAAGATGAACCATGTATGGAAACATGAAGGGTTGATGGCAGCTCAGATACCAGGCGACAAGTCGATTGAAGATCTTAAAGGAATAGAAAATGATTTCTACCGTAAGGTCTTCCTCAACAAAGATCCTAACTATAAGCGCGAGCGCGAAATGGCTGCTATTAACTCCTCAGACGTTGCAAAACCAGAGGACATCAAAGCATCGGGTGCTTCTTGTTTGATTAAAATGACCAACCCTTGCTTTGCTTCCTTTAAGCAAGCCTTTTTAGATGCAGGTTCGAGGGTTCGTTTGAACTCAGATAAGCCAGAAAGCTATGCTTCGGCAATTGAGCGTATTCGATTTGTTGGTGGCTATCTGGATAGCGTCGATATTGAACTATCGGACCATCTCAATGCTGTGATTGGTGGTCGTGGAACTGGTAAGTCAACCTTGTTGGAATGTATTCGCTATGCTTTCGGATTAGAACCTAAAACACCTAACGCAATCAAACAGCACAAAAGTGTCATTGATACTAACCTTGGGAAAGAACGAGGTTTAGTTGAAATTACGTTGCGTTCATCAGTTATGCACGGTCGCAGATTCAAAGTAAGCCGAAAACACGGTAGTGATCCGGTAGTGGTTGACTCCCAAGGAAATATATCCCCCTATCTTCCAACGGATCTTTTGCCTGGTATAGAGCTTTACGGGCAAAACGAAATCTATGAAATGACTCGAGATGAACAAAGTCGTAATCAGCTCATCGAACGTTTTCTTGAGGGCGAACATGAAAAGTTTGATGCAGATATCGCTGACGTTTTAGCAAAGTTAAAAGATAATCGAGAATCCATCAAGCGAGTCCTAGGTCAGAAAGATGACATTGAAGCAGAGGTCGAGCGCTTACCTAAGTTATTGGATCAGGCAAAACAGTATCAAGCATTAGGTATAGATGAAAAGCTGGAGCTTATTCCTAAACTTGAAAAAGAAAAACAATTGAATGATCAGATTGGTGAGGATGTTGCAAGCGTCCAACTGGCTATCGATGCGCTCAAAGACAGTTTGCCAGATACCTTGTATTTAAGTGATACCAATTTGGATGGCTTACCTCATGCTGAGCTCTTGAAGCAGCAGCGTGAAGTTTTGAATGCCCTGAAAACGGGCGTTCAACAGACATTAGAACAGTTAGAACAGCTAACTTTAAATGCAAATCAACAGTTGTTACCGGTCAAGCAATCTTTATCAGAAAAGCAGCAACTTGAAGAGCAAAAACTTGAGTTGGCTTTTAAGGATATACCTGCAAGCCAGGGTAAAACTGGCCGACAAATTGGTGCTGAATATCAGACTCTGTTAAAACAAATTGAGCAGATACGCCCTAAACAAACCACCTTGCAAGATCGCCAGACACAAATTGACGAATTGTACAACGCGCGAAAGAAGCTGCTTCTGGAGTTAGAACAACATACAAGTGCGCGTGCGAGTAGTATTACTAAATCTGTTAAAAGGTTAACAAGAAAACTGGAGCAGAAGGTACGGCTTACCCTACAGCCAGAAGGTGGCCGCCAAGAACTTGTGAATTTTCTGACTGGGTGCAATTTAGAGGGGGTTGGGCCTAAACGTCTCGCCTGGGTATTAGAAGGTAACTTCTCTCCAAGCAGTTTAGCCTCGACTATCCGTCAAGGAGAGTCGGAGCTAGGACGAAAGTTTGGCATATCAGGCACTGTTGTTTCAGCTTTAATTCGTCTTTCAGAAGTAAAACTAATGGAACTGGAAGAATTGCAGTTACCGGATACCATGGCGATTGAGTTAAATGTGACTCATGGAGAACGAGAAGCTGTATTTAGGTCAATTGATGAATTATCGACGGGACAGCAGTGCACTGCTGTTTTGCACTTATTGCTGTTGGATAATCAAGACCCATTAATCCTTGATCAACCTGAAGATAATTTGGATAACGCATTTATAGCTGAGAGGATAGTCGCAGAACTACGTAGGGCTAAACTGAGTCGTCAGTTTCTATTTGCAACACATAATGCCAATATTCCGGTTTTCGGTGATGCTGAATGGATTGGCGTTTTGAGCGTAGAAGATAATAAAGGGCTAATTCTTCCAGAACAACAAGGTGCGATCGATGTTCCCAATGTTCAGGCTTTAGCCGCAGATATATTAGAGGGCGGGAAAAGTGCATTCAATCAGCGTCGTGAGAAATATGGATTCGTGTAAAGCACTATTTTGGTATTAATCACTAAGAATCAGGTTCCGCACCTTTTTGAAACCGTGAAATTAGCTCGTATGTTATTCTTCTACATGAATTATCAATCTATCTAGCCATCAAGCTCAGAGTTGAACCTTCACACTATCGTGTCGGAGGTTCACTATGTTCAAAAACCTATTTTTTCAAACCAAAGCACTACCAGAGCTTTCATCGCAACTGGATGCGGAAATTCCACGCTATCCGCCATTCCTGAAGGGGTTGCCAGCAGCGTCACCCGAGGATTTGCAGTCCACACAAGACGAGCTAATTGCC
>TARA_R110001583_G_scaffold13561_4_pt1 | contig 19206 bp, 14 predicted proteins | sample TARA_R110001583 | Tara Oceans TARA_R110001583 (sample SAMEA4398432) | marine metagenome | biome: Polar Biome; feature: [MES] marine water layer (ENVO:01000295) within the mesopelagic zone...; material: water (ENVO:00002006), including particulate matter (ENVO:01000060) such as...... | reverse complement strand
TAAAGAAAACTATGGCTTTTACTTCTCCTATCATTTTTAAACCCGCAAATGCCTCTATTAAATATTCATGGCTTTTAGGGAAGTCACAATATCACTTTTTGGATCAGTTCATCTGAGTTCTTAACTTGTCTTTTGCCTTCTTCATCATCAGCTGCAGCTTGCTCCATGCTCTTTGTCTTAGGCTAGGAATTGGCTCAAGTATAAAGTCAGCCAATATACTCGCAAACTCGGGAGCTTGAAGGTAACCGAAAGATTTGTGGGGATTTTTCACTCCATTCATCTGGTAGGTGTTGTTCACCAAAATATCGATGGGTTGAATCCCTGTTTCGTTGCATAGAAAATCGTCGGCCAGCTTGTGATGCAAGGCAACATTATCAGTAATATCAGCCAGATTGTACCAGTGCCCTCTAATGCCTGGGGGGCTAGTTAAAACAGCTTGTCCATTTAAGCGGATCTTTTGCTCGGCTGCAATTTTACCTATCACAATAGGCAATCCCAGTGGGGAACCCATTGTTATTAGGCTGTGAATAGGAATCTCGGGTATCATGAAGTTTAAAACATCGTAGCTAACAATGCTGCCCATAGAATGAGCCAGTATCAGAATCTGATGGTTCTTATATTTCGTAATCACCTGCACCAACCTCTCCCTAATTTGATCGCGAACATGGGCAGGCATCACGACTTCGTCCTGTATATCGTTCTTATAATAAGCATCCAAATCAGGGAAATGCTTTTTAAGAATATTATCGGTAATAAAACTGTAGTTGAGTGTTTTATCATGGTTAAGAAAAATATCACTCAGCTTCTCGCTGATAAAACCGTTAACTTTCTGGCGAATACTGTGTTCTTCAATCACCTCATGTTGCGGTGCTATTTGAAAAGGCTCCCTCAAATAGTAGGGGCTATCCTCATCCTCGGTCCATAAATCTAATGGCTGATCGTAAAGAATATCGGCCCAATATACCATTTCGAACTTGGGTAGGGTCTTAGGACAATTAGCCTGAGCCATGCCTTCAATCATGGCTTCTTTCCACCACTTTTCCAGAAGCGATTTTGGAGCTTTATTGCCCAAGCCATGAATCCCAATTATAAGCTGCTGCGTCTGTTTTTTCATTGCTTTTTATAGAGTCCGACAAAGCTATGATAAATTAGCCATTCGCCTAGTATGACATCTGCATAAAGTCAATGACGCAAAAAAACTTCCAAGCTATATTTTGGGAGCTTATTTTCCACCGCCCCGCTCACATAATGTTCTCAAAATGTTTCGTCACCAACACGGCTTGGCGCCATTTCCAATTAAAGGCAGTCTGTCAAAATAAGCTTGACTAATAAATGACATGGATGTAACTTCTATAATCTTTTAAAACATGTAGGTAAATAAGCACTCATTTCTAACTAAAAAAACCACACAAATGAAATCAAAGATTGCCTTATTGCTATGCGTATTTGTTTTTACGCTTATATCTTGTGAGACCGACAAATCTGACAAACTTACTCCTATCGAGGTTGATCCTATATTTATGGATCTCACGCCTTACTACGCTCAATCTAATCTGAAATCGACCAAGGGTGAAGGTGTTCCTGAGAATCTCCGTGTACTAAAGGCTGAGTATTTCACTACTGGCGAATCGGGCAAAATTGGTCGTACGGTTTTCTTCTCTAACACGGGTAACAAAAAGCTAAGTGCTGATTTTGTTCCAAATATTGATTATTCGCTTGATGGTACCACTGATGTCTCCTATTATATCGATGAGAACAGACCTAGTGCTGATCTTTCTTTAGGCGAAAGCACAGCTGCTATTCAAAGGGCCATGGCAACTTGGGACGGTTTAACTTGTTCTAACCTGAATATGTATCAAGCGCCATTCACAGGTGCTCCTGCAGGCTTTATTGCAGCTTTATTAGGCTATGGCGGTAGCTTCAATTATTTTGGAGATGTGACGCATTGCGGATGGTTACCTACTGATTTTTTCGATATCCTCGATGAAAATGGCGGTGACTTTATTTTAGGTGTAACCTTCACAATTGTATTTACAGATAGTGATTTCGACAATAATAAAAAAGACGATGTAGCATGGCGCGAAATTTATTACAACGATGGCTTTAGCTGGTTCATTGGCGACCATTACGATGTTGAAACCATTGCCCTACACGAAGCTGGTCATGGGTTGAGTCAAGCTCACTTTGGTAAAGCCTTTTTAGATGCCGGTACTGGTAAAGTGCATTTCAGTCCGCGCTCGGTTATGAATGCCGCCTACTCGGGCATACAAACCAGCATTGAGAAAACTGATAAGGCTGGACATTGTAGCATTTGGAGTAATTGGCCTCATAAATAACGCATCATCATATTCCAAAAATCCTCTCAAGTCAATTCGGAGGATTTTTCTATATCTGTCACTCCCACAAAAAAATTCGTCACAAGCTCTGCTTGAATAAGTTTCCAATTCGAGGCTGCCTGTCAAACATATCTTGACTTCCTAAATACGATTATGTAACTTATGCTCTCTATACAATCACTCAAATAAATTAAACTACATATATATCAATAATGATGGTCTGCTTTAGTAATTGGGGAATTGTTAAAAACAGGCCTTATTATTTTAAAAGTAAAAAATCTCCTAAGCGAAAGCTAAGGAGGAGGTTTCTAACCCCACCAAATCCAAAGTAAAAAAACCGGCACTTTCAATTCTTAGACATTCAAAATTTATGCTAAGAATAGACTCATCTACTGAAGTAGATTATACTTATCGAATACGATAACTAGATACTGAACTGTAAATCCATTTTTAACCAAACAAATTACAATCATGAAGAAACTAAGTTATTTTAACCTACGCTTTGCGGTAACTGCAATTTTAATTCTTGTATTTATAGCATGTGAAAAAACAGAAACAGAGCAAATTCTGGAGGAAGAAGCAATCACTCAAATACGTTCTGTTAAAACTGGACAATCCGATCCTTGCGAAATGGAACAATCCTTTCTCGAGCTATACACTAAAGATAATGTTGATGTCGGTCATGTGACCATCATGAACGATGGCATAAATATTTTTGTCACTTATTTTGTTGAAGAAGGCTGGTTTCTAAAGGAAACGAATCTATTTATTGGAAAGAAAGAAGATATTCCTTTGAAAAAAGGAGGAGAACCCGACAAAGGCAAGTTTCCTTACGTTGATAAATTTGACATGCCTATCACAAGCTACGAGTATGTTATTCCGATTGTCGAAGGATACGATTGTTATGTGGTTCTTGCCCATGCTAAGGTAAACAATTGCGAAAATGATACAGATTGTGACAATTGTGATGGTAAGGCGACTCAATTAACACTGAGATATGATGGCACAAGTGGCGCTCAAATCACTGTTGAGCAGAAAAAAGACCAGGTTGTTGTATTCGATGGCTTTGTGGAGCCTAATGAAGAATTTTCTTTTGTTGGTACAGATAAGAAAGGCACACTAGGCACTGAAATTACGATAAAGGTTGATGGTGTTGTGAATACTAAAATACATACAAGTTGCTCTCAACCTCTTTATATAGGCCTTATCAAAGGTGATTTTACTATTATTGATGGATATAGTCGAAATGGTGGCCAGTTTTGTACGCCAACCAACCCACCTACAGATGATAATGATTGCGGTGATTGTGAAGGTAAAGTCACAAATTTGACCATGACTTATGATGGTGATACGGATGCTTTAATTACTGTTAAGCAAAAGAAAGATAATGTGATTGTGTTTAACGAAACCGTTGCAGCTGGTGAAGAGTTTTCTTTTGTTGGAACTGACAAGGGAACTCTAGGCACTGAAATATATTTAAGCATTGATGGGGACCTAAACACAGCAATTCATACCAGTTGTTCCAAGCCAATTTATATTGGCATGACAAGTGGTGACTTCACCATAGTTGATGGCTACAGTAAGAATGGAGGCCAACTTTGCACAAGCGATAATTCAGACATGAGAGAAGAATATGATGATGATCACAAAGACGAAAAGTGCAAAGACAAATCGGCTTGGGCTGATGGAGGAATGGCTTTTAGCGAATACTTCGATACTGACAAGTGGGGATTTTTGAGTGAATATTGCATAGAGGAATGTGAATTAGTAATTGCATTTAAAATCTATATGACAACTGATTGGGCTGTAACTTCAGGAGGACCAGGGAATATTGATTACTTAGCATACTATAAGTTTACTCCTGATTATATTGGTAATAAAATATTCTATAACATGGATAATCTAAATTCAAACACTGATAATCCAGTCGGGAATATTGTAGTATCTGATATAAATAATGATGGCCTTTGGGAAGTTAAAGTAGATAATACTGATCGACCTGATTTAAAATTCTTAGGAGGTGCCTATCTATATGTTGGAACAGTCGACAATTATAGTACATCATTCTTTCAGTTCCCTTACACTTATCAATTAAATACCGAGAGGGATTTTATCATATTTTATTTAGATTTCTAAATCTATTTAACTTATAGATGAGAAATTAAAACAAGAAATCCTCCTAAGTAAACACTTAGGAGGATTTTATTTTTAGCTTAAATTGTGAGTTTACTTATTATTTATGGCTTTGCAGAAGCTTACCTCATCAGCACTTCACAGCTTACTTTTGGTAGTACATTTTAGTTAATTCATAAACAGATTGAATGATTAACTTAGCCTTCTCGTATATATCCTTCGCCTTTTTTTATATGTTTGCTATCTTACTTACCCACTTATTACCATTTGCATGAAAAATGATATTCTTTTAATTGAAGACGATCTTGAGCTTCAGAAACTTGTATCAGATTATCTTAAAAAGTCTGGTTTTAGATGTGTTTGTGCAAATAGTATTCATAGTGGGAAGATGCTTTTCGAAAAGCATAAATTTGAGATTGTACTACTCGATTTGGGCTTACCCGATGGTGATGGATTAACTTGTATTCCATTTATTAAATCCATTTGGAATGAGACTGGTGTTATTGTTGTTTCGGCCAGAGACAAACTCGAAGACCGTGTAGATGGCTTAAACTTAGGTGCCGATGATTACCTGATTAAACCCTTTCATTTATCGGAACTTATTGCTCGAATAAATGCTTTATTACGTCGAAATTCTCACTCTACAAGTTATATCCTTGAATTTGAAGAGATAAAAATCGACACACAGGCAAACATCGTTTTTATACAAGGCGAGCAAGTCGATTTCAGTAGAAAAGAATTCGGTTTACTTTTATTCTTTATCGAGAACCAAAAGAAAGTCCTTACAAAGGAAAATCTCTTTGAACATGTATGGGGCGAGAACTCCATATTTATGGATAATTCCGATTTTATCTATACGCATATCAACCGACTACGAAAGAAAATCAAAAATCATACAGGAGAAAATTATATTAAAACAGTGCATGGTTTTGGCTACAAAATTGAAATCCATTAATTATGAAGTTACTAAGCAAAATTAATCGAGCTTATTTTAAATATGGTCTTCTCGTATTTCTAATAGCCGATTTCGTGATCATTTCTTTAACTAACTACATTCTTAAACAAGAAATGGATGAGGAATTGAGATTTGAAGCTACTGAATTGGTCGAATCCTTTAAAAGAGATAATAACATTCATAGTATCTACCCTACCGGGGTTGTCGAAAAAGTGAATGCAAACCATAAATTTGAATCGGTAAGTAAGGATACGCTTATATATGATAGCAATCAGAAGGAATTATCACCCTTTCGCGAATACTCTACTATCGTTGCGAGTAACAGTCAAAAATACAAGATCACAACACGACATATGTTGATGGAATTCAATGACATTTTCACACTATTTACAAGTCTGATTACGGTTGTCCTTTTTTTAATATTCATTGGCTTTCTATTTTTCACCCAAAGGCTTAATTCTCTTATTTGGCAAGGGTTTAATAAAAATGTAGAACAGTTGAAATCTTATTCTTTCGATTCACCAATAAAACTTCATTTATCAGAGACCAAAATTGATGAGTTCGATCAATTAAATGAGGTATTGATAAACTTATCAAATCGCTTGGAGCTAGACTATAAAGCGTCTAAAGAGTTTTCGGCCAATGCTGCACACGAGCTACAAACACCTTTAACAATTATTCGATCGAAATGCGAGAATCTATTCTCGAAACCGAATTTAGATGATGAAACCATATCATCTCTTCGAGACATATATTTAAACACCGATCGTTTATCGGGTATAAGTAAAGCCTTACTTTTATTGGCTAAAATCGATCACGGGCAGTTCAATGTAATCGAATCGATATCTTTATCTGAGGTTTTTAATTTATATGTGGAATCTTATCAAGAAATCATACAGGATGGAGACATAGTTGTAAGCATTTCGGAAACTCAGCCTTGCCAAATAAATATGGATAAGAGATTAGCAGATTTAATGATTCAAAATATTTTCATCAACGCAATCAATCATTCTGCCAAAGGAAAGGAAATACAAATTAAGCTTTCAACCGATAGTTTTACCATTTCGAACCACGGAGAACAAGCAATTCTTCAACCCGATCAAATCTTCAATCGCTTTTATAAGGAAGATCAAAACCAAGGATCTACTGGCATAGGATTAGCTATTGTTAAGAAAATAGCAGATCATTATAATTTTAGAATCACCTACTTATTTAAAGATTTTAAACACAATTTCACTTTCCATTTATAAGTTTGTTAGAATTTTGTTAGAATCGCTATGTTCTTTTGGAGGGTTTAAAAGTCACTCTCAATTTAAGAAACATGAAATTATCCCAAATCCTCAAGAGCCGCTATGGAGGTCTTCTTCTTTTCAGTCTAATTTTCTTGAGCCTATCTTTTCTGGTTCGAAGTATTCTACTGATAAAAGATTTTCAGAACGTCGATCTCAATCTTTTCCGATTCATTAAAATATACGCTTTTGGCATATTTTACGATTTGGTGGCCATATCTTACTTCATCATCCCATATGTATTTTATCTTTTAGTTGTTCCCGATCGTCTATTCAATGCAAAAATACACCGTTGGGTTTCTTATTTCTTTTTTATTATCAGCATAGGCATCCTTGTTTTTTCAGGAATTGGAGAATGGTTCTTTTGGGAAGAATTTAGTGTTCGCTACAATTTTATTGCAGTTGATTATCTTGTTTATACCCACGAGGTGGTGTCGAATATTAAACAGTCTTACCCAATGCCTATTATTATTTTTGGCATGCTATTGCTTTCTGCTAGTATTTTTGCTCTCGTAAAAAAACAGTTTGACAAAACCATCAATTCCAAATCTCGTTTCACATTACGCCTAACTACTAGTCTTATTTTATGGCTTATTCCACTCCTTGCCTTCTATTCTATCGATAAGAGTTCGGCTGAAATTAAAGAGAACTCCTATTCCAACGAGTTGGCTCATAATGGTATTTATCAGATATTTTCTGCTTTCAGAAACAACGAGCTGGATTACAAATCTTTTTATCAAACCATTGACGATAAGGAGGCTTTTAGCAACTTACGCAGCTTGCTAAAAACTTCGAACAGTGAGTTTGTAAGTAATGATGTTTTCGATGTAACACGTCAAATTACCTATCCGGGCGATGACAAATCCTATAATGTTATGCTGATTACTGTTGAGAGTTTAAGCGCTTCATACTTTACCCAGTTTGGTAATACCAAGCATAACATCACCCCAAATCTTGATACGATAGCAAAGCAATCGCTGTTCTTTACCAACTTTTATGCAACAGGAACTCGTACCGTTCGTGGTATGGAAGCCTTAACGCTTTCTTTACCACCAACACCTGGCTATTCTATTGTAAAACGACCTAATAACGAAGGCTTATTTACTCTTGGTAATGTTTTGAAATCGAAAGGTTACGAAAGCAATTTTATTTATGCAGGTAATGGCTATTTCGATAATATGAACTATTTCTTCGAGAACAGCGGCTACAATATTGTCGATAGAAAAGCTTTTGTTGACGAAGAAATTACCCACGAAAATGCTTGGGGTGTTTGTGACGAAGACTTGTTTGCTAAGGCCACTCAGGTTGCTGACAGCGCCTATAAAGCAGGAAAGCCTTTCCACAATTTCATTATGACCACCTCCAATCATCGCCCGTATACTTATCCTGATGGTAAAATTGATATTCCTTCGCATTCGGGCAGAAAGGGTGCCGTAAAATACACCGATTATGCCATAGCAAAATTTCTTCGTGAGGCTAAAAAACACGCCTGGTTTAAGAATACAATTTTTGTGATTGTTGGCGATCATTGTGCCTCAAGTGCAGGTAAAACATCTCTACCTGTCACTAAATATCATATTCCTTTAATTGTATATGCACCAGAAATTATTCAGCCAAAAGAAAATTCAAGCTTGTCTTCTCAGATCGATTTTGCACCAACTATTATGGGACTTCTCAATATGGATTACAAGTCTAAGTTTTTCGGAAAAGATATTCTCCATGATAAACCCAATCGTGCCCTATTGGGGACCTATCAGAAGATTGGATTATTACGCAATGGGCAATTAACTGTTCAGCTACCAACTATGCTAACTGAAGCTTACCAAGTCATAAATCAGGAGCAGACAGCAAAGGATCTTGATAAGCAAGAATTAAAAGATGCTATAACCTATTACCAAACGGCTAGCTATCTTTTTCACCATAGGCTTTATAATTATAAATAAGATCCGCATTCCTTACTTAAGAGACCGACAACGGAAATTACAACCAGCATTAAGTTAGTTGGGATTTTAGAAATAAATAAAGAAACTCTCGCTTAAGTTAGCCAAGCACCAATAATACAAAATCCTCACAAACTGCGGTTTGGGAGGATTTCTATTGGAATTATTTCCTAATAATTCTCTATACTTTCACGATTATTAATCAATCTTACTTATTCATCTTTTCACTGGCAAGAGTCTTCATCTGTTTTCTCATATTTTTAAAATCGGAGGAAACAGCCTGTCTAGATTTTGTATCTTCCTGTTCGTTTTCTATATAAAGAACCATCAGAGATCCTCCACCTCCATTAAAAATACCCATTAGCATCGATACGTCCTCCTCTTCATGCGCATCGCAATAAACGACTAGCCCATCTTCCTCCGAATCGAAAATAAAACGTTCATCCATATATGCAATTAGGTCATCCGAATAAGTTTCGAGTACTATAACCAATGCACACATTAAGGAATCTCCCGGAGTAAACAGGTAGGCAATGTTTGGAGCTTGTTCAGAAAACTCACTATACTCAATAGAGCTCGTATAAGATTTATCAGGCTCTCCAGCTATCTCTATAAGTTCACTTTGTGATATGCCCCAGTCTACAATTGGGTCAGGATAGACATTATACCTTCCCATAACATCAACAGAAACTTCTAAAAGACGGTCGTGACTCGATACCTCTACAAGTGTTTTCCCAACCTTATTGGCAGTTAGCATACCTTCTGCTGATACATCGGCTAAATAAGTATTGGTCGAGAGGTAAGTAATATCGAAATCGGATACAGCGTCAATCGATACCACATCTTGAGGGTATAAAGAAATTTCTAGTGTTTTAATACCTAACTCTAGCGAATCATCTTTACTACAGGCGAAACACAAGGAAGACATAAGGACAATGAATAATAGCTTTTTCATTATGCTGAATTTTTAATAAATAATTACAATAGTACTGGTATCATTTTCCTGATATATTTCAACCAGTTATTACATGCTTCCCTATACTTATTCCCTTAAAATTTAATGTCTTACTTCATACATTCTAGTTAGGAAAAACACAATTCGAAGTAAGCTACAAAATATCAACTAACTTTCATATTGTAAATCAGATTAATTTTATTCAAGCTAACAAAACATCATAAATTAAAATAAAATGACCTTAATTCATGCCTAAGTGACTTTTCTTGGAGATGAAACAATAAAACCAAGTGGCTTCATCTTTCATTTAATCTCGTAGGTATTTCTAAATTATTACTAATAGACATACACCTACAGTTTGTATATACTTAGAACATCAGGAGATAAACGGAGAAAAAAGGCAAGCTTGACGTCATTACCGAACTCATGAAAATCGGAAAGTAAGCAGATCTCACTCTCCAAATTAATTTGATATCCAGCTCATTAAAAAACCTCCCAAACCGTAGTTTGGAAGGTTTTCTTGTGATTCAAGACATAAGCTCGAATTAAAAGAATTTAGAAATCTTTAGTCTCAGGAAACTATCATTCTCAAAGCTGAACAGAATAAGTTCGTCCTTACTGATATTAGAGAAGAACCGGGCTTCCAATTCGGCAGTCCAGCTGCTTCCAAACCTACGAGAGGCTTCCACACTAAATATTCTACTATTCGATTCCAAATCGCTAATAACACCAAAAAGAATGGATGCATCCTGAATATCGTTAAAGGCAATTCTACTCCCAATAAAAATGTCGTTCTGAAGTGCTGTTAAGGCAAATTCATCACACTCGTCGTATAAATATTCACCAAGTAGGCCAATATCCAAACCATTACCATCAATATTACTGAAGGTATATTCTACCCCAGCTACCATAAGCTATATACATTGTTGTATGCTGGCCTTTTATAAACTAATGTAATTAAAAATATTCCCAACAAATTGTTCAACAACATCTTCATTTTGATAAGAGTCAATAATTGTTGTCAAATTTTCGATACAGAAAATCACGTTTTAATGAAGTCGTTATCTCGATAACAGATAAGCTAAATATCGAGCCAAGAAACGATGTGTTTCTAATCAGGAATAAAGGACCATATCAGTAGATAAATAGGCACATATAGAAAATAAAAGCTTAGAACAGAGCTAATATAAAGGGTTTTTAAGGGGTATTTATCCCACTTCTATCTCGATCATTTACCCTACTTAAACGATCTTTCTGACAGCAAGGCAAGTCTATTTAGTGAAAACACCCATTTCACAAGGGGAATAAGCCAATTAAAGAGATATGTAACTCGCTACTGGATAAACACAAAGAAATCCCTGCAAAATAGATTCAAAGGCTTCAAAAGAATTTTACTGGCAATGCATCTAGTTTATAACTAATAGAACTTCTCATAAATTTTTAAGCTAAAAAACGAATCCCCGTAAGATTAAACTTACGAGGATTTAGGTTATAGTCACAACAGAACCCAATCAAAAACACATTGGCAACTGAATATCTGCAATTTACAATATTTAAAATGAATGAACATACCCTTATTCATCCCCAATATAAATCTCTATTAAATATTGGATAGAAAGCACTAGCAAATCTGGAGGTGACTTAAAAGTGAGTAAACATGTCCCCGAATACATGCTTATTAACACACACAGCAAGGCGTAATTTTTGCACCATTGCTTATTTGCTGATGTCCCGGTTATCTAAATAATGGCAATTGTACCCACTCTACCGAAAGCTCATTTAAGTGATACATTAAAGTAACGAAAGAACTACAAGCCGATGGATTATCGTTATCCTGATACATTTCATACAGAATATATCCTTTCTCTTTTTTGCTGGGTTCAATCATCTCGGTAAAAACAGATATTAGCTCATCTTATCTTGTTTCGCATATATTTCAGATATTGCTTTAATCATTTTATTTATTTTTTAATTTTCTATCGATGATACAAGTGTTTCCTTCTTCTGTCCAGCAATTATTGCACGATACACATCTGGGTTGATGGTCGGGATTTGTCATCCACTTGTTTGGTAAATCTGGTTCTGAAAGCAAAGGGCGAGACAGTGAAAAGTAAGATATCTTACTACTGTTCATAATATCTTCCATTAAATCAATATTTCGATTACCTCCAACCAGAATTACTGGAATATTTAAATGTTCAGCTATTCTGGTCACCTGATCTTTAAAATAGGATTGACTTTCAAGCTTAGAAAGTTTAGTTTTTATCGCAGAATTTCCACTTTCAGGATCTATATTTCCACCGCTAAATTCAATGCCATCAATACCAATTTTCTCTAATTCTTTAGCAAGCCATAAACTATCTGCTTCCGAAAGTCCTTTTTCTCCCCATTGGTCATCACAATGCATTTTGATAAATACCGGATAATCTTCACCTGCATGCTTTTTCATTTCTTTAAGACTCTCAAGAATAATTCTTGCCCTGTTCTCTATTGCCCCTCCGTATTTATCTTCTCTAATATTAAAATATGGAGATAAAAATTGCATAAGTAGATAACCATGAGATGCATGAATCTGAACGCCATCGAATCCAGCCTTTTTAGCACGTAATGTAGCTTCTCCCATGGCGATTGTAAATGCTTTTATATTTTCAATCGTCATTTCAACAGGAGTAAAACCACTACTTGGATTAACGACAGTCGATGGTCCCCATATTGTGCGTCCTTCAGGTGAGATTGAGGTTGTGGAACCGCCATAAACCATTTGCATAACCACATTAGCACCATGGGAATGTATCATATCTGTAAATTCCTTGTATTCCGGAATATATTCATCAGAGTAGAAGCTCAACGTTCTTGGATATGGCTGTTCTTCTTTCATAATATTAGTAAGACCAGTAATAATAGTACCTACGCCACCTTGAGCCAATTTTTGGTATCTATCACTAATGTCAGATGATATATGGCCATCCTCGGTAGCTAAACCAAGAAATGTTGCAGAACGCCATAATCTGTTTTTAAGATTGATATTTCCAATTGATGTCTTTTCAAATAGTCTTTTTGCCATATCTTATTTCTTTAGTTCGTTAATAATATCAGCAGGTTCAGCTCTTTTAGTGTAATCTGCGTTAATATACGCATACTCAACAGTAGCATCCTGATTAATAATATATGTTGCCGGAATAGGTAGTTCGTCAGAATTATTTTCGTTATATTCAGCTAAGTCTAGACTAAATGTGTTCTTATAAAGATCGCTTACTTCATTGGTTAATTTATATGTTAATCCATACGATTTAGCAACCGTACTATCAATATCCGAAAGCACCTCAAATTCTAGTTCATTTTTCTCTTTTGTGCTAAGCGAGCTATCGGGTTTCTCAGGAGTAAGAGCGATAAAATTTGAACCTAACTCTTTAAAAATTGGCAAGCTTTGTTGCATATATTGCAATTGCAAATTACAGTATGGACACCAACCACCTCTATACCAAGTTAAAATAACACGTCCCTTTTTCAATTCATCGTAAAGATTAATCTTTTTACCTACTGAGTTGATTAGAGTGAAATCGGGAGCCTTTTGCCCTTTTTGAATAACCTTTTTTATTAAATCACTTTCAGTTAAAGCCTTAATTCCATCGCTAATAACGTTTTGTACATCTTGCGGTACAGACGATGTAAAACCTGAGTGAGTTTTCTCTAATTGTTCTTTTAAACTATTTGTCATAACAGTATAGATTTAATTATTAATATTAAGCTGAAATTTCATCTACTATCCTAATAGCTAACTCTTCAGCTTTTTTATTACACTCTGAATCGTTCTCGAATCGGTAGAAAGTGTCTTTAGTAGTTTTTGCATCATCACCATTCATTGCTCTAAATGCACTATAAGGACACTCCTCGCCAAAACCACACTTATAACAAGAAGCATTTCCTCCAGTAAGTAAGTAAGTAAGTAAGTAAGTAAGCTACCTCTTTCATTCTAAAGCCATTTACAAACTCAGCCAAATCTTTATAAGCCTCTTGAACTGAGTAAAGTCCAGAACTAATTATAACAAAGGGTTTACCTTCCGAAAGCATTTTTCTATGAAACAGAGGAAAGAAACGTTCCATAAAGTTTTTCATTATGGCATTTACTCCATTCTAACGAGATATTCCACCAAAAACAACAGCATCGGCATCCATGAATTTCTCCCAAGTGTCAATGTCTTAAGCTGAACATTAGAATTTAATAACATAGTAAGAGCCACGATAGCAATCTGGAATTAAAAATATTTAGAAATCTTTAGTCTCAGGAAACTATCATTCTCAAAGCTGGACAGAATAAGTTCGTCCTTACTGATATTAGAGAAGAATCGACCTTCTAATTCGGCAGTCCAGCTGGTTCCAAACCTACGAGAAGCTTCCACACTAAATATTCTACTATTCGATTCCAAATCGCTGATAACACCAAAAAGAATAGATGCATCCTGAATGTCGTTAAAGGCAATTCTACTTCCAATAAAAATATCGTTCTGAAGTGCTGTTAAGGCAAATTCGTCGCGCTCGTCGTATAAATATTCACCAAGTAGGCCGATATCCAAACCGTTCCCATCTATATTACTAAAGGTATATTCTACCCCAGCTACCATGGCATAAAAATCCTCATGGTCTGCTTGTCGGTAGATAGATTCCAATTTCCAAAGGAATGCATCGTGGGTAATTTGTAGGTCGAGCCCAGTTTGATTGATTACGGGATAAAAAGCCGTAATATCTCCCATATTATCGAAAACGTAAGCGGCTTCGCGTCCGTTGCCATAAAAGTGTGAAAGTCCTATATCAAATGCGTTGATATAATGTTTCCAACGTACTGCCACATCTTGTCTCCACTCTTTGGCTTGGCTTTCATAGCTAACATCATATTTATCTATTACTGTTCCAAAGCGTAACCTCCCCTTGCTTCCAGGAAACGTACGCTTACGATGGTAAGGCAGATAAAAGAATTCAAAAGTTCCCAATTTAGAGGTGTTCCAACTAAACTGAACCATTGGCTGTCCTAGTTTTTCTTCGCCATCGAAAGATTCTATGGCATCGGTTTGGTTTATAATATCGACCAAATGATTGATCTCGGCAACGCCCCAATACACTTTCTTAAGCCCGATGCTCAACTCCCAATTGTTCTTCGCTTTTTGGTAGTAGAACTCGCGAATATCAAAATGTGTTCTTTCATCGTCACGATCAATCCTAAAGAAAGTTGACATATTGATACTTTCGTACCCCTTGTTCCATTCTATGGTATATTCTGGTTTTATCGCCAATGAAGGAAACTGATTTTTTTGGCCATCAAATTTCGCCTTATCCAAATAGTAGCGATACTCCCCTTCCAGTTCCAACTCAAACTCATGACTTAGATTCCTTTCTTTCTTAGAATCTTGAGCAAAGGAATGACTCATAAAACCCAAAAGGAGAATGACTAAGTATACTTGTTTTCTCATCTATTTACAATTCATTTCTATAATCAGATAAAACTTACCACTCTTAATAAGATCATACTCATAGTTGAGTCAAAACTATTAAGAATGGTCGTTTCAATTGGTTATTATTTCCCAGCTCTCTTAAGTGCCATTTCCGTAAAATCCTCTTCAGTAAGGTTCTGCTCAAAATTATAGTCGCTAAATTGCAAGCTTGTTTCCTTATGGGTTTGGTGATTAACCATACTAAAGACTGCAGCTCGCCAAAACTTATTTTTATAAAGCTTATAGTCCGTATAGGTTAAGGTTTTTAATAGAGAATTCTTTCGATCGAAGAATTCAACTTTCTCAATACGGTAGCCTTTATCTTTATTGTAAGAAACAATTCGTTTTGAATAACCCGATTTAGGGTCAACAGGATCTTGTTCAACAATTAATAAACTTCCTTTTTCTTCTAGAAACTTATAGCTGTATTTTTCTACCTCTTGCGACGAAAGATCTTCGTAAGCAAACTCGCTACCCACAAAGGGTCCCGATTTATTATTAGACGATATGCGTTTGATTCGTTTAATTGAAGGTAAATACAACCACTGATCATCCGAGCCTACTTTATGTGTAAAGGTTAAGGTTGATGTTCCCTTCACATCTTTAGGGCTATTAAAAACGATAAGCGACTTATCTCCATCTTCAGTTAATTCCAGAGTTTTTGTTGACAGGTAACGTTCACTAACCTGACCATTTTTATTTTTCAGAATCATTTTAGTTTCAACAGTGCTACTACCAAAGCCTAAATCTGCATTCTCAGCAGCTTGGGCAATTTCCAATCCTCGCTCGTTTGGCGCTTGAGCAGAAACTAAGTTCACTGCCCATACCATTATTACAAATGCTAATACTTTTTTCATCTTATTTAGATTTTAAAATTTATTTCGTTCTTACAGTAATTGGTTCTACCCTTAATTTGAGATCTTCTTCTACCTCTTTTTCCTTCTTACTCACTAATAGTAGAAGAGATGGCAATAGTATGAAGTCGATAATTAGTGCTGATAAAATAATGACTACCGATATTCTTGCCATATAGCTGTTTAAAGCAAATGCTGATGTTGATAGAATATTGAATCCCACAACCAATATTACTGTAGTGGTAATAATTGCAACTCCAACCGTTTCGAAAGCATATACTACTGCTTTCTGAGCATTATAGTTTAATTCACGACGAGCTCTTAAAAACTTGCTCATAAAGTGTACGGTATCATCTACTACAATTCCCAAAGTCATACCAAAAACAACCACCATTCCAGTATTTATGGTTCCCTTATACAAGTACCAAACGCCGAAACCTACTATAACAGGAGCAACATTAGGAATAATACTAAGCATACCTAGTTTAAAGTTCCTAAGTGCAAGAATTAGAATTAAGGTAATCAATAGGAGTGCTATAATGTTACCATTAAACATACTCTCCGCTTGACGGAAACCCAGCTTAGAAAACATTAACGTTGGGCTCACACCAATGGCATGCATAGGCTTAGGTGCATTATCCTTTAGCCAGTTCTCAGCTCTATCGGTAAAAGCAATCATATCAGCACTCGAGCTGTTTTTGATTGTTACTGTAAGTCTCGATTCTGATTTATCAACATTAATCTGGTTGTTCAAATCCAGACCAAATGGCAGCGACATTTCATATAAGAGGAGAAATTGTGCTGCACTTTCTCTTTCTTTAGGAATTCGGTAATACGTTTCATCATCGCCATGCATCGACCTATTAATTCTCCTAGCTACTTCGCTAAAAGCATTAACATGAACAACTTCAGGCTGCGTATTTAACCAATCTTCAAACTCATTTAATTTGTTTAGATATCCTGGGTTATTTATACCACCGCTTTCGCCACTACCAATTGAGAATTCTACGTTGTAAAAACCTGTTAGGTTCTCATTCACGAAATCACTGTCTGTTCTAAATTGAACCGAATGATCGAAGTATTCAACAAACTTATCGTTAAAGACATTTTTGGTCGCAAAATAACCTGATATACCAATTACTGCGAAGGATACAATAGCCAATCGCATAGGATATTTACCTATAAAAAGGGCGTAATTAGAAAGCCAAGCTGTTTTCTTTTCTTTTAATTTCTTCTTTTTCGGTTTTGGAAAAATAGACATTAAAGCAGGTAGTGTAATCATGGAGAATACAAAAGCCATACTCATACCAAAAGCGGTAATGTTTCCTAAATCCCAAAACGGAGGAACATCTCCAAAGTTCATTGTCAAAAATCCGACAACAGTTGTAAGACTGGTGATAAAAACAGGCATAAAATTCAATCGAATAGACTCTACTAAGGCAGCTCTTTTGTCCAATCCATCAATTCTTATTTTCTGTAGATAGGTGATAAGAATATGGATACTATCGGCAATAGCAAGTGTAAGTATCATGGTCGGAAAAACAGCCGATGGAGGCGTAAGTTTAATTCCCATTAGACCAACAAACCCGATAGAACTCATGATTGAGAAAAGCACAACTACCAGTGTTGCTAGGGTAGCATATATATTTCGAGTCAGTAAGAATGTGACTAAAATTGCAACCAAAAACATAAGAGCACTTAGCATCATATCCTTTTGAGATGATTCGAAAAAGGCCGTATTTAGTGGTACAAGTCCAGTTGTATAAACATCAAACTGTGGATATTCAGCCTCAAACTCAGCTATCATTTTTCTTGTAGCAACCGTCACCTCAGGAATTTCCTTAGCCATATCTTCGCCTGGCAGAATTACAGTAATATTAACCGCGGTAACGCTTCCTTTTGTATTGATGATTCGATTAAGTAATAAGGGCTCTTTCAGTGCTTTTTCCCTGATCACTTGTATCTCTTCATCTGTTTTATTTACTGATTCATAAGATAAATCATCAACAAATAAATCATCCCCATCAGCACTTGTGTGTTGAAAGTTAGTTATGGCATCTACTCTCGATGAGTAGGGTGTGTTCCATGATTTAGCTGTTAGGTCTTCAATTGCCACAAGGTTCTCACGGGTGAAAACATCACCATTCTTAGGTGCAAGAACTACAATAATGTTATCGTCTTTCGTGTACTTTTCTTGTAAAGCGTCAAATGCTTCCAATTCTGGATTTGATTTACTGAAGAAGGCATGGTAATCTCCATCAAATTCCATATTTCCTTGCGAAGCTAATCCTAATGTAAGCACTAAGCTTAAAAGCAAGACTGGCCATTTAAATCGAATCACAAAACTTGCCCATTTTATAGCAAACCTGTTTGCAATGCTATCTGTTTTCTTTGTTCCCATAATTAATAATAAAAAAGATGACCAGTCGTCTATGGTTTGTGTGAAAAAAAACACCTTTTACGGTGTTAAGACTTAACTAGTCATTAGTTGGTTTTAAAATAATTAGTCTAAAATTTGACGAATCATATAATAATAATTGTCAATAGGTTCTGAATTTTTAACTTCCTTCATAGAAATCATAATTCCTTTACCTGCGTTTTCGAAAAAAGAAACCATCTTGTTTGCATCAATGGATTCCTTTATCTCCCCTTTTTCCTGAGCTTCTTTAACAACCTCAACTAAACTGGCTTCAATTTGTTTGCTAATTTCCGCCGCTTTTGTTCTTATAGCCTCACTATGCTCCGACATTTCATTACTCAGATTACAGGCTAAACACCCCATGGTGCAATTCAATTTTTCCTTTAGCATCTTAATTCTAAATTCATACAAATTTAAGAGACGCTGTTTAGGTGATTCACTGCTATTTTTAAGAATGTCCAAACTTGGAGTGAAAAAAGCCTTATAGTATTTATCCATTGCTTGAACGGCAAAATCCTCTTTACTTTCAAAATAGAAATAAAAAGATCCTTTGGGAATATCGGCATGCTTCACAATGTCATTCACACTGGTCGCATTATAACCTTTAGCCCACAGAAGTTCCATCCCTTTATCTAAAAGGTAACTTGATTTCTCGTCGTGTTTTTTTGTCTTTAACATTGCTTATTTTTTTACAAATATATGACCAGTCGTCTATTAATCCAAATTTGTTCTAATTAAAATTTGTTAATTCTGCATTTAAAGTCTCTATTTCGATATGAGATCCGCATTAAAAGAAGGGATCACACCATTTGTTAACTATTGAATTACAATAGATTAAA
>TARA_R110001583_G_scaffold194797_1_pt1 | contig 19229 bp, 21 predicted proteins | sample TARA_R110001583 | Tara Oceans TARA_R110001583 (sample SAMEA4398432) | marine metagenome | biome: Polar Biome; feature: [MES] marine water layer (ENVO:01000295) within the mesopelagic zone...; material: water (ENVO:00002006), including particulate matter (ENVO:01000060) such... | reverse complement strand
ATGCACAGCATTAGGCCTTTCAGCCGAGGCCGTCGTGGCTATTAAGGAGAGCGCAATAAGCGGCCCCAGGATGGATCAAAGCTCCAGTCATCACCCGCAACGCCAGACCGGCTGTAGTGGAGTAGTCCCTGAGGCTTTCTAAACGTCTCAGATGCGCACCAGTTTACGGCTCCCAGTAACCGTTCACTGTATTGATCCGAGCCAAGCAACGACTCGATCCATGCACGGAGAGCCTGTCTCTCTGCGGGTAAAGACTTAAACCAACTATGGGGCAGATAATGTGATGCCAGGGTTGATTGGATGAGAACTGTTCGGGCTTTTGGCTTCTGTTGCCCATAGGACTGAGTCGAGTCTACTTTTGCAACGACAACACAGTCGGCTCCCAGCGTCCATATTGGGCAAAAATAAATCGTGTACGGACTCTTCGGACGCAAGGCCACCACGCCAGCAAAAGCTGTCAGGCACATCGTCGTCGCATAGAAGAGCACGGCGCTCATTCATACCTTCCAGTGCCCAATCCGAACTCTGAGCCAATTGGATAAGCGACTTACTAGAGCGCTCTTTCAATCCCGTTTGAGGAGGGGTATGAACGCTAGATGGAAGTTCCAAGGCGGATCTCAAAATAGCCTTATCGAGCGACTCAACAGACCGGAACTCATCGTCAGCAATTCGAGCGTCCAAAAGCCGATATGCTGTAAGGTGGCGACTGTCTCCTAAAAAAGATCTGATCAAATCCTGACATGCTTGAAAAAGGTTGGCGCCACAAAGGATCTTTTCCTGACACGCCAACCTAAATGCTTTGATTAAGATCCAGAGCCTAAGAGCGCAGAGAAAACCCCATCTTACGATTATCTCATGCGGTCCTGAAATAGGCTGTACGGATGCCCCTAACAGGTGGTAACGACCTTTTACGGTTGTCCTTCTTGCGGTTACAGATTCAAGCAGCCTTGGGACTGTGGCTGATGCAGCTCTTAGAGCAAACTTTTGAGCAGGCTTCGCATCCGATGCAGTCGCCGGCATTGGCGGCCTCCATCACCATCCGCTGTTCATCGTCATCGAAGTCATCGTATTCGTCGTCATAATCCTCGTCCGCTTCATACTCGACCAGATTGAGAACGTCACGGGAGCAGACCTTGTAGCACCGCCCACATCCGATGCATTTTGTCTGATCGATCTCGGTGATAAATTGCGGTTCCCAGGCGCTCCCGTCCTGCGTTGAGCCTTGATAGCTGGCCATGTGAATTGACTCCTATGGGTAATATACGTTAAATCGCGGCAACCTTGGGGTAACTGCCCACCAGCGCTTGCGCCTTGCTTAGCACCAGGTCACTTTCTGTTTTCATCTTCGACAGACTGGCAAAACCGAACATATGCGCATCGCGCAAGATCTTTTCCACCACCACCAGCTTGCCCACAGTGATCAGCACCCGGCCAAACCCTTCATGGCTGATGCTAATCAGCGGCCGTGCCATATGGCCGCATTCTTTTTCGATCAATACCGCCAGGGCGTTGTAGTAGGCGCGGATATTGGAAAGAGTGACGTCATCGGGATCCGCCACGATCGGCATCTCCCGCTTACGGTCCTTGGTCATGATGATCGGATCGAGCACCCGCGCATCGCTCCAGTTTTCGTAGGCGCCGTAGGTGTCTATCGCCCGTAGCTGACGCAGCAACTCTTTGACAAAATCTGTCGTGAGTACCGGGTTTTGCTCGTCGATAATGAGTTCGTCAAACATATGCTGCTCCTAAAATGAATTCATACAATGAAGGCGGTTTATTCCTGCCAGCCTTCATCCTCCATGGTGTCGAAACGGTCGGCAGAACGGGTGCTCTGTTGCTGCTTGGCCAGCCAGCTAGGCGGTTCGGTTTCCCAGGCCTGTTGCAGCTGCCCAATCTCTCGACTGATGGCCGTACCGGGAATAGAACGGATCGGCTGAATCCCCAGGCTGAGCAGCTGTTGTACCGCCGCCGACCCTATGGCGTTGCTGTAGACCGCATGACAGCCATCGAGCAGCTCTAGCTTGGTCAATAGTTTGCTGTGGTTTTTGTCCTGCTCGGTCTCGGTAAATTCGGCCACTTCGATCAACTCGTAGCTCTGCAGGGTGATGCTGTAGATCATAAAGCTACAGGCGGAGCCGAAATGCTGGTCAATATGCTTGCGGTCGCGGGTCGCGAAGGCGACGCGGATCCTGCTGGGGCTGGCATCGGCCGAGGAGAGCTTAAGGTGGCGTGCGAGTTTCATCCTGCTACTCCTGTTAATGGGTTGTCGGTATGGTTCTAGGGATGGGTTCGTCGCGTTTCTGGCTCAGCCCTGCGTGATAGACAGGAATCGCGTGCTGATCCGCATGCAGGCGCAGATTGGCGATATCAAACAGCGTCTGAGCACTTCCGCCATAGCCGATCCAGCAGCGCCGATGGGCGCCGTAGTGATGGTGTTGCGGGAAGCCTGCTGATAACACAGGCACCCCTAAGCGTTTCGCTGCGTCGCTAAGATGGCTGTTACCGATCAGCAGCTCCGCACCCTGTTCGGCGCCCAGTGATTCCAGGTCGGCCAGATCGCCGACCTTAATCAGCCGACAGGCGGCTTTGGCTAAGGATTTACTGGCAACCGGGGTTACAGCCACAACCACTTCCGCCCCCATCTGGCTGAGCCAGCTGCTGAACGCGGTCAGTAGCTCGGGGTCACCGGCGACAGCCACCGGCGCTAAACCGAGCTGGTAGTGGGTATCGACCATCGCGTCCTGAAGCTGGTCGCGTTGCCGCTCGATCGAATCGGGGACCCGTTTGCGACTGAGGCGACGCAGGCAATCGATAAGCTGATCGGTGGCCTCCAGCCCCATCAGGTGCTCAAATCTATAACTCTCAACACCGGTGCGTTTTTGCAGCAGCCTGCCCGCTTTGAACAGCGAGCGCCCTATCACCAGGGTGGCTCCGCCCTGACCCAACTGGTCAAACGCCGATACCGGGGTGCCGCCCACCGACAGCGGGCTGAAGTCCTGCTCGACCAGATGCCCCAAGGAATCCGATATATCAGGCAGCACCAGGGGCTTGAAACCGAAGGCTTCGACGTAGCTCTTTAACTGCTCAATATCGGCCGGGGTCAGGTTGGCACTGACCAGCAGATTGAGTTGTTCAGGTCGGGTCGCCGCAGACTCACTCGGTGGCACCAGTTCATCGATTAGCGCCTCGATCGCCAAGGCAAAGCCGCTCTCCAGGCAGCCTTTGAAATCGGGCGTGTTAACCGGCACGATTCGGGTAGCACTGAACTCCGGATGATCGATGCGAAACTGGGCAATCACCCTACGGGCATCGCAGCCTTGGGTTTCGGTCAGGCCTGTTGTTGGGATCAAGATCAGCGCCGGACTGTTTTTGCTGCACAGTGTATGCAGCGCTTCAAACAGATTTTCATCGCCGCCCATGACGGTACTGACCTGATCCATCGCAGTGGTCTGCAACGGGATAGGTTCGCGAAAGTGCTGCACCAAAAACACCTTGGCAAAGGCGGAGCAGCCTTGGGAGCCATGCAGCAGCGGGATCGACTGACGAATCCCCAGACAGGCCAGCGTGGCCCCCAGCGGCTGGCTGGCTTTGAGCGGGTTGATCGCCAGGGGTTTGGTCCGTGGGATCAGGTTTTTCACGCTAGGCGTGTTGTCATCGGTCATGCTGATCTCCTCAGACTGCTGTATTGAATTGGGGACTATTGATTTCTTGGGGATGGGGTTCGGTTGCGCCGGATCTGCTCCTGGCTGCAGGCGTATCTGCAACGGCGATCCAGAGCGCAGGCGTACATACCTGCTGCCAGACCGGATTGGTCAGAGTCAGCTGTCGCGCCAGCTCCTGCATGCCGCTATTGTTACTGGAGAGCCCTGCGTCATCGAATTCAGCTGTTGTTATTCGGAGGTTCATTGCTTGTCTCCATTACTGTTTTTCATCTTCCAGGGAGCTGGCGTCCGAACCTGCTGCCAGACCGGATTGGTCAGGGTCAGAGTCAGCTGTCGGGCCAGCTCCTTCATGCCGCTGTAGCCGGCGTATCCGAATTCCCGCTCTTGATTGATATCCAGAAAGGGCAAGCGTGCCTTGAGCGCGGTATAGAGATTACGTCCTCCAGCGATCAGCAGGTCGGCCCGCTGCTGGGCGACGCAGTCGAGCAGTTGGCGCGCGCTGCCGCCATCTAGCATCAGCGCCTCCTCCCCCATCAACTCTTTAATCCTGGCTTTGTCCTCTTCGGTGGATTTTTTAGTCCCTGTGGCAACCACGATCATCCCCAGATCCTGGAGCGCGGAAACAACCGACCAGGATTTCACCCCGCCGGTATAGAGCAGTACCCGTTTGCCGCGCAGTTTTTTCCGCCAGAGTTCGAGCTCCAGATCCAGACGCGCCTCTTCGCGGGCAATCACCAGCTCGGTACGCTGGATCAGATCCTGATCGTCAATCAGCTGGGCGAAATCACGCAGCGCTTGGGTCGTATCGCGCACCCCGTAGAAGCTGCCCTCGAACCAGGGGGTGCCGTAGAGCGTTTTGAGTTTGCGAGCGACATTTACCATCGCCTTGGAGCAGACCATCATATTGACGTCAGCCTGGTGCATGCTCTGCACCTCATGAAAGCGGGCATCACCCGAGAGGGTGCAGAGCACCCGGATTCCCAATTCATCGAGCAGCGGCATCACATTCCAGAGCTCACCGGCGATGTTGTACTCCCCGATCAGGTTGACGTCATACACGGGGATACCCGCTGGGTGAATTGGTTTGTCCGCCTTGTCTGCGGTGCCAATCACGTATTTGAGCATCGACTCCCCGGCGATCCGGTTGCCCAGGTTTTTTGACCCGTAAAAGCCAGCACCATCCACCGGCACCACCGGCGTACCCCAGCGTACGCTGGCGGCTTTGGCGACCGCTTCGATATCGTCACCAATCATCGCCGGGACGCAGGTGTTGTAGATAAACACGGCGGCTGGCGCGTAGCTGTCGATCGCCTGTTTGATGCTGTGGAAGAGGCGTTTTTCGCCACGTCCCATGATCACATCCTGCTCGGTCAGGTCGGTGGTCATCCCCAGCCGATAGAGGGTCGGGCCGCTGGAGCGGGTTCCACGGTTATCCCAGGAGTTGCCGGCACAGGCGATCGGACCGTGAACGATATGGGCCACATCGGCGATCGGCAGCAGCGCGATCTGGGCACCATCGAAGGCACAGCCCCCAGCAGAGGCGCCGGGGGTGGGCTTGGCACAGCCTGACTTGGACTTGTCATTATGGGAGCAGGCCGGTTCATCGAGCAGTTCAGCAATCTGTTTGGATCTCATGGTCTCTCCTGGTACCGAAAAATGCCTATAGCTAAGCTAGAGCAACAGTTGTGCCAGCGCTAACCTGTTGATTGTTAGTGCCACATGACGTTTTTTGTCAGCTTTGTGACAGCAACTCAGAACGCTGTGCGCAGATCCTGACAAAGCCGAGAACAGGTCAGGGCGGATTGTCGGAGCCGCATCGGAATGGATCTCCATCCACAAGGACGTGGGGAGTGGCGTAGATGCAGAAGTAATGTTCGCCCGACCCACAGCAATAAAGAATGAGTCGGGCTGTTTTGGATCGGGGTTTAACCCGACAAGGGAATATCGGAGAGATTACGACTCTGAGGTTTCCAGAATATGTGACAGTGGCTCATTGTTGCCCATCAGTTTGGCCATCCAGGGCGGTGGGTTCCCTTCGATCACCTGCTGCAGTCGCTGTAACGCGTCTGTAATCGTAATCGGTTCTTTGGTCTTGAGCGGATACAGGCCAAACTTGATCACCTTCGCTGCGGCTGGACCGCCGATGGATGCAACATAGATGAGATGGCAGTCGCTGATCTGCTCGGCACGCACGCCGTTTTTTTCAACACCTTCAACCTCGATCGCTGCACGGGTTTCGAGGTGCTCGATGGTATCTGCATCAAACTGATAGATGGCGAACGTTTCACAGCTGCCAAAGTGACCGTCAATACGTTCACCGCTGTTGGTCGCGATGGCGATTTTAAAACGAAAGTTATCGCTACTCATAAGGCCTCCAATCAGCCATTGCGCGGCTGTGGGTTGAAAAAAAAACGGCAGTTCATCCCATCTGAACTGCCCTGTCCGGTAATCAAGGGGAAATGATCTATCTGTTCAGGCAACTGGCAAGATGCAGTTATCGATCGGGCAGATGATCACGCATTTGGGTGTAGCGGCTTCGCCATCGCACTCGGTGCAGGTAGCGGCCTTAATCTTGAATGCCACCAGCGTTTCGCTGATGGCATCGTTGGGACATTCGGGCACACAGTCACCACAGGCGATGCATTCGTCTTCAACAATATAAAGTGCCATATGAATTCTCCTTAACGCTTGTTAATACGATCCGAGATGGCCTTAAGGCAACCCTGGGGAAGCCGTGCCATGGGTAATCGAGATCAGGCCCTGCGCACTCGGACGGTTTTCGGCAATTTCGGTTTGGCCTCCATCGGGTCCAAGTACCAGGCTGTGCCGTCATCCAGTTCAACCTTGCCGCCCCATTTGTCGGCTTCATCGTGTTCCAATGAAACCACTATCGCTTCCAGGTCTTTCTTGGCGATGTAGAGGGACAGCTTGCCTTCGTGCTCTCTGAACATGACGCTTGGCATAAAACTTTCCTTATCCAGTCATTTTCCTGTCGACGATGACGGGAAAGAGCCCTCTGGCAGCCAAATTGAATGCGCAGAGGGCGGGGTGAAAGACCGCTGTTAGCGCACCAGGTCGAAGCTGTAGTCGGTGCCACCGAGCTCCATCGTCTCCGCGTCCAGCTTGGCCAGCACCTCGTTGACCAGTGTGGTGAGGATCTGCATAGCACCCTCATACCCCAGCGTGGTTTGGCGATGCATATGGTGACGGTCGAAGATCGGGAAGCCCATGCGAATCAATGGCACTTCGAACTCCTTACCTTTTGCCAGCGTGTCACGCTGCAGGAACTTGCCGTAGGAGTTACCGATGACAAAGTCCGGCTTGTTGGTAAACAACAACGAGCGCAGGTGCCACAGGTCCTTACCGAAATGAATCTGGCAATTACCGCCGAACGGTGAAGCGTCCAGTACCGCTTGCATCGCTTTGCCCCAACGCTTGTTGGCGTTGTTGCACAGGATGATCGAGGGCTCGGCACCCAGCTCCAAGATGAACTTAGCCATTCCCATAACAAAATCCGGATCACCGTACAGAGCAAACTTCTTGCCATGCAGCCAGGTGTGCGAATCCTGCATCATGTCGACCAGACGACCACGCTCCAGCGCGAGGCTGTCGGAGATCGGCTTGCCGGTCAGTTCAGACACCTTCATTAGGAAGTCATCGGTACCGGCCAGTCCCATAGGCGCACCGATTTCGCTGGCAGGCTGGTTCCAGGTGGTTTTAACGAACTTCTTGGTCTTGATCAGACCCCAGGGTTGTAGCAGCAGAGTATCGATGGCGTTGGGTGCATCTTTGATCTCTGCCTGGGTGGTACCACCTGCGTACATTCGGAATTCGCCGTCTGCCGGGGTGTCGAGCACCTCACTGGGGTCGCACAACAGGGTGGCGTCGACATCCATATCGGCCATCATCCGCTTCAATACACGGTAGTTGCCCAGGTAAGTTTCAAACCCGGGAACCAGGTTGATCTTACCGTTGCTGCCGACGACTTTATCTTCCATCGAATTGAGGGTGAAGTAGCGCGCGAAACCTTCGAACATGCCATCCCAACCGGTGGTGTGGCTACCGACAAAACTGGGGGTATGGGCGTAAGGCGTAGGCATACCCTCGGGGATATGGCCCGCTTTCTTGGCGTTGCCGATAAAGGCGTTCAGGTCGTCACCGATAACCTCGGCCATACAGGTAGTGGAGACCGCGATAATCTCCGGCTTGTACAACGCATTGGCGTTTTCCAGGCCATCTTTCATGTTCTGCTGGCCACCGAAAACCGCCGCATCTTCGGTCATCGAGTCGGAGACCGCCATGATCGGCTCTTTGAAGTGACGGTTGAAGTAGGTACGGAAGTAGGCCACACAGCCTTGGGATCCGTGCACGTAGGGCAAGGTCTTCTCAAAACCCAGCGAGCAGAGTACCGCACCGAGTGGCTGACACGCCTTGGCTGGGTCAACCGTCAACGCTTTACGGCCGAAGTTAAGCTCTTTGTACGCTTCAGTCGTGGTCCAGTCGAACACCTCCTGCACCTTGGCGGCGACGGTCGGATCTTCATGATTGGCCTTCTTCTTGGCCAACAGTTCCTTGTATTCAGGCTGTTCAAACAGCGGATAACAAGGTTTTACATTTTCAGCAATTTGACTCATTTTAACCTCCCAACCGTGCCACCGGCACTTCTCTAACGAAGGCGGAGCACACGGCGGTAAGTGAATCTCTGACAGGCGAACCTGCCGACGTTAAGGGGCTGTCCTGTTCCTGAAACGAGGCCTTAAGCGCTCTTTTTCCAGGGTGCTTCCATCGCCTTCCAGCAAGGATTGTTCAGGGTCATGTCCATATCGCGGGCAAAGATGGCGAAGCCGTCGTAGCCGTGATAAGGGCCTGAATAATCCCAGGAGTGCATCTGACGGAAAGGGATACCCATCTTCTGGAAGATGTATTTTTCCTTGATACCACCGCCAATCATGTCCGGCTTGATCGCTTTTACGAACTCTTCAAATTCGTAGCCGGTGACATCATCGTAAATCAGGGTGGAATGCTTGATATCTTCCAGGGTGCGCTCGTAGTCATCGTTGTGACCGAACTCGTAACCGGTGCCAACCACTTCCATGCCCAGATCCTGGTAGGCGCCGATGGTGTGACGTGGGCGCAATCCGCCGACATACAGCATCACTTTCTTTCCTTCCAGACGGGGACGGTACTTGTCGATAATCGCCTGAGTCTGAGCTTCGTACTTGGCGATCACTTTCTCGGCATTGGCCTTGATGGTGTCATCGAAGTAGCCTGCGATTTTACGCAGGCTCTCAACCGTTTTGGTCGGACCAAAGAAGTTGAATTCAACCCAAGGAATCTCATATTTCTCTTCCATGTGTCGTGCCAGGTAGTTCATCGAACGGTAGCAGTGCAGCAGGTTGAGTTTGACGTTGATGTTGTTCTTAACTTCATTCAGGGTGCCGTCGCCGGACCACTGGGTAACAACATTAAGCCCCATCTCTTCAAGCAGAATCCGTGATGACCAGGCATCACCACCGATGTTGTAATCGGCGATCAGTGCCACATCGTACCGACCGACTTCACGCTTATCTTCGTCGTTAAGGACCCAGTCACGTACCGCGTCGTTTGCAATATGGTGACCCAGCGACTGAGATACGCCGCGGAACCCTTCGCAGCGCACCGGTACAATGGTTTTACCCAGTTCAGCGCCTTTGACCTTGGAGACGGCTTCGATGTCGTCACCGATCAGACCTACCGGGCATTCAGACTGGATCGAAATCCCTTTGTTGAGCGGGAACAGCGTTTCGATCTCATCGATCAGTGTTCCCAGCTTTTTGTCGCCTCCGAAAACGATATCTTTCTCTTGAAAATCGGAGGTGAAGTTCATGGTGCCGTAGCTATCAACACCGGTGGTACCGACGTAATAGTTGCGCCGACCGGCACGGGAATACTGACCGCAACCTACCGGACCATGGGAGATGTGAATCATGTCTTTGATCGGGCCCCAGACCACGCCTTTAGAGCCTGCATACGCACAACCCCGGTTGGTCATTACACCCGGCAGAGCTTTACGGTTAGAGGTGATGCAGCCTTTGGTGTCTTGACCTGGTTCTGCCACCATCAGGTGCTTGGCGCGGTCCGCTTTAGCTTTTTCCGGATAGACCTCCAGCACCTCTTCGATGAGGGCGTTGGTCTCTTCAACATTTAAACTCGCCATAATGGAGTTCCTTGTTAAATACGAACGTTAAAAACAAATAGGTAAATTCGAACGGTTAAAAAACTATTAACGCGCTCTCCGGCTACCCGCTTCGGGTCTCTGCCAGATCCTGCTGGAAACGCAACAGACCTGACGGAGTTGCTCGTAGCAGGAGCGGCACTGCGGTTTAAGCCTCAGCAGCCAGCTCTTCAGCCGTCTTACCGACGATGGACTCGTCCTCGACATCCATGATGCCGAACTCCATCAACAACTCTTCCAGCTCATCCATCGAGACAGGGTTGGGAATCACAAACTTGGTGTTGGCGATGACTTTCTTCGCCAGAGCGCGGTACTCGTCGGCCTGATTGGCTTTGGGATCGTATTCGATAACCGTCATACGACGGATCTCGGCATGTTGCACCACGTTGTCACGCGGCACGAAGTGGATCATCTGGGTGCCGATCTTCTCAGCCAGGGCCACGATCAGGTCGTCTTCACGGTCGGTGTTACGCGAGTTACAGATCAGGCCGGCCAAACGCACACTGCCAGAGCTGGCGTATTTAACGATGCCTTTACAGATGTTATTGGCGGCGTACATCGCCATCATCTCGCCGGAGCAGACGATGTAGATCTCTTGCGCCTTGTTCTCACGGATCGGCATAGCGAAGCCACCACAGACCACATCCCCTAGAACGTCGTAGAACACGAAGTCCAAATCGTCGGTGTAGGCGCCTTCCTCTTCAAGGAAGTTGATCGCGGTGATTACACCTCGGCCAGCACAACCCACACCTGGCTCAGGGCCGCCAGACTCAACACATTTGATATCCTTGTATCCGACTTGAAGCACATCTTCCAATTCGAGGTCTTCAACGGTACCCAACTCAGCAGCCATCTCCATCACCGAGGTTTGAGCCTTGGAGTGCAGGATCAGACGGGTGGAGTCGGCCTTGGGGTCACAGCCGACGATCATTACTTTTTTACCGGCTTCGGCTAGCGCCGCTACCAGGTTTTGGGTGGTGGTAGACTTGCCGATACCACCTTTGCCGTAGATTGCACATTGACGTAATGCCATGGTCACTCTCCTAAATTGCTACGAGGTTTTTCATAGGGGTTCAGCAGGGATATGGCAATGGCTGTGCCAAGTGCTAGATTTTGTAGTTAAGATGATGAATTAAAATAGATAAATAATTATTTACAAGATATTTTCTGCTTCCTTTTGATGATGATAATGCGACAAATCAACAAACACTGTAGGGTTAATGACGACAAATTGTAGGGAGTGTCGGGTTGTGAGCTGGCCACAAAGCAGTAAAGCGAACCAACCCTTGGGGCTTCTACGTTATGGCCGCTAAGCGATCAAACAACTGCCGTTTACCGCAGGGAAGCTATCTGCCGATCAACCGTTGTAACCTCCCTGCCGTTATTCTTGGCGGATTGTGGTTTCAGCAGCAACCGGCCCCGCTACTGATAGATGGTGTGGCCGATCTGCATAAAGACCTGTTTCAGCGTCTGGCCCATTTGCCCGATAAGGCTCAGCGCGTGCAGCAATTTTGCGATTATGTCGATGTCCATTTCTGCCTGGATGATCCGACAGCAGCAGGCTACTCCGCGGGCGGCAAAGGACGACCTAAAGCGAATTGGCAGCGAGCCATACGCGGCTGGTTTTTTGATTCTGATAGTCGAGAAGGCGCGGTACTTAAAGCCTGGGTTGAATCACGGTTTGGTCTGCTGCCCCGTTTTCACCGGGCCCCAATCCGAGATTATTCTGCTGCGACCTATCTGGGTTATCTCGAAGCTCGTGCTCAGGGACTCTATAACACCAACGCTCTGGAGGCCCAGCTCGACCTGGTCTACAGCTATTGCCAGTACGAATTATCGCAGCCGCTACCCAGCTCACAACATCCTAATAGATCACCCACACATCTCAGCCTGTATCGAGGCATCAACCGGCTGGAGCAGCTTGAGCAGATCAGCCCCGCACAGCAGGAACCGGCAATGGCCGGGCTGCCGATCCTACTGTTGAATAATCTGAACTCTTTTTCGCTCGATCCTGAGCGAGCCTCCGAATTTGGCGACAGCGTAGTCAAGATTCGGGTGCCAATACAGAAGCTGTTCTGCTTCGATCAACTGTTTCCCAGCATGCTTAATGGTGAGGAGGAGTATCTGGTGATTGGCGGGCTCTACCAAATCGAGGATCGGGTCTATTGAAAAACGGCGCCGGCCGAGTGCGTCAGCCGCCGAGCAACAGGCGCCGTTATTGTGCGGCGACAGCATTATGTGCGCCGGCAGCATGCATAGCCTAACCAAAGACCTTCCAGCAAAACAACATAACATCTTGTTTTAAAAAACTTATACATTACTGGCATGCGATTTGCTTTGCCCCTGTTAACATCTGGCCAGCGATGGCCCTGACAAACTGAGATCTCTGGACAACCGTCCACCCCTGAATCGCTGTGGCTGATCGGGTGTGGCCACTTTTTTTGCTCTGAAATCAGGGCAACGCCCGGGATCAGCAGGCTAGCTGCTGAGGCAGAGATGAGCGGTTTTTTTATAAATGAGGAGAGCAACATGGCCTATTTAGTGCCGAGTGAATTTGTAACCAAGATGGTGGATGCCGGTGAATCTAAGGTTCACATGTCTACCCGGGATACGCTGATCAGAGCCTATATGGCCGGTGCGATTCTGGCCTTGGCGGCGGTCTTTGCGGTGACTATTGCCGTTCAGACCGGGGTCTTTTTGATCGGCGCTATCCTGTTCCCGGTAGGGTTCTGTATGCTTTATCTGATGGGTTTTGACCTGCTGACCGGGGTTTTTGTGCTGACACCGCTGGCACTGCTGGACAAACGTCCTGGGGTGACGGTCAAAGGCGTCCTAAGAAACTGGGGCTTGGTATTCGTCGGCAACTTCGGCGGTGCGCTGACGGTTGCGGTGATGATGGCGTTTGTTTTTACCTATGGTTTTAGCATCGAGCCGGGTGCGGTAGGGCAGAAGATAGCCAGTATCGGCGAGTCGCGTACCCTGGGTTATGCCGAGTACGGTATCGCGGGATGGTTCACCATCTTTGTGCGTGGCATGCTCTGTAACTGGATGGTCTCCATGGGTGTTGTGGGCGCGATGATCTCAACCTCGGTGAGCGGCAAGGTGATCGCGATGTGGATGCCGATCATGGTGTTCTTCTTTATGGGATTCGAGCACTCGGTGGTGAATATGTTCCTGTTTCCGTCGGCGATGATCATGGGTGGTGATTTTTCGGTGATGGATTATTTAGTCTGGAATGAGATCCCCACCGTACTGGGTAATCTGGTTGGTGGTTTGGCTTTCACCGGTCTGACTCTGTACACCACCCATATCAGAACCGCTAAGAAGCGTATTCCCGCCGTCAAAACAACCAGTGCGCTGGCCTGATCGCTCACGCCCAGGCCTCAGCTCGCACGATCTGAGGCCTGGGCAATCTCCCTATGCATACGCACCTATCGACGCCATCGCCCTCGCGGACACCCTCTCTAGGGTCCTCTCGATTGAGCGTCGCTGTCGGTCAGTTTTCTGATCAGGGTCGAAAAGCGCTCAATCAGGACTTTCATGGCTTTTATGCCCCGAACGAACCGCTGCGCAGTCTTAAGGGAGTCGCCCTTGCGATGGCAGATGGGATCAGCAGCAGCAATGTCAGCCAGGTCGCCAGTGAAACGGCGGTTACGAATTTTTTAGACGATTACTTTTGCACCTCGGAGGCCTGGTCGGTTAAACACTCGGTGACTCGGGTCTTGAGCGCCGCCAATGCCTGGCTTTATGCGCAGTCGCAACAAAGCCCACTGCGTTACGAACAGGATAAAGGCTATGTGTGCACTTTCAGCGCGCTGGTGATTAAAGCGACGACGGCACATCTTTTCCATGCGGGCGACACCCGTATCTATAGGCTTCAGGGTCAGGCTCTGGAGCAACTCACCCACGATCACCGGCTCTGGGTCTCGGAGCAGAAGAGCTACCTTAGCCGGGCGCTGGGCGTTGAAGCCCATATTGAGTTTGACTACCAGGCGTTGCCGCTAAAAAGCGGTGATATCTTCATCCTGGCCACCGATGGCGTCTACGAGCATAGCGATGCCGAGTTCATCATCAGCAGTATCAATGCCCACCCAGACGACCTGGATCAGGCGGCGAAAGTGATCGTCACTCAGGCGTTTGAGCGGGGCAGCCCCGATAATCTGAGCCTGCAGATCATTCGTATCGAGAGTTTACCGCAGCAGGAGAGCAGCGCACTGCAGCAGCAGATAGAGCAGTTGCCGCTGCCGCCACTGCTGGATGCCGGGGCTGATTTCGATGGCTACCGCATCCTGCGAGAGATCCATGCCAGCCATCGCAGCCATGTCTACCTGGCGCTCGATTCAGCGACCCAGACCCAGGTGGTCCTTAAAACCCCCTCCATCGATCAGCAAGACGATCCGGCCTATCTGGAACGGTTTTTAATGGAGGAGTGGGTCGCTCGACGACTCAACAGCGTCCATCTCCTTAAAGCCGCAATACAGTCGCGTCCGCGCAACTACCTCTATAGCGTAACGGAGTTTATCGAAGGGCAGACCCTTAAGCAGTGGCTGATAGACAACCCCAGGCCGGATCTGGAAAAGGTGCGCAGCATCATCGAACAGATCGCCAAAGGGCTGCGTGCGCTGCACCGGATGGAGATCCTGCATCAGGACATCCGCCCCGACAATATCATGATCGATGCGACCGGCACGGTTAAGATTATCGATTTTGGTTCGGCTAGCGTCGCCGGGATCCTTGAGGCCGCTATCTCGCTGGAGCAGGAGGCACTGCTTGGCACAGCGATGTACAGCGCGCCCGAATATTTTCTGGGCGAGGTCGGTAGCCGTTGCTCGGACCTCTATGCGCTCGGCGTCTTGACCTACCATATGCTCTCAGGGCGTTTCCCCTATGGTACCCAGGTCGCCCAAGCCAAAACCCTGGCGGCTCAGCGTCGCTTAAGCTACAGCTCGGTGCTCGATGAGGAGCGGGCGATTCCGGCCTGGATCGATGCAACCCTTAAAAAAGCGCTCCACCCCAGCCCCGATAAACGCTATCAGGAGCTGTCCGAGTTTATCTTTGATCTTCGCCACCCCAACAAGGCGTTCGTGAATCAAACCAGGCCGCCGTTGATCGAGCGCAATCCGGTGTTGGTCTGGCAGCTGATATCCGCGCTGCTGGGGGGGATCATCCTGCTGTTGCTGAACCGATGATCCAGGAGTTCGGCTTTCGGATAGTTTGTCTGTTTACTATTTAAAATCAAAGCTTTAATTATTTCTATCCGTTGTTAAGTACGTTGTTAAATCTACCTAGAAGGAAACCGCTATGATCAGTAATCGTGACCAGGTCACCCAACAGCTGTTGTCGGCTAAAGTCGCCAAAGGGATCAAATGGAGCGAAGTCGCCATCGCTCTGGGGCTCTCTAAAGAGTGGACGACCGCCGCCTGTCTGGGCCAGATGACCCTTAATAGAGAGCAGGCCGGAATAGTGGGTGAACTCTTTGAGTTATCCGATGAAGCCGTGGCCTGGCTGCAGATCGCCCCCTACAAAGGCTCACTACCCACCGCGGTCCCTACAGATCCGCTGATCTACCGCTGGTACGAGCTGGTCAATGTCTACGGCAGCACCATCAAAGAGCTGATCCATGAAGAGTTTGGCGACGGGATCATGAGCGCCATAGATTTCTCTATGGATATCCAACGGCAGGAGGATGCCAAGGGCGACCGGGTTAATATTGTGCTGTCAGGGAAGTTTCTGCCCTATAAAACCTATTAGAGGTTGCTTCGCAGGTCGCTCGCTGTAGCTCTTGACTGAGGCCCTCTCTGCACCCAGGCGAGTCGCTTTAAGGAGCTCTAACAGCAATCGTTTTCGAGCGCATCAAGCAACCTCAGCCACTGGTTGTCAGGGTGTTTTTCTAAGAGCTCACGCATATAGAAAATGTTGGTATGCACCAGCAGCAGGGCATCAGCACCCTCTTTTGCCTCGGCACTGGCGGTAAACTTGCACCAGAAGGGGTTGTTGCGCTCTTTCTGCCGGGATAGCTGACAGATATAGGCCACCAGCTGTTCGGCACGCGCTTGGCAATCCAGACCGCAGAATGACTGGTAACGATCGAGAGGTTGCTGTTGAGCATCTATCTGCTTCATAGATCCAGCACCAGTCTTGCACTCTTGGCACGGGAGACACAACTAAGCATCCTGCCCAGCTCGTTACGCAGATGATCCGGCAGGCTACTGTCCCGGTGTTCAACCTCCCCCTCCAGCACGGTTACAGCGCAGCCGCCGCAAAAACCACGGGGGCAGTTACGCTGTACGGGCAAGCCGTTGTATTGCAGAACCTCCACCAGGGTCTGGTCGGCAGCCACCTGAAGAATCTCGCCGCTGCTGCGGATCTCGACCTCGAAGGGGTTGTTAGCGGTAGGCATTATGGGCGCTGCGTCTACAGCGTCAAAACTCTCATGATGAATCTGATCTTCTGCCAGATAGTTGCGCGCCGTCGTCAGTACCGCCTCCATAAATCCCTTGGGACCGCAGAGATAGAGGTGGGTATTCTCAGGCGTTGCCGCCAGCTGTCCCGATAACGACATGGCGCTGTCAGGATCATCATCGAGATGCAGCTGTAACTGCGAATAGAACGGCAGAGCGCCAAGCTCGGCTTCGAAGGGGGCATAGTCTCGGGAGCGGGCACAAAAATGCAGCTCGAACGGTCGACCGAGGCTGTGCAAACGGTGCGCAAAAGCCAGCATCGGGGTGATGCCGATTCCGCCCCCGATAAGCACAGTCAGCGCTGCTTGCTCGTTGAGCGGGAACAGGTTTTTAGGTCGGCTTATCTGAATCGAATCGCCCCTGCGCAGGCTGTCGTGCAGCGCCACCGAGGTACCTCGTCCTAAGGGAACTTTGAGCACCCCGAGCAGATAGCGATGGGTCTCGCCAGGATCGTTGGCCAATGAGTATTGACGTACGACGCCTAGCCCCAGATCTATATCGATATGAGCGCCCGCGGTAAACCGGGGAAGATCTGTGCCCTCTTCGGCCACCAATTCGATCGCTACGCTGTCTTTGGCTATCCGGTATTTATCAGACACTTTGACCCACAGGTACGACTCGGTCATCACTTCATCTCCCATCTATCGATTGTACGGTTTAAGGTTTGTTAAACAGTCACAGCAAGAAGTATTCCCATTAACGTAGCGAGGGCGAGAACCTAGCGCGCACTCACTCAATTGCAGGGGCAGCCTGAACGAATTAGATTGGCATTTTAATTCTATGTGGGTTTTTGAATGTCGCTAAGGTCACATCTGTGGCTGCTTTGGAGGCGATTGCTACATTAGCAACAGCCCAGCACGGAATATTGCCATCCAGCAGTTAAATATTTTTATTCAAGATAAACAAATGCTTAATAAAACTTACGGTCTATTTTATTTTGCATGGCGTTCCCCTCCATCTATCGGTATGCTAAATGCTGCGCCGCACCAATTGCAAGGAGATACAGATGGCTGACAATAAAATCAGTTTGGCGCTTCAAGGCGGAGGGGCTCACGGTGCCTTTACCTGGGGAGTCCTTGAGCGGTTACTAGAGGAGCCCAACCTGACCTTTGATGGGATCAGTGGCAGCAGCGCAGGGGCGATGAATGCCCTGATGATGGCGCAGGGCTGGCTTGAAGGAGGGCGAGAGGGAGCGATCGCAAAGCTCGACCTGTTTTGGCACAGCGTCGCGCAACGCTCGCAGTCACAATGGATGCAGAGTGATGCATTAGCGTTTTTTAGCGAGCATGCGACCCACTCTCTCAACCAGATGATGATGGCGATGACCAGCAAACTCTCCCCTTACGACCTGAATCTGCTGGACTATAACCCGCTGCGGGAGATAGTGGCTGAGCTGACCGATTTTGCAGCGTTGCGTGCAGATCCTCCGTTTAAACTCTTTATCGCTGCGACCCAGGTACGCACCGGAAAAATCTGTCTATTCAGAGAGACTGAACTGGATCAATCGAGGATGCTGGCATCCGCCTGTTTACCGACACTACACAAGGCGGTGGAGGTTGATGGGGAAGCCTATTGGGACGGCGGGTTCTCCGGTAATCCGGCCGTTTATCCGCTTATTTTTGATTGCAAGGCGGCAGATCTGTTGATCGTCCACCTGCAACCCCTGGCTATCGACCACCTCCCCAGAAACGCGGCTCAAATTGCAGATCGGATAGCCGAGATAGGGTTTCACAGTACCTTCTTACGCGAGATGCGGGCGATCGCCTACACCTGTAACCGCTCGAAAAGATCCTGGCTTGCCGGTTCGCTGGAAAGACGCTTCAAGAAACTTCGTTTTCATCTGATCGACAGCTCTGACTACATGACCGAGATGTCCAGAGCGAGTAAATACGATACCCGCTGGGACTTTCTCTGTGAGTTAAAAGCCTGTGGCAGGCAGCATGCAGAGCGGTGGCTGCACAACTCGGGAGCTAAAATCGGTCGGGAGTCCAGTTACGATATCGAAAAGGTGTTCCTTTAGCCGCTGCCCTGAGATGCATTAGGCATGGAGTTTGCAATTCAGTTTTCCAGTGTTGATTAGAGATACTGAAACAGGAGTTAGGCAGATGTCCGATCTGGATGCGCTGGACAAAGCGGTAAAGAAACACAAACGTATCGCCAGCGAATGGGCGATGCAGTTACATGATCTGGCGGAGGAGCGTTTACCTGCCGGGTATGAGGAACTGCCCGAGCTGGCCAAGGCGACCTATCACGCTTGCATGGAGTGGCAAGAAGCGCTCAAGGCGCTGCAAGACGCCAAGCGATGCTAAGACCAAGAGGGTTCTAAGGGTGAGTAATCCAGCATCGATTGATCGCCAACTGCATGTAGCCTTGGCGACAAACCTAACAGGCTTGACCCGGTTTGTAGCCAACCCCACAGCAACCAACCGACGCCCACCCGAGACAATGATGGCTGAAGCTGCCGGCAATCCTGGGGGCAACATTAACCCTTCACGATAAGAGGTGCCTATGATCGCTGTACCGGTCGACTCTGCAGAGGTGAATGAGCGCATATCAGTGTATTTTGGTGAAGCCGCCTATTTTTCCCTCTACAGTACCAGAGGCTCTTTTGTGCAGACGCTGGTCAATCAGGAGCCTGGTAGTGGCCAGCGTTTAAGCCGCTTCTTGGCGGAACAGAGGGTCAACCAGGTGGTATTCCAGCAGATGGGCGATAAGCTGTTTGGTTGGCTACAAAGGGAGGGGATAGAGGCCTTTGCGCTGACATCGACATCCCTGTCGATCGACAGAGTGCTGCGATCGGTGCGCGAGCGCACTCTCAAACGCGTCACCGATGCCAGTGTGGGCAGTCTGTTGCACCCTGCAGGTCCGCGAAAAGGAAGTAATTGTGACTGA
>TARA_R110001583_G_scaffold27561_2_pt1 | contig 19237 bp, 19 predicted proteins | sample TARA_R110001583 | Tara Oceans TARA_R110001583 (sample SAMEA4398432) | marine metagenome | biome: Polar Biome; feature: [MES] marine water layer (ENVO:01000295) within the mesopelagic zone...; material: water (ENVO:00002006), including particulate matter (ENVO:01000060) such as...... | reverse complement strand
GTCCATTTAGAATGATCACATATTTATTGCCATTGGTATAAGTAAACCGCCTCAGCACTTATGGTTGAATTACTTTAGCCCTTTTAATAAGCGTTTATGTATTAAGCGTGTACCAATAAAAACAAGCGCAATAACAATAGGGACTGCAAAACCACTCACTAGCTCATGGTTATACTCAATACCAAAAGAGGGTAATGAGGTTAGCATGGTTTCAAATAATTGCATGCCATAATAACTAATCGCGGCAACGGATAAGCCTTCAACCGTTTGTTGTAAACGCATTTGTACATGGGCACGGTGGTTCATCGATTTTAATAAGGTTTGATTTTGTTCTTGCAACACCATATCAACGCGCGTGCGTAATAAATCACTAGCACGGGTTACTCTTCTAGAAATATCTTCTAAGTGGTTAGACGCTGTTTGGCAAGTTTTAACTGCAGGCGTAATTCGCCTCATTAAGAACTCTTGCAAGGTCATATAGCCTGGGATTTCATCTTCTTTTAGCTCTTCCATACGTTGCAATGCTACATCGTAATAGGCATTAGTAGCAGAGAATCGATAAGTGCTTTGACTACGATAATCTTCTACTTTTGCGGCTATTTTAGACACTTGTGTTAGTAGCTCTCTATCACTTTTTTCAGTGCCTAATGCAATGTATGTAGTGACTTGTTGCAGCTGTAAATCTAGTTGATTGAGTTCGCTATTAATTGCTTGCGCAAGCGGTAAACCCAGTGTGGCCATCAATCGGTAAGTATCAAGTTGTAATAATTGCTGTACTAAGCGCCCGAGCTGCGCAGCAGACAAGTCTTGTTGGTAAATCAGAAAACGTCCAAAGCCATCATCATGTAATTTAAATGAACTCCACACTCTCGCCAGTGAATGTACTGGCGCGCTGGCGATTAATGCCATATTGTCAAAATATTGCTCAACCTGGTGTGTAATTGATGTATCAATATCTTTAGATTCAATAATTAAATGCACAGCTGCGATTACTTGACCAGGCATTTTTTCAAACCAATTACTGGGGACATAATCGAGTGCATTTTTAATAAAAGGTTGATCAGTTAATGGTGCTTGGTGAATAAAAGTATAGGTAGAATATTCTAAATGACGCTCCCAGCGAAGACTGAATAAACCAAAATCTTGATAAAAACATGGCATTGACTGCGCGGGCGAATTTACTTGAAATCTATCACATAATATGGCGATAAACTCATGTTCTTGTTCCTTTAATTCTCCTTGATGTTGAATGGCGATATGGGTGAGCTGAGCCGGAGATGATATTGATGGAAAAGGTCTATTGTGTAATTCGTTATAAAGCTTTTCACGTAGCGGGTGAGTCGCTATTTTACTCAACAAGGATAAAGGTAGTACTGAACTTTCAGATAGTTCATTAGATATGAATTTATTTAACAAAATACTACCCTCTTTTTATTATTGTTATTTTGACTTTAGTCTATGTTAGCCGTTATACCTGTTTAGATATATCCCTCTTATGGAGGATATTAAAATTACTTATGACCCCTTTTAAATGAGGTGGTATAAACGTTGTAGAAGATATTTATAAACTAGTGTGAGGCTTATTATTAGCATTTGATAACATTAATCCCACTGTTTAAAGCCTACTTTTGTAGAAATATATCAAAATAAGAAGGCAAAACAGTGAGTGCAATTACGCTAAATAACTTTAAATAATAACTAAATAAATATTTAGCGCTCTAGCTATTTGAGTTCTCTTTTTGTAATCATGAGCTTGATATAGCTAATAATTGCGGTAAATATTGTTCGCTTTCTTGTGCAAGTAAACACTGCTCAGCTAAAATTTTGTTTAGGATTGTTTTACTGGTTAATGGGTTGGCAAGTACCACACGAAAAACAATGACCTTTTCACCGCCATAACGAGCCACTTCAATACGGGTACGTGAAACAAATGAACGGCCATCTTCTCGTTGGCGCTTTTGAATAAATTTAGTCAGTTGGCCTAATAATAAATTAATGTCATCTTGAGTTTTTTTATCATGATTAACAATAGTATTAGCAAGGAGTTTTTGTATGTTTTTAGGCACATAACGGTATGTTAATAAACATAATTCCGGCTCAGTGATTAATTCAAAATCATCATGACTATTGATAATATCAGCAAAATATTCCGCTTTCTCTATCGCTTGATTAATCAACATTTCGTAACCAGGTCGGCTAATAATGTGTAAACTAGCATAAACTAGCATAGCCATACCAGAACGAGATCCTTCTAAGGAGTGACTACCCAGATCTTTTGAACCTTTACGTAATATATACTCAGCATGATGTTCAATATCATTCACGGCTGAGGGATCTTTAAATAACACCACACCCGCGCCCATAGGTACGTACATTTGTTTATGGGCATCAATGGTCACTGAATCAGCACGTTCAATGCCGTTAAGTAAATATCGGTGCTTATTGGATAATAACGTTGCTCCACCCCAGGCTGCATCGACATGAAAATGACATTGGTATTGTTCAGCGATATCAGCCATTTTATTTAATGGGTCAATGTTACCTGTTTCGGTAGTACCCGCCACACCGACAATCGCAAGCACTTTAATATTTTTATCTGTTAATTCTTGGCACTTTTGCTCAAGTTGTTGGCAATCTATTTTATTGTATTCATCGGTTGGAATAGAGATAACACTGTCTTGACCAATACCGAGAATATCTGCCGATTTTTTTAATGAATAATGACCACGCTCGGATACTAAAATTACTAAATCTTTATAACCGTAATGCTGCAATGCGTTAAATAAACCGGCACGGGTGATACCCGAAAAATCACCGTCAGCTTTAAGTAGTTTATTTCGAGCTACCCACAAAGCGGTAATATTAGCGACTGTACCGCCAGAACAAAAAGCGCCTAATGAATGATTAGCGCTATGTAGCCATTGTTGATAAAAAGCATCATTTTCTTGATAAACCAAGTTATGCATCATACCTAATACTTGGCGCTCTAGAGGCGTAAATGCTTTTGATGTTTCTACTTTGACCAGGTTTTGATTTAAACCCACCATTAATTTAGTTAAGGGTAATATAAAAGCGGGTAACGCTGACGTCATGTGACCGATAAAGCTAGGGCTAGCCGTATGCACGGAATGCGCGACTAATTTATCAAGTAAATGGTGCATATGATCAGAAACAAATTCAGGTTGCTCAGGAATACGTGCACTAATAAAATCTTGTTCTATCTCACTTAAGGCATTTTTACTGGCAACAATGTGATCATTGAGAAAGCCGGCTAAATTTTGTGATATTTCTTGTTCAATGCGTCCTAAAGTAGAGTCTGGCGCTTCGGCAATAGTAAATATTCTATGTAAAGATTCATTCGTTGCTTGTGCGGTTCGTTTAGGTGTCGTCATTTTAGTTATTACTTGTGTAAGGTTAACTGCCAACATACTTGGCCGCTGGCTAGGTATTTAGCTTCAAAAGGGGTCAGTGATTCTTCTACTGCTACGTTAACTTGAGAAAGCTCACCATGCAAGGCCATTTGTTTTGCTGCTTGCTGAAACTCTTCTAGATATAAACGCCAATTACTGCGCAATATCAATGAGTCACCAATATAGATCATTTGCGGGAATACTGCACTACCATGCCAGCGACGTTGTAAGTGCTTCGATTTAGGCCAAGGGTTGGGATAGAGAATATAATGTTTAGACACAGGCCAGTTAGCCGCTTTAACTAAACGATAAAAATCATTTAAATCCGCACGTACTAGATGAAAATTTTGTCCGCTATAGCCATTTTCTTCAGAAAACCCTTCAACATTTCTAGTAATTCTGTGAGCCGACTTATCAACACCAATAACGAGAGCTTGTGGATTTTGTTGTGCTAAAATCCGACTACTTTGGCCAACGCCACAACAGGCATCTAAAATAACTTCTCCAGCAGGATTAGCCTGTAAAAAAGCTTGCACTAACGTATCCATTTCTTGAAATGCTTGCTGGGTATGCAGCTGATAAGGTTTTTTAAAAGCATGTGACAAATGTTTTGCTACTACTTCATTTAGCTTTTCATGAATACCCGTTTGATTGGTAATAATGGTTTTAGAGTCACCAGATATACTGTTTTTTTCAGCCATTTTTTGCTCAGCCATGTTTTGGTTAGCCATAGTAACCTCCATTAAGATCTCAATCCTATACCTTTGCTGATTAATACCATAGCAATAGTAAATAAAGTGGCAATAAAAAAGCCAATGACTAAAAATGCCGTGATAATGTTAACATCAGAAATACCTAGAAAGCCGTATCGAAACGCATTAACCATATAAACTATTGGATTAATTTGTGATACACCTTGCCAAAAATCAGGCAATAGGCTGATAGAATAAAATACTCCGCCTAGGTAAGTCAATGGTGTTAGTACAAACGTAGGAATGATAGATATATCATCAAAACTATTAGCAAAAATAGCATTAATTAAACCACCTAAAGCAAATGTGGCCGAAGTTAACGACACTGTCGCTATGATCACCCAAACATTATGAATTTGAATATCAACAAACAATAATGAAACCAATGTAACGATTAAGCCCACTAACATACCACGTGCCATACCGCCGCCAACGTAACCAGCAACAATCACCCAACTTGGCACGGGTGCGACTAACATTTCTTCAATATTTCGTTGCCATTTAGCACTAAAAAATGACGAGGCTACATTTGAGTATGAGTTAGTAATAACTGTCATCATAATCAAGCCGGGTACAATAAATGACATATAATCAAAGCCGCCCATTTTACCAATACGAGAGCCAATAAGTGTGCCAAAAATAACGAAATATAAGCTAATAGTGATCGCAGGCGGTACTAAGGTTTGTATCCAAATACGTAAAAAGCGCTGAGTTTCTTTTGTTAAAATACTTTTTAAGGCGATGGCGTTATTCATCTTAGTTAACCTCCTTGTTTGTTTTGTTAGTCGTTATATCTGACTCCTTAGCGGATATTAGGTTAATAAATAAGGCTTCTAAACGATTACTTTTATTACGCATACTGAGCACATTAATATTTTGCTGGGTTAATTGCTGAAAAACATCGTTTAAATTTTGATTTTTATTTAAATCAATTTCTAAGGTATGATCATCAATCACTCTATAGTTTGTGTCTTTTAAAATGATTTTTTTATCATTAGGTGATAAATCTAAAACAAAAGTTTCAACATCAAGTTGTGCTAATAATGCTTTCATACTGGTGTTTTCAACAATTTCACCCCCATTAATAATGGCAATGTTACGACATAACATTTCTGCTTCTTCTAAATAGTGGGTCGTTAGAATAATCGTAATGCCTTGGCTGTTTAGTTCTCGCAAAAAGTCCCACATAGAGCGGCGCACTTCAATATCAACACCGGCGCTTGGTTCATCTAAAATTAATATCTGTGGTTCATGCATTAAGGCTCGCGCTATCATTAATCGGCGTTTCATCCCGCCAGATAACATACGTGCTGGATCATTACGTTTATCCCACAACACCAATTTTTTTAGATATTTTTCCGCACGTTCAATGGCTACTTTACGTTCAACACCATAATAACCCGCTTGATTTACCAAAATATTCATTAAGGGTTCAAATTGGTTGAAATTGAATTCTTGTGGCACTAAACCAATGAAACTTTTTGCTTTTTCTAAGTCAGTGTCTATGTCATAGCCAAACACTTTTACCTGACCGTGGCTTTTATTAACTAAAGACGTTATCACGCCTATTGTGGTAGATTTTCCAGCACCATTAGGGCCAAGCAAAGCAAAAAAGTCACCTTTTTCTACAGTTAAATCAATACTCTTAAGGGCTTGAAAACCACCTTTGTAGGTTTTTTCTAGGGACTTTATTTCTAATGCATGAGACATGGTTTTGCCTTGAACGTTAACGAATAAAAAACAATCAAATGTTGAAAGGGTAATATGGTGCTTTAAATGCACTTTTCAACAGTAAAGAATAAAATTTAATCGTAAAATATAACATTTATTTACAATCTGTTATTCTTTACTTATTTGTCGATATTATTGAGGCTTAACCATGTTTGCTCCCCCCATAACAAATAATACAGAAAAAATTAGCGAAGCGATTACCCCAGCTAATTTATTAAAAGCAGAAATAGATCAAGTGGCTAACCTGTACAATATAATAATAGAATTTTTTACCAATTATAGTTTTCAATTAATTGGCGCATTAATCATTTTTATCATTGGGTATATTCTCGCGGGGAAAGTATCTAATTTTGTTTTACGATTATGTCAGCGACATAAACTAGATATTACGCTGAGTCAGTTTTTAGCAAGCACCACAAAAATGTTGATAGTGATTATGATCACTATTGTTTCGCTTAGTAAATTGGGGATAAGTGTCACGCCATTTATTGCCGCTATTGGTGCTGTTTCTTTAGGTGCGGGCTTAGCGTTGCAAGGCTTATTGGCTAACTATGCTGCTGGCTTTAATATTATTATTATTAGACCTTTTGTTGTTGGTGATACTATTAGTGTACAAGGCGTTACGGGTGTTGTTGAAGAAGTACTACTGGCTTATACGGTATTGAAAAATGAAGATGATGTTACCATCACTATTCCGAATAAGCATATCGTGGGGGAAATTCTTCATAATTCAAAACATGATTCGTTACTTGAGTTAAAGGTTGGTATTTCATACAGCCATAATCCGTTAGACGTAATTAAGTTGTTAGAAGAAGCTATATTATCTTTAGGTCTTGTTGGTGAGAATAGACAGTTACAAGTGGGTATTGATGAGTTTTCAGATAGTGCCATTACGATTGCCATTCGCTTATGGACTCCTACGGTTAATTTGTATGACACTAAATATAAAGCTTATGCCAAAATATACTCTACTTTAGCTGAAGCGAATATTACCATTCCGTTCCCACAACGTGATGTACATATTCATCAAGTCGCTAGTAACCCTTCGACAAGCTCAGCGCAAACGGAAGAGCATGAGGAATGTAGTCGAAGGACAAAATAATTTAACCAGAGCAAAACATGTCAAAGAAAAGCATTATAAAATTAGATCATAACCCAACGGGTTTTGTTGATATACCCAATGAGCTTGATGCAGCAATGTTTGAGTCAACTCAAGCCACTCAGCATTGTCATAGCTATTATGACGATGCAGCATTAGGTTTACAGATTGGTGTTTTAGATAGCACTGACATGACTGATATAGCTTCACCTTATGCCAATGATGAATTTATGATCATCATTGAAGGTAGGGTTGATATTAAAAATAATAAAACGGGTAAAATGGAAACCATCATGGCAGGTGATAGTGTTGTCATTCCCCAAAGTTATGATTGTCAGTGGCATCAGCAAGGGTATTTACGTAAGTTTTATGTCAGGTATAAACCACAAAAAACACCGGAAATACCCGTCACAGAAAATGTCATTTATATTGATGAAAAAAGTGATATTCCATGGCAAGAAACGTCGGATGGTCACCGCAAAAAAACACTATATCAAAATAACGATCAACGTTTTACTTCAGGTGTTTGGCAAAGTAACGCGTTGACGACGGGCTTAATTAACTTCCCTTATCATGAATTTATTTTTATTAAGGAGGGTCGTCTTATTTGCACCGATGAGATGGGTGTACCACATCATTTCACCAGCAGTGATACACTCTTTATTCCACAAGGAACACGTTGTGCATGGCAAGTTAAAGACAAAGTAAGTATCCACTTTACTCAAATAAAATAAGCACGATAACAAGATCAACATTTAATCGAATCGATATTTGTTATACAGCCATTAACATTAATAGCCACGGAGCATTAAAAATAATGGCGATATTCTATTTTAATTTCTTGATAGCTATAGTCACTGGACTCATTATCATTAATTTTGTGATAAGCCGCTAAAAATCTTAAGCTATCATTGGTCGCTAATTGCCAGCTTTGTTGAATGCTTACTCGGCTGCGTTTTGTCTGATCAACGATAAATTGGTAATGTTCAGCTTCTAATAGCAAACTTGCATTACGCCAATGATATAAAAAACCCATTTGCAGCCCAGGCGCTATAGAGACCAAGTCATCTAGTTTTTTATTGAATTCAACTCTCGCGGTTGCCAATAAGAACAAATGACTGTTTTTTAATGGTTGGTAACTGACGCCACCTCCGCCAGAGCCTTGGGTAACCAAGGTGTTTTTGCCCGCGGTCCATTGCTGTTCAATACTGATGTTGGCTTTCCAAGACCAAGGGGTGAAAAAATCATTTCTTGATGATAAAGAGACAATATCAAGTAGCTCAGCTTTTTCTAATTTAATGTGATCATCACGGTAAACTCTAATGATTGCATTCACCATGTTAAGCGACATACCAGAATAATAGCCAGCTGAAGGGTCTAATAAGTCATGATAGCTTGCTCTATATTGTAGCTGAAAATAAGGTTGTTCATCTCTTTCTCCTAGCCCAGCACTCCACATTGTAGTTTTATGTCCTTTATCCGGTCTTGTTGGTGTTACAACATTTTGTGCAATATCAACCGTGTTTTTATTTAAATGTCTTAACAAAAGAAAACTTCTTCTGGTTACGTCTTTTTGACGACCATTAAAGGTATTTTGATAACGTAAATAACGGTAAGCACTATCCACCACCAGTTGTTGTTTATCCATTTTAAGGGCAGTGAATTGATTTGATGTGAGTAACGTTTCATTTTTTGAAAGTGCTAAAGCTAATGCACGTTCTGATTGGGATAATTGCGCTAATTGGCTTTCTAATTCAGTTAATATAGACTCACGGTAAAAAACGTCAGACACCAACCCTGCAGCTTCAATAACACGTACTGTATCGAGAGGAATAGTTGTGACAGGAAAATGATCAACTAATCTTAATCCTGGCCTAGCAACATCAAGTAATTCTAATAACCGAAAAGAGCAGTTTTCGTCAAAGAAATAATAATCAAAGTTGATCCCCTGTAACTCCCACATATGCGCCAGCATTGTATTAATTTCATCTTGCGTTAAGTTAAGTTTGTATTCCCATAAATTTCTATTTTCTAAACGATTATATTCCTTTATTTTTTCGAAATATGGATTGGCGGCAAAATTTCCAGGATAGCCACCGGTTAAGCCTTTTGCAGCATAAAAAAAGCCCGTATCATCATCAGAAACAGTTGCACCAAAGTTTAATGCATAGGATAAATAGGTTGAATGTTGTTCTACATTTTCAGGATCAAATCGTAAAAAAGTATGGCCATACATGGAAGATGGGCTGTTAAGCTGAGCCGCGGCAAAAACAAGCACTACAGAAGAGGTATTTAATTGTTTTAGCCACGCATTATATTTAGTGCATTCAACATCACTAATATCATTTACCAAGTTATCAATATGACTCAGTAATAATTTAGTTCTTGCAGGAAATCTACATTGCGTTTCGGTATCTGTTCTTAATGCGTGAATACTTGCTAATAATTCGCTCTCTGGATTGATAGCGCCATCTTCAGCTAAAAAGAAAGTGTTATCGTCAACATAGCTTTGTAAATCGTTTGAATCTTTATGTGGCTTACTATGCAGTAACGCAAGCCATTGTTCACTTTGTGCCAACACTTTAATAGATATAGGTGTTTCTGCATGGCTAATAACACTAACAAAAAGCAGGATTAACGTTAAGAATATAATAGGTTTAACGGTCATAATTAGTATTTAGCAGGTAATGAGTGTGAAATATTGATTAATTAAAATCAAAGTGAAAAGTGCTGTATATATTACAATAAAAAAGGCTACCAATTAGTAGCCTTTATTCGAACACTTAAAAAAATACTATGCAGTATATTTAACCAGTTCTTTATCATTTTTCATTAGCGTAAACATCGCGCTAACTACTTGTTCAGTTGTTACATTTTCAGAAGGAAACATAGAATCAAAATTATTGTGCAATGTCGCTTTAAAAAGTGCGCGGTCAGCCTCGGCAACGCCTAACGAAACAGCAACGGCAGTTAATGCTTCACCATCACCACGAGCAACGTCTTCACTAAATTCATCCATAATCATACTTACGTCGATCATTTCTTTGCCGCCGTAAGTCAATGTACCTTTAGTTGAACAACCATTTGAACCAAAAGTCATACCAATAGTATTGTTACCAGTAGAAGTATTAGTTGTTGCTGCAAGGACGTGGCTAGGAGTGCCCGATTGACCTTTAAAAAGCATATTACCCCAACCACAGTTTTGGCTACCAGGTGCATCGGCTAAAACTGAAGTCGACATTAATAATGTTGAAGCAATTAATAGTTTTTTCATTGTAAATCCCTATAAAATTAAATAAATATAACGCTTATTAAGCGATAAGCATTAAGTATATTCTAATATAAAAAGTAAGCTAACTCTATGTTTTAAATGAATTGACCTACTTGAGACTTATACCAATGGCAATAAATATGTGATCATTCTAAATGGACTAAATATTTCAATAACATCGTTGCTTTCAATCCCAATAGCCAGCTATTGCTCAATCAAGCGCCTTGTTCTTGAAAATTTATCCTCATTGATATTTGATCACTAACTTATTGCCATTGGTATTAATTTAGCATCACCAGCATATTATGATAAATATAAGCTCATAACCTAACATTACCGTTGTTAGGTTTTATGATGATCATTAATGACATAGGATAATATTAGGGTAAAATACTAAAAAATCGCAGACATTGTCCTTAAATTTTTTATTGTATATGTTTTAATGACCTTAATTTTGCATGTTATTGAAATACCCCAGTAACACACTTGTATCAGTCGCTAATTTGTATTAACTATCTGAAATTATCATTTATATTTTTAGATAATCATTCCGTATACCCCTTTTGAGTTAAAGTTAACTATATGAAACATATACACAGTTATTATTCTCCGAACAATTTATATAACAAAATAGTTGAAGGCCTTAATAATCTTGGTAAAGATTTATCTAAGGTTACTCCTGATGATCTTCAACCGGTGGATGAATTTCACATCCGTGGTGAAACAGCCACTAAAGAGTTGATTAAACTCGCCAATTTTACACCAGACATGCACATACTTGATGTGGGCTGTGGTGTTGGCGGTTCAACACGGCGATTGTCACATGAAACAGATTGTCATGTTACCGGTATAGATTTGAGTAATGAATACATTGACGCCGCAGAAAGATTGACGCAATTACTAAACATGCAAGGGCGTGTTAAATTTCATGCTTGCAGTGCACTTGATCTACCCTTTGATGACAACACCTTCGACGGTGCTTGGTCGATCCAAATGAACATGAACGTTGAAGATAAGTTAGGTTGGTTAAAAGAAATGTATCGAGTACTCAAACCTGGTGCACGTGCCGTCTTGTATGAGGTGTGTGGTAATAAAAATACACCTATTCATTTTCCAGTGCCATGGGCGCAAGACAGTTCAATGAGTTTTCTTATTCCGCAAGATTCATTCCGCGATGTAATAACATCCTCAGGATTTAATATTGACGTTTGGAACGACAAAACTGATTTAGCACAAAAGGTCTTTGCACGCATGACAGAACCCCAAGGTGAGTCGGTAATGCCAGAGCTAGGTTTACATCTGCTAATTGGAAATGACATTAAGACCAAGGCCTATAATATGCGACGCAACCTTGATGAAGAGCGCATCAGTTTGATAGAAACGTTAGTGGTGAAATAATAAATACAACTGTGCTTCATTTATTTGGTCAAGTAATCTTGTTTTATTCAGATACCAAGTTAAATAATAGCCATCACAACGCGCTCAAGTAGAAAACATAACAGTAGATGATCTCTTGTCAATATTGCCGCACTATTTTTCTAAACGAGCGCTATTTTTTGTTGAATTTTCTAACTCTTTAATTTGAATAGCTATATTTTCAGCCTCTGCGGTAATCATTGAATAGGATTTAATATCTCCATTTCTTTGTGATTGCATGGCTTGTTCAAGTTTTGCTTCATAGAGTTTATTTAATTTTTTTACTGGGTCTTTCTTAAATATTGAAAACATTTTAATTACTCGTTATAAGGTTATACACTGCTATACGTACATAACTGGATTTTAGTTTTATTATTTATACTTTTAAATAAAAATATAATAAAATTACAAGCGGACTCTAACTATTTTATTTTATATTTTTGATAAAAAAGGAAAGACCACTATTAAATTGTTACAGTGAACTCTAAAAAAATTTAGTAATTTAAAGTATAACGGTATATAAACAATTTTTTCGCTTATCTTTTAATGTTTTAGCTAACTATATTAGCCGTCAGTGGTTGTATGATGCTATCAAGATCAGATGAAGTTATTTTAATCATCATTTTAGATAAGTCAGTTTTATTTAATCCACGTTCTTCCTGATTTTCTTGAGCTTAACTATTGTTATCAAAGAATTTAATTAAGATAATAGCTCTGAATATATCCCGACATATGAGTAAATTGATAAGCATTGTATGTTAATGTTTAGTATCTCAGTGGTATCGTTCCTTTTTAATTCCACAAATTTAGTTTCACTATATTGACAAGAGCGCTATATTGACTAAATCTTTATCAAACAATTTTAGCCTGGTTAATGGCTTATTCACTTTCTATCTCCAAGTTAGGATCAATATGGACCGAATTAAAATTTTACCACTGTTTGCCTTTGCCTTTGTCTTTTCTATGTCAACTTTAGCTAATGATTCTAAAACTATTAACGAAAGTAATTTGCATGGCATGTGGAACTGTAAACATACAATGGAAGACAAAAATTTAAATATGACAATTGATATAGACTATGATGTTAATGTTATAAGTACCGGGAAATCTACTGGTTCTGGCGTTTTATCATTCAAGATACCTAATTTTCCAGAGTTAGCGTATAGCCTTTCAGATAGTTCACACTGGAAAATTAAAGAGGGTAATTTGATTTTATCGTCAACTGAGCTAAAAGTTGAGAATAGAAGTTATCCTGAATTAGAGAAAATTCTAAATTTAAGAAGTTTGCTCCCAAAAAAGGTTAATGAATCAGCAAAAATACTTGAGTTAACTAAATCTAAACTGAAAGTTCAGTCTAAATCAGATGGTGGAATTTATGCTTGCTCTAAAATCGCACTTAAGAGTTAACGGGCTGTTAACATGAATATAAAAAGTTTTTTATTTTCATTCCTTACCTTTTAGTAAAAAATTTTTTCTCATTTAGGCGTAGGCTGATTAAAGGATTATTGTGATTTCAAAATTACCTCGTTGGGTAGAATATGGTTCGTTTGTACTTGCACTTGTTGCTGGATTGGTTAATTCGATAGGCTTGTTGGGTTTTAAACACCAGTCAGTTTCACACTTATCCGGTACCGCAACTCTTCTTGGAACAGGCATTATAAACTCAAACTTTTTTGATGCACTTCATTTGGCTTTAATCCTCTTTAGCTTCTTAGTCGGTTCTACTATATCGGGTTACTTCTTACGTAGTGGCTCATTGAAGTTAGGTCGCCACTACAGCAGCCTTCTGTTGTTAGAAGCAATATTTCTTCTGGGTTCTCTCTATTTTTTATCAAAAAACTCAGTAAATGGTCATTATTTGGCTTCAGCTGCTTGTGGATTACAGAACGCGCTTGCAACTACCTATAGTGGAGCTGTTGTCAGAACAACGCATGTAACCGGTATTTTTACAGATTTAGGGATCATGTTAGGCTCGAGACTTAGAGGAGGGGTATTTGATGAAAGAAAGGCATTACTATTTTTATTAATTATTGTTGGTTTCATTTCTGGCGGTGGATTGGGTGCCTATTTTTTTAATATTTTAAGGTTTAATGCGCTATATATTCCTGCTGCTATTTGTTTATTATTGGCATTATCTTATTCTATTTACAGTGCTAAATTTAGCCGCAAAAAAAATTTAGTCGTAAAAAAAAGTAAGTAAAGAAGGATGAAGTGGTTGTTTTTTCTATCAATATTCCATCCAATAACATAAACGTATTGATAATAGTAAATTAGCTTTGAGTAAATGATTTCATTAAGCAATATCAGCCTCTTATTTTGGCATTAACTTTTGGAGAACTACCTTGATAAATACTTTAATAACTAAGGATAAAATAACGGAGTTTATGAAAACTGACTTTCCTCAGGCTAAATGTACAGTAGAAAGTATTGGAGAAAAATCAGCAGTAGTAAGACAAAAAGTTGGATTTGATGAGTTAAGACCAGGCGGGACAGTCTCTGGACCTGTTTTAATGACGGTGGCTGATTGTGCTTTATATGTCGCTATTCTAGGCGAAATCGGAATAATCCCCCTTGCTGTTACCACGAGTCTGTCGATTAACTTTATGAGGAAGCCCTCGTCAGACAAAGATATTATTGGCGAGTGTACTCTACTTAAAGTTGGGAGGTCGCTAATTGTGGGTGAAGTTTCCTTATTTTCAGAAGGTGATCCAAAAGCCGTCGCTCATGTTGTTGGAACCTATTCGATACCTCAAGCTCAATAATAGGACTTTATCGCCCTATATACCCGTTCCACTTGAAGATGCAGTTTCTAGCTTAGCTCCTTACGGGCAAGTCGATAAAGGGTCATCTCCTGCGTTATTGATTTCGACAATAGAATAACTATTCTCTTCAATCAATGTCTTGTAGCTAACCCTTTCTCATCTTGCTGAAATCTGCATCTTCAAGTGGAGCGGGTATATATCATTGTTTCCGATATAAATTTCGATCGAAATTAATTTAGAAAATGTGCCACATAGGGTAAAATACATCATTATTCAATTTGATGATGTGCATCGCTATTAATATTAAAAAGGTACCAACACCGGAAGTCACCTGTTCAAATTGTCAGGCCTGTTGTTGTCGTTTAGAGGTTCTACTTGTTACAGACACAGGTGTTCCCTACGAGCATATTGCTGTTGATGAATGGGGCGGTGAAACCATGTTGCGTTTAGAAGATGGTTGGTGCTCAGCATTAGATCGTGACACTTATATGTGTACTATTTATGAAAAACGTCCTTGGAATTGTCGAGAATTTGAGATGGCTTCATATGAGTGCGAAACTGAAAGAGCGATAGAAGTTGTCTATATATACTAATGATCAGTGCCTAAAGTGGGTGCGTTATATTCATAATGGGTAAAAATATCATTAGAATATTAATACCCATTAATTGTTTGAATTACAGACTCACTGGCATGTTATCTATTAACCTAGCTTTACCGAGATAAGCCGCCGCTAGAATAACAATATCTTTGTCATTAGGCGTTACAGGTGCTAACGTTTTTGCATGACATAAATGAATATAATCAGTTTTTAAGCCCGCATTATCCATTTTTTCAGTCGCTTGCATCATAAGTACAGCATAATCTCTTGCTTGATGGTTTTTATGTAATTCAGTATTTAACCATTGTAAGGTTTGATAAAGCGCAGGTGCTATAGTGAGTTCTTCTGGTGTTAAGTAACCATTACGTGAACTCATGGCTAAGCCTGACTTTTCACGAATGATTTCCACTGGAATAATATCTACTGGCATAGATAAGTCTTCAACCATGGTTTGAATTACTTGCAGCTGTTGGTAGTCTTTAGAGCCAAAGCAGGCACTATCAGGCTGAACTAAATTCAATAATTTGCAAACTACTGTAGCGACACCGCGAAAATGTCCAGGTCGGCTAGCCCCACAATAGATATCGGAAATATTAGGCACTTCAACATAGCTATTTTCACCAAAACCTTTTGGATAAATAATATCGGCGGTAGGGGTAAATAATAAATCAGTATTAACCTTTTCTAAGCTCGCTTTATCTTGCGCTAATGTTCTTGGATAATTATCAATGTCTTCACTTAAACCGAACTGCATTGGGTTTACGAAAATACTGGCGATGACTTTATCGGCATGGTGATGAGCGGCTTTAACTAGCGCCAGATGCCCGTCATGTAAATTACCCATGGTAGGTACAAAAGCAATGGTTAGGCCTTGCATGCGCCATGATTTAACTTGTGCACGTAAATCTTTTATACTTTCAACTGTATTCATTTTGCTCTCTAACAGGACTTTTTTTGTTTTTTAGGCTGAGTTCGAAACTCGACACTATTTAAATATATGATCTTCGCCGGGGAAATTACCTTGGCTTACTTCACTGATGTATAATTCAATGGACTTTTTTATATCGCCAGTTTCTTGTAAGAAATTTCGAGAAAATTTAGGCATATAACTACAAGAAATACCCAAAGCATCATGCATTACTAGTATTTGTCCGTCGGTATCTTTTCCTGCGCCAATACCTATCGTTGGAATAGTCACCGCTTCTGATATAGCCTTACCTAGTGGTGCTGGAATACACTCTAATACCAGTAATTGTGCACCTGCAGCTTCTAATGCTTGGGCATCTTTGATCATTTGTTGTGCTTGTGCTTCTTGACGACCTTGTACTTTAAAACCGCCAAATACATTAACTGACTGAGGTGTTAAACCTAAATGGGCGCATACGGGAATACCTCGTTCAACCAAGGCTTGGATGGTGTCAACTAACCAAGCGCCACCTTCCATTTTTACCATACTAGCGCCAGCTTGCATTAACTTGGCTGCATTGTTCAAGGCTTGCTCTAAATTAGCGTAGCTCATAAAAGGCATGTCACCGATGATCAAGGTGTTTTCGACGCCACGTTTAACACATTGGGTGTGATAAACCATATGTTCAATACTAACAGGTAAAGTGTCATCTTGGCCTTGCAAGACCATGCCAAGAGAGTCACCAATTAATATGGCGTGAATGCCTGCCTGATCGAACAGCTTGGCAAAGCTAGCATCATAAGCTGTAATTGTTGATATTTTTTCGCCTTGTTGTTTCATTTTTAACAAGGTTGATGTGGTTATTTTAGCCATAGTAGTTCCAATACGGTATCTTTTTTAGTATTATTTTCAAGGTAACTATTTGTTATATAATATTATTTTTAAGATAATTGGTTGTTATAATTACGTTGAGTAATTACTTGATCTGGCTACTTTGGCATAAATTTTTTTTAACTGCAATATTCGTTCAACTTAGCGCTAGTTTTACCATCGAGTTATTCGCAATTTCTTGGCTCAAAACGCTTATGCTTTGTCTTTCTGTGGCTATTGAAGACGGCACTATTAAGTCGGCAGCAATTTCCGCTAAAGGCAATAAGACAAACTCACGTTTTTTCATGCCGTAGTGCGGCACAATAAGACGTTCAGAGTTAATTATCTCGTTACCAAACAAAATAATATCGAGATCTAAGATACGCGCGCCCCAACGGTTTTCTTTACGCACTCGACCTGCTTTATTTTCAATTTTTTGTAAGGCATCAAGTAGTTTGATGGGGGCTAGCGTCGTTTCAAGCGCTAATACGGCATTAATATAATCGTTTTGATCTTGAGGGCCCATTGGCTTACTTAAATACAATGATGACACGTTAATTACGAGGCTTTGTTCTAATTTTTTAATTTCATCAATAGCGGCTTGCACCTGCTTAATGGGCTCAGATAAGTTACTACCTAAGCCAATATAGGCAACTGTTGTGATGGGGAGCATAATACTTATTCTGCGCCTGAACTGTCAGGTTTTGAATTATCTACGTTTGCATTAGGGCTACTTTCGGTTGGCTTTTTACGCTTTCGTGGGGTGCGACGTTTAATGCCCGGTGAGCTTTTTATGCCTTTAATCATTTGCATACGCGCGTCATTTGATACCGTTTGAAAATCAGTCCACCATTTAGCCAGCTCAATTAACTCAGGTGTATTTTCAATCTCTGCTCGTAATAATAAAAAGTCATAACCGGCTCTAAACTTAAGATGCTCAAAGGTTTTAAAGGCACGTTTGCCTTCACGGCGAGCTAATTTGTCTTGCAAAATCCATATGTCTTTCATCACGCCTTGAAAACGCTTAGGAATAGCAATGCTGCGTTGTTGCTCAGGCATTATTTCACTTAATGCTGCAAAAAAAGCATCTTGAGGAGCAAGTTGATTATTGATATTAATTTGTTCAATATACTTTTGTAATGGGTACCAAAGCATGGCCGCGAATAAAAAAGCCGGTGTGACACGTTGATCATTGTTCAGACGTGTATCGGTGTTTTCCATCGCAAGTAGAATAAAGCGCTCAAGCAGTTCGTTATTTTTATTGAGTTCTTGGTCAACAGCAGGAAAGAAGTAAGTAAATAAATTATAGCTACGTAGTTGTTGATAATTAGCGACCGCTTTACCTGAAATAAACAGTTTCAAAAACTCTTCAAACATACGAGCAGCAGGTATGTTAGCCATTAATGTCGACAGCTCTTTGATAGGGGCGCTAGTCTCGGATGATATTTGCATATCAAGCTTAGTGGCAAAACGAATAGCACGTAACATACGCACAGGATCTTCACGGTAGCGTGTTTCGGGGTCGCCTATTAAACGGATGATTTTGTCTTCAACATCTTTAACGCCATTGGCAAAATCATACACTTTAAAATCTTTACTAGAATAGTATAAGGCATTGATGGTGAAATCACGACGCTCGGCATCTTCGTCTATGGTGCCGTAAATATTGTCACGCAATAACATGCCATGTTCACTTTGTTTCGATGTGGTATTACCACCTTTTTCTTGCTCTGAAGCATTGTCATGATGACCACGAAAGGTGGCTACTTCAATAATTTCTCGGCCAAAAACAATATGAGCTAAACGGAAACGGCGACCAATTAAACGACAGTTACGAAATAAGGCTTTGATTTCATCAGGTGTGGCATTAGTAGCAATATCAAAATCTTTTGGTTTTAAACCCAATAAAATATCGCGGACGCCACCACCAACAAGATAGGCGTCATAGCCACTTTTGTTTAAGCGATAAAGTACTTTTAAGGCGCTTGGGCTAAGTAATTGTCTAGAAACAGAGTGTTGATTTCGAGATAAAACTATTGGTTGCGCGAGTGTTGATACTACTTCAGTTATTTTGGTTTTTTTATGGGATTTTTTACTAAAAACCTTTTTACATAAATTGATGACGCGTTTGATAATCGCTGACCTTTTTTAGAGAATAGAGGTGGATAATACGTTATTTACTTGATTAGCCGTAATGATATAACAATCAAGCAAAAAAGAGAATGAAAAAGCAGCTGTATATAGCCGTTGCTGCATTGATAAGGCTAAGTATTCACTGATAGTTTTCTATTAAGGCAATATTTCGCCGTTATAATGGCGAAATACACCAAATTTAGCAATGGTAGATTCATTCATCAATGCGAGTAAACGTTATGGTGCCAAATCGCTGTTAATATCGATTTTAGTAGAAATTACATAGT